>Ga0136642_1000431_pt1 | contig 22654 bp, 22 predicted proteins | sample LowCatLa1302831Y_FD_115313 | JGI IMG/M metagenome (GOLD analysis project Ga0136642, IMG submission 115313) | Freshwater microbial communities from Lower Cathedral Lake, Yosemite National Park, California, USA - 13028-31Y | ecosystem: Environmental > Aquatic > Freshwater > Lake ... | reverse complement strand
TTCCAATCCGTTGTCGCAGAGAAACAACAGACTTGCAGGGCCCCCGCCCTTCGCCTAACTCTTAATCACCTCCTCCTCGAACCTCAAAAACCACGCGCATATTCGAAGACCCCCTAATATCTCCATGAGATTGGGTCAGTAGAGCTGGGGCAACGCCCGCCTTCACTCCTTCAAGTCGGGCCGAGGAGCACAAGTGATGATTGATACGACTTTCGACGTTCGGACTGATGCGAGAGGGAAGGACGCCGATAAACACAGCCCAACTTTGCGGCGATACCACAAGCATCTTTGGAGTAAACCACTTCCGAATCGCACTCCATTCACGTTAAGCGATCGACACCCCGACGCCTACCTGCATCACTCATCTCATCTCGGTGAATTCTTTCTTGCGAGCGATTCAGTGATCCCCTCGTTTCGTAGTTGGAAATCAATGCAAAACGTGACGCAGAGTGTCCCCTCAGAATTTCTCGACAATTTTCAGAAGGTCAACCACACAATCGGTGGCTTCATGATCTTTCCCGGGAACAAGGTTGATCGCAAAATGACGATTAATGGAGCGCGAGGATTCACAAGCCAGATATCCGATCGGTTCGATCTGACTCTCGAGTGCATCCGACGACACTACAACGGTGAGGACAGCCCGCTGGCTACGACGCTCACCCGATACGCGGACTTCTTCGAACTCTTCTGTGACTTCACGGGTTACGTCAGATTCTTTCTACTTGAAGATCTCGTCAAGGGTGGGAATGAAGTGGAGTTCTTCACTCCATTCGATGGATTCGGATCTAGACCTGTTCCACATTCAGTTGGGGCATACCAGGAGTATGCGCAGCGTTCGCTCGAATGGGTTTCGGCGCGAAATCGGCGCATCGAAGCGTTGGGGATCGACCTCAGCGAATAGCGGCTAGGGCACATCTCGCGACAGTGGCCCCTGCTCGAGTTGGCCCGAAACGTTGGGTGCAGGCGGGGACGTCGACTTGATTGCGCGAACGCTCGCGCGGCGCACAGTCGCTGTCGCGGACGTCGAAGGTCCCGGTTCACTGGTGTCGTGCGGGTCCTCCGGTGAAGTGGGGAATTGCCCACTTCGTCGTGGGCGAGGCGGGACTTGAACCCGCACATCCTTTCGAATACTGGCACCTGAAGCCAGCGCGTCTGCCATTTCGCCACTCGCCCGAATAACGTTTTCAACTTTAGTTCATTATGGGAGGGTGGCCACCCAGCGACCCCGAAAGGCCCCCTCAGGGGTACAGTTGAAGTGTCATGGCACTAGAAAAGTTTGAGAGCAAACTCGAGCGCCTCTTCGAGGGTTCTTTCACCCGCGCCTTTCGCCACGCCCTCCAACCAATTGAAATTGGACAGCGGATCGTTCGTGAGGTCGACCTCTCGCGACGAGTGGCCCCGAGTGGCCTCCTGGCTCCCAATCACCTCAAGGTGTGGCTCTCGCCCAAGGACGCCCAACGATTCGAGGGTTTCCAAAAAGCTCTGGTCGCAGAGCTCGTGGAAACCATCAGGGGCCACGCCCTCACCGAGGGCTACAACTTCGTAGGCCCGGTGGCCGTAGAGATTTTCATTGACGACGATCTGGGGGCCGGCGAAGTAGCGGTGAAGTCTTCCTTCGTGGGTGGCGAGAGTGAACCACGCATTATTGACTCCCTCGGTAGCGTGTACCCCATTGGCAAGGAACCCTTGATTATTGGCCGCGCCAACGATTGCGACGTGATTGTCGCGGACAAGAATGTGTCGCGCCGCCACGCCGAGGTGTGGCGCACTAGTGAGGGCGTCGCAATTAAGGACCTCGGTTCGACCAACGGCACCATTGTTAACGGTCACCGGATCACTGCGGTCTCGCTCTCCCCGCGAGATGAAGTGCTGGTCGGCCCCCTGCGTTTTCGCATCGAGCTGGCGTAAATAGTGTTCATCGCCGCTTCGACCTTCGCCTCGGCAATTCGGCCCCTGCAGTTCCTCGTCCTGCTCGTCGCCGGACTCTTTTTTCTTCGGGTCATGCGCGTCGTGATGTTGGAAGTGCGGCCACCCGAAGAAGTAAGTGCGCCCCGGCAGCGACGCTCGAACCCGCTGGCCCTTACTTTCATCGAACCCCTGGACCGTGAGGGCGAACGTATCGAGATCACGGAAAGTCTCGTGATGGGTCGTAGTCCTAGTTCGGACGTGACCTTTAGCGACAGCTACCTGTCATCGCAGCACGCTCGTTTCAGCGTGGACAACGGCGAGTTGCTGGTCGAAGACCTAGGCTCGACGAACGGAACTTTTGTCAATCAAGAGCCGGTGATTCATCGCACGGTGTTGCGCCGAGGGGACATCGTCCAAGTGGGCGGCGGACTCTTTGAGGTAGTTCGGTGAACGCGTGGCGGGTCGCCGTTCGAACGTCAGTGGGCGTCGTACGCAGCAGTAATCAAGACGCGCACTGGTCGAACGACAGCCTCGTCGTCGTGGCCGACGGTATGGGTGGACACGCCGCCGGAGAAGTGGCTTCGGCTATTGCGGTGAGCACCATCGCCGAAGCCTTCGCTGGCGACCAGAGTTCCGAGGGTCTTCGTCGAGCGGTGGTTCTGTGTAACGACCGGATTTTAAAGGACGCGGAACTCAATCCGGAACGTCACGGTATGGGCACCACGGCGGTGGCGCTGGGCTTGGTGAGTGCCCCCGACGGACTATTGCCGGTGATTGCCAACCTTGGTGATTCCCGGGCCTATCAAATTCGTGACGGCGCCATTCGACTCATTACCGCGGACCATAGCGTCGCCGAGGAGTGGTTTCGCCAAGGCCGTATCAGCGCACAAGAGGCCGCCGTGCACCCCCGTCGCCACCAGCTCACGAGGGCGTTGGGGATTGCACAAACGCCTGATGTGGACCTGTTCCCCATGGCGGTGCAGCCCACGGACATCATTCTGCTCTGCAGTGATGGGCTGACGAACGAAGTTTCTGAAACGGAAATTATCGACATCGTGGAGGCTGCGGAATCGCTGGAAGACGCCGCCAGTGAGTTGGTGTCGCGCGCCGAAGCGAACGGTGGTCGCGACAACATCACGGTGGCGCTGGTTGAAATTCTCGGGCCCATGAGTCAACCCCTAGCCACCTCGCCCGCCGCGGTGACTTCGGCAGCTACGCCCCCCCCTCGCGCTCGTACGCGCCGAGTGACCTGGCGACTGGGAGCTGCTCTGGCCGCCCTCGGGGCGGTGCTGGCTGGGGCCGTTGTGGTGCTGGGCTGGTACGCAAACTCTTCGTACTACCTCGCAGCCGACGGCGCCTACGTGGCGGTCTATCGGGGCCAACCCCACGGACTGCTCTGGTTTGCCCCCACCGAAATCATGACGACCGACTTTCTGGCGGCGCAATTGCGACCCGCGGACGTCACCGCCTTAGGTAATGACATCGTGGAACCATCTCTGGCGGCTGCCATTCACTACGCGGGCTACCTGCACTCAGCGTGGCTCATGAGCCAGTTCTCAACACCCTCCACGCCGGCGGGTTAGTTGTGTCGCGACGTATCGGCATTCTCGGTCTCTTTTTTTGTCTGCTCTTCGCGGTCGTGCTCGGTCAGTCGTTGTGGATTCAGTACTTCCACGCCCCGGCCTTAAACGTGTCCGCTTTTAACCGAGTGTCGGGTAACTCGGGGTCGAACTATCCGCGAGGGGACATCGTTGCGGCGGATGGCTCGGTGCTGGCCCACTCCGTGCCGGTGGGTTCGAGTACTACGAGCTTCACCCGGGTCTACCCCGACGGATCTCTGATGTCGGGCCTCGTTGGTTTTTCCTCCTCGCAATACGGAAGGTGGGCTCTCGAGTCGCAGTACAACGACGTCCTCACGGCTCACGCGCAACCGCCCCAGAGCTGGGCCCAGGTCCTAGCTCCCTCGCAAGCGGCGGATACGCTCACACTCACGGTGCAACCCGCGCTGCAGCAAATCGCCCGCGTGGCGCTGGCCGGTCGCGACGGCGCGGTCGTCGCGATTGATCCGCGTAATGGCGGCATTCTCGCGATGTACGCGAACCCCTCCTACGACCCCACGCCGCTCACCGCGATAAGTAGCGCAACGCAGGTGGCCGCGTGGAAGAGTTACACCACGAATAATGCGCACGGCTTTCCACCCCTGGGTCTGCTCGCGACGCAACAGACCTTCCCCCCGGGCTCGACTTTCAAGGTGATCACCACCGCGGCGGCGGCCGTGTCGAAGCCCGAACTCATGGTGAAGTCCTATCCCTACGCGGCCTTCGCGCGGCTCCCCGACACCAATAAGTTGCTGTACAACTCGGGCGGTTCGGCCTGCGGCGGGACGGTACAGGTGATGTTGCCCGAGTCGTGTGACCCCGGTTACGGACTACTCGGCATGGATCTCGGTCGCGACATCATGTCGGCGCAGGCCACGGCCTTCGGCTACAACACCAAGATTCCCCTCGACCTCCCGGGTGTCGTGTCGTCCTACTTTCCGGCGGCCAGCGTCTTTTTGACCGACCGTCCCGGCTTGGCCTATTCGGCCATTGGGCAAAAGGACGTACGAGCGACCGCGCTAGAAAATGCCCTGGTCGCGGCCGCTATTGCCAATGGTGGGACCGCGATGACACCCCACCTGATGGCTACCATCACTGCTCCCGACGGCACCTTGATAACGCGCTATCGCCCAACAGCGTGGCTGAAGCCGCTGAAGGCCGTGCAAGCGGCGCAGATTGTGCCCCTGATGCGTGGCGTTGTGACGCGGGGGACGGCCAGTGGCGTTGGTTTTCACTACGGCGATCAAGTCGCGGCCAAGACGGGTACCGCCCAAACGGGCAACGCGCAGGCCAATACGGACGACTGGATGATTGCCTTCGCGCCGGCCAACAACCCGGTGGTGGCCATCGCCGTGGTGGTGCCCTTTCAGGCCACCTCCGAGACCGGGGCCTCCATTGCCGGTCCCATTGTGAAGTGTGTGGTGGAGGGCGCGCTCGCTCTCTCGAAGGGCCTGCCCCCGACGGGTACGCGGTCGACCTGTCCTCACTAGTTTGACGAGTACGAAAGGCGTAGGGTAGGAGAGTCTATGGAGCCCGTTAACGAACCTCGAATTTATTCCAATCGCTACCAGCTGACTCACCTCATTGCTCGTGGGGGAATGGCGCTGGTCTATCGCGCCCACGATCTTTTACTCAATCGTTACGTTGCGCTGAAGATTCTCTACCCCGAATTATCAGTCGATGCGAACTTCGTGGAGCGCTTTCGACGCGAAGCTCAGGCCGCCGCGAACCTCTCACACCCCAATATTGTTCCGGTTTTTGACTGGGGCGAGGACGCTGGTGCCTACTTCATTGTGATGGAACTCATCGAAGGCGAATCACTCGCCGGGACCCTTCGTACGACGCGGACTCTTTCACCACTGCGCGCGGCGCACATTGGTGCTCAAGTGGCCGCCGCCTTGGGCTACGCCCACCGCTACGGCGTCGTTCACCGCGACGTGAAGCCGGGCAACATTTTGATTACCCCCGACGGTCAGGTGAAGGTCACCGACTTCGGTATCGCCCAAGCCATGTCGACCGCGGACAACTTGACGGCCGCCGGCTCGGTGATGGGGACCGCCACCTACTTCTCGCCCGAGCAGGCCGAGGGGGCGATTGTGGATGGTCGTAGTGACGTCTATTCGCTCGGCGTGGTGCTCTTTGAGATGCTGGCCGGTCGTCCCCCCTTCGTTGGCGACTCCCCGGTCGCGGTCGCGGGTATGCACGTGCGCGACGCCACGCCCTCCGTGCGCGACCTCAACCCCGGGGTGCCGGCTGACGTCGCGGCGATTACTCAGCACGCCCTGTCGAAGCGACCCGTCGATAGATACCAGACGGCGGACGAATTCCGCGCCGACCTCCTACGTTTCGCCGATGGTCAACCGGTGACGGTCGCCTCGCGCGGGGCCTTCGTCGGTTCCGACGCCACCCAGGCTGTCTCGACGGTGTCGGCGGGCGAACGAACGATGGCCGTGCCAACCATGACGGGTCCGCGCAGTGATGTCCGTCGTCGGAAGAATCCGCGACCCTTTATCTTGGGGGGCCTGGCGCTGATCGTGATTCTGGCCCTGGTTGGTTTTCTCGTGATGAAGGGTGGTAGTTCCTCGCCCTCCCTGATGCCCAACCTGGTTGGTCAGCAGGTTTCCGACGCCGCCTTGACAGTCCGCAGTTCGGGACTGGTCGTCGGGGCGACCAAGCTCGTGGCCTCGAGCCAAGTCGCCGGAACGGTCGTGAGCACTGACCCCAAGCCCGGCGCCAAGGTGCAGCACGGGGAGTCGGTGACCTTGAACGTGTCGCTCGGCACTTCATCCCAGCCCGTCACCATTCCCGACACCACGGGCATGTCCCTGGGTGACGCGGAAAATACTCTCGGCAACGCGGGACTGGCCTACAGCGTGCAGTTCACGCCCAACGCACCAGAAAATGGCGGTGCCCCTAATACGGTGCTCCAGCAGAATCCCGCTGGCGGAACGGCTGGGCACACCGGCGACAAAGTGACCATTACGGTGTTGGCCCCCGGCTCGAAGTATCCGCTGCCGGACCTCAGCGGGCAAACGACCCTGCAGGCCTCGGCGACCTTGGGCCAATCGGGTCTGACGGTTGATCCCGCGGCCCCCGCGCAGCTGTGCTCCAACACTCAGCCGGCCGGTGTGGTGGTCGGAGCGAAGCCCGCCTTCGGCCAACTGGTGAAGGCCGGGGATTCAATCAGCTTGATTGTCTCGTCGGGCTTCTGTTCGGTGGTCGTACCCACGGTAGTGAGTCAGACCAAGACCCAGGCCACGGCGAGTTTGACGGCGCAGGGTTTGACGGCGACCTTCGTTACTGAATCGTCCATGTCGCCGCTCTGTCGCGTGAGTGGTATGCCGGTCAGTGATTACGTCATTGCCCAGGACGTCGCCGGTGGCTCCAGCGCCCTCTACTCGTCCACCGTCACTCTCGAGTGGTGTCCCTAAAGAACTAGCCGAGACGACGTAGGAAGTTGGCGAGCATCGCCGGTCCCGTCGTGGTGAGAACACTCTCGGGGTGAAACTGCACACCCTCGAGGGGCCAACTGCGGTGGCGTACGCCCATAATGATGTCGTCGGTCCAGGCCGTGACTTCTAGTTCGACGGGCAGGGTGGCGGGGTCAATCACTAAAGAGTGATAGCGCGTGGCAATAAGGGGTGACTCGAGACCGCTGAAAACACCCGTGCCGTGGTGTTCCACGGGTGAAACCTTGCCGTGCATCATCGTCGGAGCTCGCACGATGCTGGCCCCGAAGAGGGCGCCAATGGCCTGGTGCCCGAGGCAGACCCCGAGCAGGGGGGTGCGGGGCCCGAAGTGGCGAATAATGTCGATGGACAGCCCCGCATGTTCCGGTCGCCCGGGTCCGGGGGAGATAACGATGCCGTCGGGGCTCATTTCTTCAATCTCCGCCAGGGTGATCTGGTTATTGCGGCGCACCTCGAGCTCGGCGCCGAGTTCACCCATTTCCTGCACCAGATTCCACGTGAAGGAGTCGTAATTATCAATTACCAACACACGCGACATAGTCTGCTCAGGTTATCGCTCCGCCCGTCTAGCGCCGATGTCACCGACGTCAGGTAACGTACGGATATGTCATCACGCCGTAGTTCACATCGCTCCAGGCCCCGCGCACCGCGTAAAACGAGTGCCGAGATGGGCCGCTACATGAGTGCCGAAACTCGTGGTCGCTACACCAAGCCCATCTCCAGGTCCGAGCAGTCCAGCCCTCGTTGGTACGGTCGAGCCATTTTGGGACTGCTCCTCGGGGGTACCGCGGTGGTGACCCTGAACTACCTCCACGCCCTGCCGGGCGCGGTATCGAGCTGGTACTTGATCGTGGGCCTAGCCCTTATTTTCGGCGGCTTCGTTCTGGCCACTCGCTACAAATAGTGCTCGCACAGCAAGAAGCCCGCACTCCAAAGGGTGCGGGCTTCTTAGTTGGTACAACGTTTTAGCCAATACGCTCGATAATGGTCGCGTTCGCGAGACCGCCACCTTCGCACATCGTGATAAGGCCGTAACGACCACCGGTGCGCTCCAGCTCGTTGAGCAGGGTTGCGGCCAACTTGGCTCCGGAAGCACCCAGCGGGTGACCCAGGGCAATGGCGCCACCGTTGACGTTCACCTTGGACAGGTCGGCGTTCAGTTCCTTGCCCCAGGCGAGAACCACGGAGGCGAAGGCCTCGTTGATCTCGACGAGGTCGATGTCGTCCAGGGTGAGACCCGAACGCTCAAGGATCTTCTTGGTGGCCGGGATGGGACCCGTCAACATGGTCACGGGGTCCACGCCAGCCAGGGCGAAGCTGTGGAACTTGGCGCGGGGCGTGAGGCCCAGCTCCTTGGCCTTGGCTTCGCTCATGATCAACACGGCCGAAGCACCGTCGGTGATCTGCGAGGAGTTTCCGGCCGTTACCTTGCCGCCCTCCTTGAAGGCGGGCTTCAGGTTGGCCAGAGTTTCGGGAGTCGACGACTCGCGAATACCTTCGTCGGCCGTCATGGTCTCGCCGGTGTAGTTACCGTCTTCGTCCTTCAGGCGAATCGGTACGATCTCGCCTTCAAATCGACCCTCGGCGGTGGCGCGAGCGGCGCGCTGGTGGCTCTCGGCCGAGAAGGCGTCGAGGTCCTCACGGCTAATGCCCCACTGGTCGGCGATCATTTCGGCGCCGATGCCCTGGCCCTGAAGTCCGCCGACCGGCTCGTAGCGCTTTTGCACTTCGCGACCGAAGGGGAATCCGGCGTCCTTGCCAATGGAAGAGCCCATGCCGACGACGCTCATGAGTTCAACGCCAGCGGCGATGACGATGTCGTAAGCCCCGGACATGACACCCTGCGCGGCGAAGTGCAGAGCCTGCTGGGAGGATCCGCACTGACGGTCAATGGTGGTTGACGGAACTGACTCGGGCCAGCCGGCGGCCAAAACGGCGCTGCGACCGACGTTGAAGGCCTGCTGGCCAACTTGTGAGACGCAACCCATGATGACGTCGTCAATCAGGGCGGGGTCGAGGTTGTTGCGCTCGGCAATGGCCTTGAGCGCCTCAGCCGCGAGATCAACCGCATGCCAGTTCTTTAGTTTTCCGTTGCGCTTGCCCCCGGGGGTGCGTACGGCGTCGACGATGACAGCAGTTTGCATCGGTTCCCTTTCAATGAATTATGGCGATTTTCGCCAACCGGCAAATCCTAGACGGTCGTAGGGAACTAACGTCACGGGGGTGAGTGAACAGCGAAAGAACATGGACCGGTGGCTCGGAAATGGCGGAATGGCCATAATTGACGCGGTGGGCGGAACCATTAGCTCCTACGGAGTCGACGGGGAAGATCTGGGGTGGGCCGAGGGCTCGCTAAAAGCAACCGAGTTGGCCTGTAATCCTCACGGCACGGTGCAGGGCGGCGTGCACGCGATTTTGCTCGACGCCATTATCAACTTCGCGATCAACGCGGCCCTGGTCGGCAAGGATAGAACGAAGGCCACGATCGAGATGAAGACGGAATTCATGCGCGCGGCGTCTCGCGACCAGGAGTACCTACTGCGTGGTGAGGTGACGCGACTGGGTCGTCAAGTGGCCTACGGTGAGTCCACGCTGAGCACGCTGGACGGCGCAATCGTGAGTCGCGCCACGGCGACCTTCCTGCTCCACCGCGAGGGGCAGTAGCCCCTAGATGTGATCGGCGGGGATTTGGCCGAGTCGACCAGCCTGATAGTCCTCGAAGGCCTGTTGTAATTCGGCGCGTGTGTTCATGACGAAGGGTCCGTAGGCGGCCACTGGTTCTCGAATGGGCAGACCCCCGAGAACCAAAATTTCCATCGCCGCCGTGCGTGAGTCCTGACGCTCGTCGGCGCGCAGCGCCAGGTAGTCCCCATCAACGTGGACGGCCAGTTGACCCTCCCGCAGAAGGTCACCGTCGCCCACGCGACCGTTCCCCGCCAGCGCGAAGGTCAGCGCGTTGTACTGCGGGTTCCAGGGGAGGAGGACTTCAGCCCCGGGAAACAGGGTGACGTGCAGAATCGTGATGGGCGTGTGGGTGGAACCCGGTCCGGCGACGTCGCCGAGAGATCCGGCGATCACGCGCACGATGGCGTCGCCCTGCTCGTTGGTGAGTAGCGCCACCGCGTCGGCACCGATGTCCTGGTAGCGCGGGGCGGTCATCTTGAGCCGTGCGGGGAGGTTCACCCAGAGCTGGATGCCGTGAAAGAGACCGCCGCTATCAATCAGGCTGTCCGGGGGACGTTCGATGTGCAAAATGCCGGCTCCAGCGGTCATCCACTGGGTAGCGCCGTTGGCAATGACGCCCCCGCCCCCGATGGAGTCCTGGTGGAGGAAGGTGCCCTCCATCATGTAGGTCACGGTCTCAAAACCGCGGTGCGGGTGCCAGGGCGTGCCCTTGGGTTCGCCGGGGCCGTAGTCAATCTCACCCATCTGGTCGAGGTGAATAAAGGGGTCGAGATCGGCCACGTCAACGCCGGCGAAGGCCCGTCGGACGGGGAAGCCCTCGCCCTCAAAACCCCGTGGTGAGGTGGTGATTGAGCTGATGCGACGGGCTCGGTCGGTCAGTGCGGGGGCGCTGACGCGGGGGAGTTCGAGGGGATTGGCAACGCTAACGGCGGGCATGAATCCACCCTACCCACTCAGACGGGGGCGACGAACCTGGTGGGATCAACGGCGACGAAGATGGCCTGGGCCTCGGCGACCAGTCCATCCTTGGAACGCACCTCGGCGGAGATGAAGAACTTGCGGCCCTCACGCTTCGCGCACCAGGCGCGCGCGGTGACGAGTTCGTAGAGGGGTGTGGGAGCGCGATAGGAAATGTCCAGTTGCACGGTAAAGGCCAGCGCTCCCAGTATCGCGGGCACCCGACCCATGGTTTCGTCCAGCAGGGCGGCCAGGATGCCTCCGTGGGCCCGACCCGGCGCCCCCTCGAAGGCACGGTCGAAGACGGCCTCGGCGCAGGAGACTTCTTCTTCGCGCCACTGCCGAGCGGCGAGTCCCATGGGGTTGGATTCGCCGGTGACGATGGAGTCCGCAAAGACGTGGCGTCGACCCGCTTCGGGGAGTTCGTCACCACCCTGGTGCCACTTTTCAAAGGAGTGGCCGTGAAAGTCTCGAACGCGGATCTCCCTCTGCTCGAGCTCGGCGGTCCACGCCCGGGCAGCCTGGGTGATCTGATCCAAGGTGTGGTCGTCGCTGGCGCGACCGACGAAGAGGTGGGCAAATTCTCGCAGAGCCTCGGCGGCCTCGGCACGCTTGTCGTCGTTACTCATGCGCCCACGTAGTACCGATCAACGACGCGCAGGGCTCGGTCCAAGCGTGCGAGTCCGTCACGCGCTTCGTCGTCGGTCACCGTGCAGGGCGGGACGACGTGAATGCGGTGGTAGTTAGCGAAGACCAAGAGGCCCTCGGCGCGCGTGGCCGCGATGAGCTCGTTCATCGCCGGTGAGCTCGAACCGTAGGGGGCGAGGGGCTCGCGGGTAGCGCGATCGCTCACCAGATCGAGGGCAAAAAAGACCCCCATGCCGCGCACCTCGCCAATGACGCGGTGCTGCTCGGCCAGAGCCTGGAGTCCGGGTCGCAGGATCTCGTCGCCCACGCGACGGGCGTTCTCCACGATGCCGTCGCGCTCCATGGTTTCAATGGTCGCCACGGCGGCGGCACAGGCCAGCGGGTGACCGGAGTAGGTGAGGCCACCCGGGTAGACGCGCTCGCGAAAGGTCTCGCAGATGGCGTCGTTAATAACGACGCCCCCCAGGGGCACGTAGCCGGAGTTAACGCCCTTGGCGAAGACGACCAGGTCGGGTGTCACGCCGTAGTGGTGGTAGGCGAACCACTCTCCAGCCCTTCCGAAGCCGGCCATGACCTCGTCGGCGATGTAGATAATGCCGTGGCGGGTGCAGAGATCGCGCACACCTTGTAAGTAGCCGGCCGGCGGGGGCATAATGCCAGCGGTGCCGGGAATGGTTTCGAGAATGATGGCGGCGATCGTCGAAGGCCCCTCGAAGAGAATGGTGTTCTCGAGATGCGCCAGGGCCCGAGTGCACTCCTCCTCTTCGGTCTCGGCAAAAAAGGCGCTGCGGTACAGGAACGGTCCGAAGAAGTGGACAACGCCGGCGGTGGCGTTGTCGTTGGGCCAGCGACGAGGGTCACCGGTCAAGTTGATCGACGTCGCGGTGGCGCCGTGGTAGCTACGGTAGGCCGACATCACCTTGCTGCGTCCGGTGTGCAGCCGCGCCATTCGCACCGCGTGCTCGACGGCCTCGGTACCACCGTTGGTGAAAAAGACCTTGGCGGCTCCCTCGAAGCTGTGATCCAAAATGAGTTCTGCGGCGCGGTATCGCGACTCGTAACCGTGCTGCGGGGCGATGGTGGCGAGACGACCGGCCTGTTCTTGGATGGCGCGAATGACGTCGGGGTGCTGGTGGCCGATATTGGTGTTGACCAATTGGGATGAGAAGTCGAGGAAGCGTGTGCCGTCTTCGAGCTGAACGTAGACCCCCTCGGCGTCACGAACCATGAGGGGGGTGATGTTCTCTTGGGCGGACCACGAGTGGAAAACGGCGGCCCGTTCGCGCTCGTAGGACGTTAGGGCGCTGCGATCGCTCATGGGTTCTCCTCGTCGTTTCTCTCCGCCGAGCCTAGGAGTTTTTCGTCCGTCCCAAGGAATTAAGGGTGATGGTGACCGCGGGGTGCGCCGGACATTAGATTGAACGTGATGAAAGCTCTGGGGATGCGCTCGTGGCTGGCACTGGGGGTGTCGCTCCTGTCGCTGCTCGGGTGGACGGCGCTGAGCGCGACGGGGATTCGGCACGGAAACTTTCTTTTTCACGAAGCGGCCCGCAGGCCCTTCCTCGACCTCTACGAGCACTTCACCGACGGCACGGTGCTCTTGGGTCACGGCGATATCTACCAACTACGTCCCTTTTTGAATAACTCCAACCCACCCGTGGTCACCCTGCTCTACTTACCCCTACGCGCCCTGGGCGAGACGCTCTCGGCCGACGTGATGATTTTTCTCTCGCTGGTGGCCCTGAGTGCTACTAGTGCGGCCTGCCTGTTTCGCCTGGGGGTGGCCCGCTGGTCGAGGGCGATTCTGGTGAGTTCGCTCTTCATTGTGCCGCTGGCCCTCGTGGGCTGCGAGCCACTGCGCGCGATGTTAAAGGCCGGTCAGATTCGTGGCCTCCTCCTGCTGCTCGTCGTGGTGGATCTGCTGGTGGTGCCGGCGCGCCGTCGGGGTTTTCTCACGGGCCTGGCGGGGGCCATCGCCATCACCCCCCTCGCCTTCGCCGCGCTAGTGGCCTTTTCTGCGGGTCGTCGGGCACTGTGGCGCTCACTGGCGTCCTTTACGGCCTGGACCATGCTGGGGCTCGGGGTTGGTTGGCACGCCTTCTTTCGATACTGGCTGGTGCTCGTCCCCACTGGTCAGCAGGCCTCGCGCGTTCTGCTGCCCTACCCGCCCGGTAGCGATCCCTACGCCAGTCGAGGGCAAGCGTCGCTGCGTGCACTCCTGGCTCGTCCACCACTGAACTACCTACCGGCACCCTGGCTCATCTGGGGTCTGCTGGTCCTGCTCCTCGCCGGGCTGAGCTGGTGGGTGGTCACTCGGCTCAGTCGGGCCGGTCTCGTAGTGAGCGCTACAGCTCTTTTTGCGTCGTCTCTTCTCATCATTGAACCAGCGACCTGGAACCACTACTGGATGTGGGGTCTGCTGGCGATTCCCGCCGCCGCCGAGTGCTGGTCCAGGACTCGCAGGCTCGCTCTGGCGGGGCTTCTGGTACCCCTCGTGTCGCTGCCACCCCTGACTCACGTCATGAACTACGTCGGCAAAGCTCTCGTCTGGCCGGGGGCCGCCACGGGTATTTATCCGGTGGCGGGTGTCCTGTGGCTTCTGACGGCGGCTCTGGTACTGCGCCGGTGGTCGGGCGACGAGTCAACCCCGACCTGGTGGGGTTAAATAGAAGTTGACGATTGATCTCGAGTGAGGCAGTGGCGCGGCGTGAGGAAGGTGGTTGTGGTGAGGCGTTCTAGTCATCTCGTCATCCCCCGAAGGGGTGCTGGGGGCCGCAGCCGAGTACTGGTCGCAAGCCTCCTGCTCCTCGTCGTTCTGCCGGCCACGAGCTACGCCTCCCCCGGCCGTGCTGCTCACGTCGTTTCGGTGACGAAGCTGCCCTCGCCTCCGACCTCGGCGACGGCGACGGCGGGTAGTCAGGTGGCGGTGGTTCGCTGGCTGGCGCCCACCCCCGTGGTGGCCAGCGCCCCCATCCTCGGCTACGTCGTGGTGTCGACACCCGGTTCAAAGTTCTGCACGACGACCAAATTATTGACCTGCGCGGTGACGGGCTTGCTCAACGGCACGACCTACATTTTTCACGTCTCAGCCCGTAACCTGAAGGGCTCCTCGCCCTACTCGACGCCCTCGGAACCCGTCACTCCTCTCCTGATGGCGCCACCCCCCGCCCCCACCCACGTCACCGCGAGCGCGGGCAACGCCGTGTCGACGGTTAGTTGGTTGGCCTCATCCAAGGTCGGGATCCCGCCGACGGCTAGTTACACGGCGACAACGACACCGGGCGCGGTGAGTTGTACCACCACGGCGCTCAGCTGCTCGCTCGCGGGCCTTGTAAACGGCAGCAGTTACGTCGTTCGAGTCACCGCGAAAAACGTGGTCGGCAACTCGGCCGCCTCACTGCCGTCCTTGGCCTTCACGCCAACGGGACCGACGGTGCCGAGTGCCCCACTGGGTCTGAGCGCCACCGCCGACGACACCTCCATCACCTTCACCTGGCTCGACCCCGTCAGCACCGGCGGTTCAGCGATAACGTCCTTTCGCGTGGCGAGTGACGTGAGCCACCCCCTCGCCACCTGCAGCACCACGACGCATAGTTGCACGGTGAGCAATCTGACGATGGGCCTGACACTCCCTTTCACCGTGTCGGCGCTCAACGCTCTCGGTCGTGGTGCGGCCTCCGTGGTCCTGGCCGTCGCCCCCACCCACGCCCCCAAGGTCTACGCCGGGGGGAGTGATGGTTATCTCTACGCCCTGAACGCGGCTAGTGGGCTGCGGCTGTGGAGTGTCTTTACCGGAGGCAAGATCACCAGCGCTCCGCTGCTCGCCGGTGGCGCGGTCTACGTCGGCTCGGCCAGCAACAATTTCTACAAGTTCAATTCGCTGAACGGTTCACAGATCTGGGTCTACAACGCAGCCTCGCCGGTGACCTCCCCGAGCACCCTCGCCGCGGGGGTTCTCTACTTCGCCGATCAGGCGGGAACGGTGCACGGCGTCAGTGACGCGACCGGGGCGTCGGTGCTGTCGTGTCACGTGGGTGGTCAGATTGTGAGCCAACCGCTCATTGTGGGCAGCTCGGTGGTGGTGGCATCCTCCACGGGTCAAGTATCCGCCTGCTCCCTCAGTCGGAACAATCAGGTGCTCTGGCAGTCCGCGGCGTACGGAGCGATGTGGGGGCAACTGCTCTTTTCGGGTACCAGCATCTACGTAGGCTCCGACGACGGAAACGTCTACGCGCTCAACGCACTGAGTGGCACCAAACTCTGGGCTCGTTTCCTCGGGGGTCACGTCGAGTCGGGCCTCACGAGTTCGGGGACCACGCTCTTCGCCGGCTCCACCACCGGCCACCTCTTCGCCCTGCGTCTCGCAACGGGGGAGCTTGTCTGGAGCCGAGTGATCGGCGCCCAGATTTTTTCTACTCCCCTGGTTGAGGGCAGCAATGTGGTGGTGGGCGACGATAGTGGTGGCCTGTCGGCGCTGGATGCGGCGTCGGGCGCGGGCGTGTGGGCCAGCGCCATCGGGGCCCAAGTGGAAGGCGCGCTGGGGCGTAACGCCGACCTCACCTACGCCGGATCAGGAACGACGAATACTCTGGTCGCCGTCGCGAGCGCTACCGGCGCCACGCTATGGACCTCGTCGCTGACCGGCAGCGTGTGGGGTGGCGTCGCCTGCGGTTAGTGGCTACCTACTGGCCGGAGATGCGGTCGACCACGCGCCAGGCGGAAGGTAGTCCCACGCCGGCCAAGCCCAGCTTGATGCATTCGCCAATGACGAAGGGGGTGAGTCCGTACTCGATGGCCTTCTGCGCGGGCAGGTGCAGAACGTTGCCGAGCCAGGTGACGCCGAAGGCAAAAATAATTACTTCGCCCACGAAGATTGAACCCAGTGCACTAGCCAGCGAACGGTCGTTACCCCGCTCCGCCAGTTGACCGAGGACGAAGGACGCGACCACGAAGCCGAGCAGGTAGCCGAAGGTGGCACTGGGGTAGCCGCTGGCGTGATGGGCGAACCAGGGCATCCCGGCGAGACCGGCAGCCACGTAGAGAGTCATGGACGATACGGCTCGGCGCCAGCCCAGAGCGGTGCCGACAATGGCCACACCCAAGGTCTGGCCCGTAATGGGAACGGGGGTGAAGCCCAGGGGAATTGAAATCTGGGCCAGGAGTCCGACGAGACCGGCACCGCCGACGACGAGTAGCACATTGGCGAGCAGCGACGTCGGTACGTAGTCGGCGAGGACGCGACGCGACGGCAGGGAAACTGTGGAGATTGACATCCCTTAATGATAGTTTTCTTCACCACTGACAGTGCACCTAGGGGGCGACGATCGATACCAAGAATTTCGACCTAGGACCCGATTGCTGATCAGGGGCACTGCGCGACACTTCTGCGTGGTGGGGGATTCGGATAAACGGGGGGGGCAGTATTTGCAGGGGTACTCGCGGGCCGCCAGTGCGTCATTATCAGCGCTATCACCAGTCATCAATGAGGTCATCACCACGTTGTGGCACATTCTCCACCACGGCAAGGAACTCAGCCTGACTGCACGCTCAGCCGCTTGGTTCTCCAGTGTTGCGTACGTTGTTACCCACGCGGTGGAGCTCGATACCCACGGCTATGCAAACAAGAGCGGCTACTCCGAGGAAGAACGAGGTGGTTACGCCCTCGGCTCTCACAGATGCCAAGAAGTGCTCGTGAGTTATCAACACGGGTCGAGTACCGGGATACGTCTCGAAGTAGTGATGGCCGATGCGTGCGAATCCAGTTGCGCCACCTATTCCGTTTGCCAATCCGTAGACCATTGTGAAGCCCAGAGCGAGCGCGAAGAGGCCCACGAAAGAGAACAGACGTCCTGGATGGTGACTCAACCAGTAATCCCCCGAATCCACTCCCTGATTGGCTCGCTCAAAGTGCCAAGGAAATGTGGAAATAGCGATAATCGAGAGACTCAACGCGAGGATTGCCAGAAATGGCCCGTAAAGGTACGAACCGGCAGTGCGATATAGGAGGGGGTGCCAAATAGAAATCACATCCGCGACAACAACGCCCGCCGTGACGGCAATCGCCAGACCAATCGCAACTCGATACAGCTTGCGTCGACGGTTCAACCAAGTCTCTGTTAGTACCCAATCTCTATCGGAGCTCTCCGGGTCGACAATGTGCTCAACGGTGAGCCATTTACGGATGAACCGCCCAATGGTGGCTGCTGCCGAGCAGCTTCGCAGCGAGGAGGTGAAGTTGCCGGAGGCGTTTGGTCGCTGCGATGCAGCCGGAGTGGAAACCAAGTAGCGAGCCGGCGTAGGTCGTGGGACTCTCCTAGGGCCTCGACGAGAGTCAAATCTGAAGAACGCTGCTATCCCGAGCGCCGCAATACCAACAAGCAGACAGCACGCCAGTGCGATGACGCCAACTACTTGCCATCCTGCAAGTTGCGCCAGCATGATTCGAGCCTATCGATCAAAGACTTCGGCTTCAATGTTGACACGACTGACGTTCGACGGCGCGAGAGCTCACTTCGACGGTGGCCGTGCCACCAAATCCCCGACACGGTGATTGGCGCGCCGCAGCTCATCGGAAGAGGCGTCGGGAACAGATCCATTATCCGAACCATTGTCCGAATGGTTGAGGGATCTTTGTCCAAATCCCTCGTGGTGGGGCTAGTAAGAATCGAACTTACGACCTCGTCATTATCAGTGACGCGCTCTAACCGACTGAGCTATAGCCCCGCAAGGGTGAAAGTCTACACGAGCCTCTCTAGGGCTTCTTCAGGTGATCGGGAGTCCACTTTTTTACGGAGATCGATTGACTCGCGGTGGCGAGCAGAACGCCGGTTTCGCTCCACAGGAACGCGGTGCCCTGAGCGAAGCCGTTATGCAGGGCGTGCATGCGAATATCACAGAGAACCCACTCGGTGGGCTCGAGGTTCGCTATGCGAATGGTGTTGTCGAGGCTGCGACCCATGAGGGGGATACCCATGGGATCAGAGGAGCCCCCCGACACGTAGTCGCCAAAAATTGCCAGAGTGGCTGCGGAAAAATCTGGATGATCGGTGAGGCGCGCCCACAGCGCGGTACGCGACTGCCCGGGTATTCCATCGAGTTGTTGAAAACTACGCCCGAGGGCGATGCGAGTATCAATGTGAGAAAAAACACTCTCGCCCAGGAAACTGAAATTCAGCCGCGGGGGGCAGTCGTCCGGTGCTGGCACCTCGGGCATAAGGTCCCAGGGGCTGGGCGAGGAGAGTTCACCGTGACCGAAAGAACCAATCACGCTGAGGACTTCGCGCTCACCGACGCGCGCCACGGCCCGCCCCTGAGTTACGCGTCCGCCGACGGCGGGAAGCTCGGTGGTTACCGTGACGAGGGAACCAGTCGGGGCGTGGGACAAATAGTGAGCCGCGGACCACACAGTTGGTCGACCACTGGCTCCTTCCAGCGCCACGAGCCCCGCGGCGAGACCGCAACCACCGAAGAGAAAATTACCGGGGGTGATGAGGCGTTCAGTGACCGTGAGGGTCCACTGGTTCTCGGCAACTTGTTGCATCCCGAGAAATGATTTGGCATCCACAGAGAGCGAGGCTACCGCCTCGCTCTCTGGGCGGTGCTAATTACAGGTCTGGGCGGCGGGGGTGACTCCGTTGAGGCCAACCGGCACGTAGGCGTCGGGTGTTGCTTTTCCCGCGAAGCGGTGGGTCATCCAGGTGATCATGTCCTGGTAGGCGACGTCATTCACACCCGAGTGGCTCTGGCCGGGGTAGATCCAACGCTGGAGGGTCTGGCCCAGGGGGCAGAGCTCCTGGAAGAGCAGTGCGGTCGAGGCGACCGGGATCTGCGCGTCGGAACCACCTTGAATCATCAGGAGGGGCACGGTCGACTTCGCGGAGAAGGCCGCGGGGTCGTTCCAGTTCAGGACCTTACGCCAGGCGGGCAGAGTGTAGGGGTCGGCCTTGATGAGCAAATTCAGGGTGTGGGAGTTCACGTAGGGGCGCACATCGGCTGAAATTTTGGCCGAACAACCCGTCTCGAGGTCGGGCAACATGGACATCGCCAGTGGGGTCATCACTTGATCGAGGGGCGCAATCGTGTTGCCGTAGTAGGCGTTAAGGCCCGCGGCACCCATGATGAGGTAGTAGGCGTAGGGCGTTGTCTGCAGTGCCCCGTAGATGTAAGCGAATTGTGAGGGCGGAGCTCCGGCCACGACGCCCTTTAGGGTCAGCTCGGGAGCGTAGGCCTTGCCGATGTGATTAGCAAAGACGGCCGTCTGACCACCCTCGGAGTGGCCCCAGACCATGTAGGTGGTGCCGACGTGCGCCAGCGCGATGCTGTGCGCGGCCCGGACGGAGTTAATGGTGTCCTGGGCCGCCGACACGGCGGCCAAGTAGGGCATGAGGCCCGGGGTACCCTCACCCTGGTAGTCGCTGTAGGTCAGAGCCCAGCCGTGGGAGAGGAAAATATTGGTCGTGGTGTTGCTGACCTCGGTGCTACCGGGGTTCTGGCTCTCGGCGCACTGGTCGGCCATGCCGTTGGTGCCGTGGCCGTAGGCCACAACCTTCCAGCCCCCGGCGGGAGCCTTACCGGAAGGAATCACCATAAATCCGGTGACCGCGACGGGCTTCTTAAGGTAGTTCTGCGAGATGTACATGATGCGGTAGGTGGTGCCATTGAGGCCCGTCGGGGCCGGAGTGACCTTTTCGTACTTGAGGACCGAGCCAATTTTCGCGGTCTTTGAGAAGGTCGGAACGGCGTAGAACGAGGGGAGGCCCGTCGGCGCGGGAGTCGAGGCCATGGCGGGCACGAGGGCGGTTGAGAGCAGGGCCAAAACTAGTGCTACGGCAGAAACTATTCGACGCATAGCGCCTCCTTGAGTGACGTGACTACCTTCATGGTGAGTAAATGCCACAATAGCGTGTGATTAATTCCCACTTCGTCATTGTGGCCTCGGTGATCTCATTGATCGGTGGGGGACAGTACGCCTACGAAACCCTGCGTGGCCGTACCTCACCCAACCGCGTCACGTGGACCCTGTGGGCCGTGGAACCGCTGCTGGGTTTTGTCATCGAACGTCAACAGGGAATTGGTCTGGCCTCGTTGATGACACTGGTGCTGGGTGTCGTGCCTGTATTCATTGTGGCGGCCTCGTTCGCCAGTGACACGGCGGTGTGGAAACTCGGGACTTTTGATATCGCCTGTGGGACTATTTCGGTGCTGGGTCTCGTGGCGTGGCCGCTGTTGTCGGGCAGTTTTGCTCTGCTGGCCTTTGTTCTCGCCGACACCGTGGCGGCCTTTCCGACGATGCGCAAGGCCTGGCTCGATCCCGCCACCGAGACGGCCACGCCCTTCTATACCGGTACGCTCAACGGCTTCATCACTCTCTTAACCTTGACGGAATTCACGACCGCCGGGGCGCTCTTTCCCATGGCCATCTTGGTGTCGGACCTCATTATTGGGGTCATGATTACGTCGCGTCTGGGACCTCGTCTACGTGGTGAGCTCCCAGGAGCGCGGGCCTAGTGCCACTGAATCACGCCGTACCTATCCCCGACACCGAGCAACGCCGCGCCGTGGGTCGTGCGCGGCGAGAAGCGGTATCACGTTCTTCGCACGCCCGTTGCGCCGACCGCCCCGACTCTTTTGACGTCACGGGTCTCTTGGCGTCACAGGACGTCACGCGCATCACCGAGTTGGTGCCGCTGCGCTACGAGCGCATGCTCGAGAGCCCCTTCGCCTTTTTCCGAGGGTCGGCCCTCATCATGGCTCACGACCTCGCGCGGGGTGCATCGAGTGAGATCGAGACGCAGATTTGTGGCGACGCTCACCTGGCCAACTTCGGCGTGTTCTCCTCGCCCGAACGTCGGCTGGTCTTTGACGTGAATGACTTTGACGAAACAACCACTGGACCCTTCGAGTGGGACGTCAAGCGCCTCGCGACGTCGCTGTGCATAGCGGCGGAGGGTCGCGACTTCTCCGTGGCGCAGCGAGGGCGCATTGTGCGTGCGGCGGTGCGTGAGTACCGAGAAACTATCCGCACCTTCTCAGAAAGTCCGGCGCTCAGCGTCTGGTACGCGCACCTCGATATTGCCTCGCTCACCCACCAGTTGAGCCAGAGCTTTTCGGACGAGTCGATGAAACAGGTCCATGATGTGGTCCGTCGGGCCGTGGGAAAGACCTCGCAACGCGCCTACGACAAATTGGTCGTTGAGGTGAACGGCGTGCCGCGCATTGCCTACGACCCACCGACCCTGGTACCGCTCGATCAACTCGTCGGCCGTGATCCTCTCCCACTGCAGGAAATGCTCCAGCGAGTGGTCGGCGGCTACGCGGAATCGCTCAGTAGCGACCGTCACGTCTTGTTTCGAAAGTTCACGCCCTACGACGCCGCACGAAAAGTCGTCGGAGTTGGTTCCGTCGGTACCGGTTGCTACATCGTGCTGCTCTACGGTCGAGACCGCAGCGACCCCTTCTTTCTGCAGATCAAGGAGGCCACCGACTCGGTAGTCGACCGTGCGCGCGGTCGAGTCTCCCCGCGCGATCCGGGGGACCGAGTGGTAGCGGGCCAGCGCCTCATGCAGGCAACGCCGGACGTGTTTTTAGGTCATTACCACGAGACCGGTCGTGACGGAACAAATCGCAGCTACTACGTGCGCCAATTGTTCGACAACAAGGGTTCGGTCGTCATTCACCGCATGGATGCCGAAGCCCTTGAGGCCTACGGAAAAGTATGCGCCTGGACTTTGGCGCGTGCGCACGCCCGTAGTGGTGGCAGCGTCGAAATCGCGGGCTACCTTGGAAAATCGGAGACCTTCGACACGGCAATTGAAGAGTTCGCCGAAGCGTATCGGGTGCAAAATGCCCTCGACTTCGCCACCGTCACGGCGACGCGCGACAGCTCACGTGTGGGGTGAAGCGGAAGTGGTCCGGCGATTAGAACTACAATGGCACTACGCGGGGATGTAGCTCAGTTGGTAGAGCGCGGGCTTTGCAAGCCTGAGGTCGTGGGTTCGATCCCCATCGTCTCCACCAAAGTTTTCTGATTCGAACTGCAGTTGACGTCATCAGTGTGAGAATGACTTTCAGAGAAGGCCCGGGGCCAGTACTGGTAAGCCAACTTTTCGCGCAGCTTCCAAGAGACGCACGTCATAGCCAAGGAATCCAAGGAACTCACTCTTCGCAGTGTTGGCGACATGTTCCGCCGTGGCTAAGTGAATGGCATCGAGCGAGCGAAGTTCACGTTCGTCAAAACCAGCAGCCCGAGCCACTATGGCTGGAGACAACGTGACGATTCCAATTCCGTCCAGCACTTCGCCTGCTCTGGCGAGATCGGTAGGAGCACTGCGTCTTGTGGCGCGTGGTAGTTCGACTTCAATGATGACCGATGAAACAAAGTGGGGACTC
>Ga0136642_1000430_pt1 | contig 22720 bp, 24 predicted proteins | sample LowCatLa1302831Y_FD_115313 | JGI IMG/M metagenome (GOLD analysis project Ga0136642, IMG submission 115313) | Freshwater microbial communities from Lower Cathedral Lake, Yosemite National Park, California, USA - 13028-31Y | ecosystem: Environmental > Aquatic > Freshwater > Lake ... | reverse complement strand
ATCGAGCTACCTTACTTTTAGAGTCTGGCGAATTGCCCGAACCAGATGAAGAGGCCGACTGGCCGCCCTACCCTTGGCCCTTGGTGTGAACGGTCACTTCGTTGCTCGCCGGTACCCCTGAGTCCAGCATGAGGAAGGTCACCACCGCCCCGACGAAGAATAAACCAGCGGCGACCCAAAAGGCCCGGGAGTAGCCGTGCAACGTTGCGAGTCCGACTTGGCGGGGGTTTGGATTGTGAATCGACTGGAGAACGCCCGCGGTCACCGCCACCGCCAAAGAGTTCAAGAGAGCCGTACCAACCGATCCCCCGATATTTTGGGTTGCGTTTACTATCGCCGACGCCGCACCAGCTTCAGATTTTCTTACTCCCCAGGTGGCGCTGGCAACCGCCGGCGCGAAGATTAAGCCAATCCCGAGGCCGAGTACTAAGAGTCCCGGCAGTACGTGGCCCGAGTAGTTCGGCTGCAGGGGTAGACGGGTAAAGAGAACTAGCCCCATCGTCGACAGCACTAGGCCGGTCGGAATCAACGGGCGGGGGCCCACCAGAGCGAGCAGTCGAGCCGAGGCGACGCTGGCCGAAACCCCCATCGCTACCACCAACGGCATGAAGGCCAGCCCCGTTTGGAGCGGCGTGTAGTGCACAATGTTCTCCAAGTAATAGGCGAGGAACAGCGAGACCCCAAACAGACCGATGCTCGTGACAAACAATGCAATGTGACTTCCGGCACGAGTTCGGTTGAGAAGAATTCCAAGCGGAAGCAGCGGGGTCGCAACACTTTGCTGGGTACGAATAAACGCTCCGAGCAAGATCACGCCCGCCATGATGCTCATCCAAGTTGCGCTACTAGTCCAACTCGTGGATTCGGCGTGACCAAGTCCATAGACCAGAAAGAAAAGCCCGGCACTACCGATGATTGTGCCCACTACATCAAGCTTTAGATCATGGTGCTCATTGCCCCTTGGCACAAACGCAACCGTTCCTATGGCTGCAATACCAGCAAAAACCAAGTTGATATAGAGACACCAGCGCCACGAGTACCACTCAGTGAGCGCGCCGCCCAGTAGCAGTCCAATAGCTGCTCCCGACGCCCCTACCGCGCCAAAAATCACAAAGGCCTTAGCTCGATCAGTCGCCTCTTCGAAGGTCACGCTCACCAGCGCCAGAGCGGCGGGTGCGAGAAGAGCACCAAAGGCGCCTTGAATGGCCCGAGCGGTGACGAGGGCCGAAAAAGAGGTGGCCATCCCTCCCCACGCTGAAGCACCCGCAAAACCCACCAGCCCAATGAGCACTGCGTTTCGCCGACCCCAAAGGTCAGTAAGGCGCCCGCCTAGCAGCAGCAATGATCCAAAGGTGAGGGCGTAGGCGGTAATGAGCCACTGTCGATTACCCGTTGAAAAATGCAGAGTTGCCTGAGCCGCCGGCAAAGCAATATTAATTACCGTGGCGTCCAACGCCACCATCAGTTGGCACAAGCTCAATGCCGCTAACGCGAGCCACGGTCCCCGCTTAAAAGTGACCAGTGAGCTCACCGAAAAAACCTATTTGCTACGTGCTCGGAGTGCCGCGGCTAACGCGGGTAGAACGGTCTTGACGTCACCGACAATGCCAAGGTCGGCCATCTGGAAGATGGGGGCATCGGCATCTTTGTTGATCGCAATAATGACCTTCGAACCCTTCATGCCCACCATGTGTTGTGTTGCCCCTGAGATTCCACACGCGATATAGACGTCGGGCTTAACGGTCTTGCCCGTCTGACCAACTTGCAAGGAGTAGGGCACCCAACCAGCGTCAACAATCGCTCGACTCGCGCCCGCTGCGCCGTGAAGGAGCTCGGCCAACTCTTCGATGATTTCGAATCCGGTGACTTCGCCAATGCCACGTCCCCCCGCAACTACCACCGACGCCTCCTCTAACTTCGGGCCGGTCTGTTCTTCTACGTGTCGGTTAGTAATAGAACTTTCGCCTCGACGCCCCAGATCGGGAATCGCCAGTGGCGTTACCGTGGCGGGTGCGCCACCCGAAGAGCTCGCGACAAAACTCTTAGCGCGGGCCACCACAATGCCGACCCCAGGGGTGGTGAAGTGCGCATCAACCAATCGAGTCCCACCAAATATTTGGTGCTCGGTGTGGCCATCAGCACTTAGATTTGTTGCGTTCGTTAGTACCGGGCGACGCAGGCGGGCCGAGAGTCGACCCGCAATGTCTCGACCGTCATAGCTGGTTGGAATCAATACCAAGTCTGGTAACTCGCCCCCAGCTATGGCTGCAGCCACCGCCGCTCCGGGCAATGCCTGGGCTGGCACATCGACGCTGAAGAGTGTGGTCGCCCCGTATTCGCCCGCCAGAGTGGCCTGCGTATTTCCAGTCCCCCAGGTCACTCCCGCAACCGAACTCGCAATCGTGCGCGCGTGGCTCAAAAGTTCCAAGGATGTAGAGGTAAAGCCATTTTCGGCCGGTTCGAGTACCACCCAGAGGTTTGCAATTGTCATCAATCTCTCCTACAACGCCTTCACGGATTCCAAGAAGGCAATAATTTTTTCCGCGGCCGTTCCGTCATCAACAAATTTTTCGCCGGCCTCGCGACTCGGAGCCTCAGTGACTGCACTAATAGCTTGGCCCTGATTGAGAGTCAGGCCTAGGTCGCTCAAAGACTTCACTTCCACACTCTTGGACTTGGCGGCCATGATGCCCTTGAAACTGGCGTACCGCGGCTCCACCACCCCGGCGGTCACACTCACAACGGCGGGCAGTGACACGGTGACCTCGTCGTATCCCGCTTCACTCTGCCGGGATACGGTCAGATTATTTTCTGATGCGCTGAGTGATTTCGCGAAGGTCACCGAAGGCCATCCCAAGAATTCGGCAATTTGTGCCGGGACCGTTCCGGTGTAGCCATCGGAAGACTCCGTTGCGGTTAAAACCAGATCAGGCGAAACCGAGGAAATGACTGCACTCAACACGGCGGCGGTGTCGAGGGCGGTAGCACCGCGAAGGGAAGGGTCGGACACCACTACTGCGCGGGCGGCGCCCATGGCCAGAGCCGTACGCAGCCCCGTAAGGTCGGTGGCGTCACCCATCGAAACCACGACAACCTCGCCACTACTGGCCTCGGCCAGTTGGAGAGCCATCTCCACGCCGTAGGTATCGGCCTCATCGAGTAGTAACTTGCCCAATCGGTTTAAATTATGGTGGTCATCCAAGCTTTGCGGAGCGCTGGGATCGGGGATTTGCTTGACACAAACGACAATGTTCACGCCTTCCAATCTACGCTTTGGTTGCTTTCATGGGTTGTCCCCCTGAGGGACCTCGAAAGTTTCCCTTGTATTTGTGACCGGCTCACAGTAAAATTGACTCCCCGCCGCTCAGCGGCCCTTGTTTTTTTCGTTAAAAACCAAGTATTCAAAAGGATTCTGCATGTCACTGATTTGGAACCGCAACCACGCTTGGGACGATGCTGATTGGCGTACCAACGCCGCTTGCCGTGAGACCCCGCCAGACCTCTTCTTCCCCGTGGGCACCACCGGTAGCGCCACCGATCAGATTGAGGCCGCTAAGCGCGTGTGCAACCAATGTGACGCCCAGAAGTCGTGCCTAGAATTCGCTCTCGCGACAAACCAGGAGTCTGGCGTTTGGGGTGGCACCACCGAAGACGAGCGCCGTAAATTGCGAAAGCAGTGGCTCGCCGCTCGCCGTCGCGCCAATACTACGAACTAGGCGCTCCGAGTAACGGGATAACTACCCGCACCACAGTCCCGCTCCCTTTACTGGGGTCGAGGGAATCCATCTCAATGCTCCCGCGTAATTGGGTTCGCACCAAGTCACGCACAATTGACAGCCCTAGGGAAGTTGACTGGTCGAGGGAAAAGTCAGCGGGCAATCCCTTACCGTTGTCTCGGATCTCAGCGACCGCACTACGAGCGTCGTGCGCCAATTCCAAGGCCACTACCCCTGCCCCACCCGTGGCGACCACAAATCCACTAAAAGCGTGCTCAACGGCATTAGTCAGTAGTTCCGTGAGGGCTATGGCGAAGGGAATTGCCAGGTCGGTCGAAAGGGTACCCAGTGAGCCAGTCACCTGTAACTCCACTGAGGTCGAGACTAAAACCGAGTCTTCAACGAGATCCACGAGGGATTGGACAATCTCATCAAAGTCCACCTCCTCTCCGGGTTCTCGAGACAAGACCTCGTGGACGATCGAGATTGACCGAACTCGCCTCTCCGCTTCAAGGAGAGCCTGAATTGTTTCGTCCTGTTCGCTTCTTCGGCTCTGCAGGCGCAAGAGTGACGAAATAGTCTGCAAGTTGTTTTTGATTCGGTGGTGGACCTCACGTACCGCCGCCTCCTTATGGAGCACCTGACGATTAAGAAGCTTCAGGTCAGAAACGTCACGAACAATCGCGAAAAGACCAGTAGTTTTCTGGCCCCGCAACAGGGGAACGCAGTGAAATTGCACAGCGGCTTCGTGTCCGGCATCAACCTCTTCAACTTGGGGAATCCCCGAACTGAGAGCCCGATCAATTCCTCGAGTCTTTAGTCCCAGTTCAGCTAAACGGTGACCCTCGACCGATTGATAAATGCCGAGGCGATGGAGAGCGTTCGTGGCGTTGGGGGTAGCGAACTCGATTACACCGGTCGCATCCATCTTGATGACCCCATCACCGACCCGTGGAAGTCCTGGCCCCGCCACATCCACTTCGCGGTAAGGGAAGCTGCCCTCGGAGACCATCGAGCAGAGTTCTTCAAATATTTCGAGGTAGGCGTGTTCGTAGAGTGAGGCGGGGCTTCGCAGAGGGGCTTGTAATCGCACCATCACCGCCACTACGCGACCATGGCTACGAACGGGAACGCACCACACCGGCAATCGTTCCGAGCCAGGCGAGAGTGAAACCTCGCCAGTCACTCGACGACTCAGGGCGATTGCTTGACGCGAGAGTGGCCATTCTTCGCCTGGCTGCAGCGTACCCACCAGGTCATCGGCGAGCAGGGTGGCGCGATTGTTGGGTCGCATCTGTGCGAGGACAATAAAGTTTTCAAAGTCGTCGCCAGAATGTTTCTCCGGCGCCATCAGCACCATATCCGAGAAGGACAAGTCCGCCAGAAGCGACCATGAGGTTGTGAGGCGCAGAAGCTGCTCTACCTCTTCATCGCTCAACTTGGCGTGCTGCTGCGCCAATTCGGCGAGCGAAGCCATGTAGTTATCTAGGCGACGCCGAAACCGACGACGCGCTCACCCGCGGGGCTACCGAGGTCGACGTAGGCAATCCGGCTTGAGGGCACGCCCACTCGCCTTCCCTTGCGATCGGTAAGCCACAGCACGGTGTCACCGGCGAGGGCCTCTTCGACGTCTCGCGTTACCTGGTCCATGTTGGACTCACTCCCGAGATCTACCTCGAGCTCCTTCATTGATTGCACAATGCCAATTCGAATTTCCATAATGCTCCTCATAGTGGCTGTCCCCATGTTAGAGCCATGTAGCAAGATAGAGGACGTGACTAACGATCGTGAATCTGAACGGAACCGTGCCTGGGCGGCCACTATGGAGGGATTCGAGGGTGGCCTCGACGACATCACCGCCGCTCACCGCGACTCCCAAGCCACTATCTCCTCAACCACTCCGCGAGGTGGTCTCTTCGAAGGAACTCGCCCGATACGTGAGGAGCGCCTTCAAGAGCGACTCGCCGTAGGGGCCACCCTCAGTTTCGGAGCGGGAGATCGAGTTCGCATTGAAGAGCCCGATGAGTTCCGCACCGCCTTTGAGCGTGACAGAGACCGCATCCTCCACTCGAATTCTTTCCGACGCCTCGCCGGTAAGACGCAAGTGTTTGTCTTCCCCGAAGACCACATGCGCACCCGACTCACCCACGCGTTAGAGGTAGCTCAGGTGGCCACGGGCATCGCTCGCCCCATCGGTTTGAATACAGCCCTTACCGAAGCCATCGCCCTCGGCCACGACTGCGGACATGGTCCTGGTGGTCACGCCTCCGAAGAAGCCCTCGACCCGTACGTTGAAGGTGGTTTTGATCACGCCACTTGGGGCGCCAATGTTTCTCTACTGCGTCTAAACCTCTGTCGCGAAACCCTCGACGGTATTCGTAATCACTCCTGGTCTCGTCCAGCTCCTGGGAGCCCTGAGGGTGAAGTGGTCTCTTGGGCCGATCGCATCGCCTACGTCTGTCATGATTTTGAAGACGCCGCCTCGGCCGGTCTCATCACCGAAGATGAATTACCCCTAATTGTCCGCGAGCGTTGTGGAGTTCGTCGAGGCGAGCAACTCGGTTCATTCATCAGCGCCATGATTCACACCATTCGTGAAACGGGGGTCATCGGTATGGACGCCGGTCACGCCGAAGCACTAGCGGCCTTTCGCGCCTTCAACTACAAAACCATTTACCTACGCAGTGAGGCGATCGATCAATCGAATCGTGTGGTTGACATGCTTCGTGGCCTAGTCGATTTTTTGGCCGCGCACCCCGAGCACATTGGCGAAGTTGAAGACGCCGCCAAGGACGTAGCTAATTCCCCAATCGCCATTCGACACGCCGTTGAATACGTCTCGGGTATGACCGACCGCTTCGCCTGCCGTCGTGCCGAAAGTTGGCTGGGCTGGGACCGCGACCGACTGCCCCACGGCATTGAAAGTTAGTTGAGCCGAAGTTCTTGGCGATAGACGCGAGCGGGGCCTTGACTGGCGATTCGCGTGGCAATTTCAAGAAAAGCTTTCGCTGAGGCGGAATTGGGGTGCGTCACCGTAATAGGTAAGCCAATATCCCCACCCTCTCGGACTTCGGACTCTAGGGGTACCTGTCCCAAGAGAGGTATTCCCAGGTCACCACTCAGTTGCGCACCGCCACCCGAGCCAAACAATTCGTAACGCTCACCATCGTTGCCAACGAAGTAACTCATGTTTTCGATTACCCCTCGCACCGCGAGCTTCAACTTCTTCGCTGCGAACGCGCTGCGCTGCGCAACTCGCTGGGCGGCTGGCTGTGGTGTCGTCACCACGTACATTTCGATGCGTGGAATAATTTCCGAAAGGGTGAGGGCCACGTCACCGGTCCCCGGTGGCATGTCAATCAAGAGAAAGTCCAGATTGTCCCACCACGCTTCAGTAACCAATTGCTCAATCGCCTTGTGCAACATCGGTCCACGCCAAATCACGGGCTGGTCGTCATCGACGAAATAGCCCATCGAGAGGCACCGAACCCCGTGAACGAGAGTTGGAATCACGGTGTCACCTAAGACCAGAGGGTCGCTTAACGCCCCGAGCATCTTTGGCAGGGAAAATCCGTAGACATCAGCGTCTAAGACCCCCACTCGCTTACCAATCTGAGCCAGGGCGATCGCTAAATTAACGCTTACCGTGGATTTACCCACCCCACCCTTACCCGACGAGATACCGAGCACCCGAGTGCTCGACCGCTTGTCCGTGATAGCCGGTGACGTGTCGTGCTCGTGTAAGCCTGGGCCTGGTTCGGCGGCCATGTACGCCCGCAGCCGATTTCGCAATTCGAAACGTTGCTCTTCATTCATCGCCCGAACGACGACGCTCGCCTCCGGCCACACCTCGACGATGCGCGTCTTGAGGGATTCGATATTGGGCCAGTTCGTTACCGGCAGGAGCAGTTGAACCGTCTTGGCCGACTCGTTGACCTCGCCCAAGAAGGCTAAGTCGCCGAGTGACCTTCCAATTTGGGGTTCTTCCACGGCGGCGAGTGCTTCAAGTAGGTTCACAAAAATCCTTTAGTAATCACTCGAGGTTAGTGGTGCAAAAGCGAGTGGTTGAACCCCACCAGGCCATCGTTATGCTCAGAATGTGATTCTCCTCCTTGTTAGTTTCCTCGCCGGAATTATTGCTGGGGTATCTCCCTGCATTCTGCCAATTCTCCCCATAGTGTTTGCTGGCTGGGCGGCCCCCGTGATTGATGAAACGCACCCGTTCAGGGCTAGAAGACGGCGCTCACTGATTGTGATGAGCGGGCTCGTTTTGAGCTTTGGTCTGATTACCGCGGTGGGTTCTTTAGTGCTGTCCTACCTCCATCTTCCCCAAAACCTCTTACGAAACGTTGGGCTCGCTCTCCTCGTACTTGTGGGTCTCAGTTTGATCAACCCGCGCATCGAACAAATACTCGAGCGGCCATTCCAGCGATTCGCAACCCGCTCGCGTGATGGCGTTAAGTCCTCCTTCGTGCTGGGTCTAGGTCTAGGCACCATCTTCGTACCTTGTGCTGGGCCAATTCTCGCCACCATCTCGGTTTTAGGAGCAACGCATCACGCCAGCCTGTATAGCGTCCTCTTAAGTTTCTTCTTTGCCGCCGGAGCAGCTCTTCCCTTGTTCTCGCTCGCTCTGGTTGGAGATCGTTTCATTGAAAGAAATCGTGACTTCGCAAAAAAGTCCAAGCGGCTTCGGCCCCTTGCTGGAGTCTTACTTATCGCCATGGCGAGCAGCATTGCTTTTAATCTTGTCGCCCCCTTGCAAAACTGGATTCCCACCTACACTCAGACTCTTCAAGCGAAAATTGAAAATAACGCCTCCACCTTGCGCGCCCTCCATTCTCTAACGCACACTTCGACCAATAATGGGAATCTTCTGAACTGTGAAAGTCAAGCCGCGGCCACAACTGTCTCTACCTTGCAACACTGCGGTGCGGCCCCAGAGTTTCAGGGAATTAGCAATTGGCTCAATACGCCCAACGGCCGCCCCCTAACAATCTCGGGCCTCGCGGGCAAGGTGGTACTTATTGACTTCTATACGTACTCTTGTATTAACTGCCAGCGATCCCTGCCCCACGTGGAAGCATGGTATTCGAGGTATCACCGCTACGGCTTAGAGGTCGTCGGAATCCAAGCTCCCGAGTTTGCCTTTGAACACGATCTCGGCAACATTAAGAGTTCTCTCTCTAGCCTCAAGATCAAGTATCCAGTTGCGGTGGACAACAACTTGGTGACGTGGAATGCATTTAGCAACCAGTACTGGCCGGCCGAGTACCTCATTGGGCCAAATGGCGTGGTGCGACACGTGGCCTACGGCGAGGGCAGCTACTCAACGGACGAGACTCTCATTCGACAACTGTTAGTCCAGGCCCATCCAGGCGTTCACCTCCCTCACCCGACCAGCGTGGCTGACCGCACGCCAACGAGCTCAATTAGTGCCGAAACCTACCTCGGGTCCGAGCGTTCGAATTTTCTCCAAGGCGCCTCAGCGGTCTTGAATGGAACGGCCACCTACCACTTCCCCGCCTCCCTCAGCGCTGGTAGTTACGCCCTGCAGGGCGTTTGGAAGACCTCCAATCAATACATCGCTGCCTCACCTGGCTCGCAGTTAGAGCTCAATTTCCAAGCTAACGATGTCTATCTCGTCCTCGGGGGTGCTGGCACGGTCAAGGAGACTCTCGATGGAAAGCACATCGCCACGATTCAGGTGCAGGGCTTTCCCACTCTGTACACCCTGTTAAGGCAGAGCTCGAACCGGTCAGGTACTTTACGCTTGACTTTTAGCGGACATATTCAGGCGTACGACTTCACCTTTGGCTAGATTTCTGCCATAAATAATCTCACTGTCCCTAAACTCAAGGTGTGCACTCAGATCCCGAGAACGAATTAGATCCTGCGCTCTCTACCGCATCGGTCACAAACCTGACCCGCACTTTTGGCGATGGCACTCGTCGCAAGGTCTACATCTACCTACGTGAATTTCCTGGCGCCACCGCCCACGAGCTCGCCGAACACTGTGCGGTCCACGCGAATGTCATCCGACACCACCTCGATCGACTGACCGAGGGAGGTTACGTCACCTTCACCAACGTCCGTAGGACCACCGTTGGTCGTCCCTCCAGGGGATACCGAGTTATTGATGAGTCGTTCAGCCTCGAAGGACCAGCCCGACGTGACGCCCTGCTGGTGGCACTTCTTGAAACTGCACTCGAGCGCTTAGGACCCGAAGCGGCGGAACGATTAGCGCACGATGTTGGTGAAGATTATGGCCGCACGCTCGGCAACTCCGTCAACCCCGCCGATTCCTCCAGAACCTTGAAAGAGGCGATGACTTCGATTGCGGGGCTCTTAACGGCACACGGATTTAACGCTCGCAGTGAAGACTCCGAAAATACCTTCTCCGTAGTTTCTGAAACCTGTCCCTTTGGCTCCGCGGCCCAGCACCACCCCGTTCTTTGTGCTGTGGATCGTGGTCTGATTAGTGGCATGCTCGAAGGGCTCGGTGTAGCGCGAACCACCGTCACTCTCAGTTCACGTGCACGTGGCGATAGTGATTGCCGCGTAACTGCTTAACTAGGTTTCGTGCCTAATAAAGAAAAATTAACTGTTTCGCTTGGTCGTATTGCGCGTGAATGGACCACCCTCGGGGTTACCGGTTTTGGTGGACCGCCAACCCACATTGCACTTCTTAGAAAATTATGCGTCGAAAAAAACCAGTGGATTGTGCGTGAAGAGTTTGAAGATGCCATCGCCACTACGAATCTCTTGCCGGGACCCGCGTCTACGCAGTTAGCGATTTACTGTGCTTGGCGGCTTAGGGGAATCCCCGGTGCCTTGGTCGGGGCTCTTGGATTTATTCTCCCCGGTCTTATTCTCATCATCGTCCTCTCCGCTTTCTTCTTCTCCTCGGCCCCACCCCACTGGGTCCTTGGCATCGCGGCGGGAGCAGGCGCTGGCGTGCCGGCTATTGCCCTCTACGCGGCTGCACAACTGGCCCCAACGAGTTGGCATCGGGCCAAGGCGCTGAGGGGCACCAAATGGCGATGGATCACGTACGTCGTAGCGGGAGTCGCAACTTCAGTCGCCTTTCCCCAATTCGTTGTTCTCGCGATGTTGGCTTGTGGGCTAGTTGAAATTTCGACATCCGTTGGTGCTCACGCTGCCCTACCGCTGGCTATTGGCAAGGTCGTCGCACTGGGATCGTTAGGTTCAATTGCCTGGGTTGCCTTAAAGGTAGGTGCTCTTTCCTACGGAGGTGGTTTCGTCATCATCCCGTTGATGCAGCACGATGTCGTCTCGACTTTTCACTGGATGTCCAATGCGCAATTTCTGAATGCGGTTGCCTTGGGCCAAATCACCCCCGGGCCGGTTGTGCAAACCGTTTCGGCGGTGGGTTACGCCGCTCGAGGATTGACGGGCGCTTTACTGGCGGCGGCGGTCGCTTTCACCCCTTCTTTTTTCTTCGTAGTTGGCGGCGGCAGACACTTTCAGGCAATTCGCGTTAACACGAAAGTCACCGCCTTTTTACGCGGCGCTGGACCTTGTGTCATCGGCGCCATTTTCGGCTCTGCTGTCACACTGGCCAGTGAATTGGCTCATTGGTGGCAGGTCCCCGTGGCATTCCTCGTGGCGGCGTGGGTCTTCTCAAAGCGCAATACGGTCATCGCGCTTTTGGCGGCGGGCGGTGTTGGCGCCTTGGTCGCCCTCACCCATACTGCTATTTAAGACTCAGCTTGTACTTGAGTAAGAACGGCCTGGCGATGGCGAGTTGAGTATTTGAGGGATGCAGTTTCAGAAATAACTCAAACTGCGCTTTAGCCAAAGATTGATTTTTCGTAGTTGAAGCTGCCACAATGCCGTAATACAGATGCGCCGCCGGATTAAGTGGCGCAACTGAGATTGCCTTTGCGAGGAGTGAGATACCTCGAGCAACAATTTCAGGGTTCTTTTTCGTACTCGCGGCAGAAAAAGTCAACCAGCCAGATTGAATGAGCGCTTCGGGGTTTCTCGCATCAAGGCCGAGCACGATCTGATAGGCATTCAGCGCTGCCGTCACATTCCCAGTGGCTAAATCCGCCTCAGCCTGCAAACTGAGTTGCTTAATTCTCTGACTCTGGCTTAGTGACAAGTTACCCGTGCTTGAACTCCCTGCTTGCCGGAGGCTGAGCGCTGTCAAGACCGAACCAACTGCCGCGATGAGCAAGCAACTTATTCCAACAATCAAGAGACTCCGCCTGCGCCGGCGTCGCGGGCGCGCGACAACGACTCCCTCAGCCAACGCCAGTTCTTGCTCCAGTTTGGAAATTGCGAGCTGGTCGCGCGTAAGTACAACTCCCAGTTCGGCCTCGGACAAGTCTCCGTTTTCAAGCTCTTGCTGAGCGTCAGCGATCGACGCTCGCCGTAGCGCGATTTCGTCAAGAAGTAGCTCTCTGGACTTCAAGACTTCTTACGCCTCAAATTTAGAAAAGTGGCGATGAGCAAGACGACCACTAGGGCGGGAGTGATCCACAGCAGAGACCCCAATCCGCCCGTCGCTGGACTTAAGAGAATTGATGGTCCGTATTGAGACTCCAGCGTGGTCAAAATTTTCGTATCAGATGCCCCACGGGCTACCTCGGCCACTATGTAATTTCGCACCGCGATAGCCGATGTCGAATTCGAGTTATAGGCCGAAAGGTTCTCACAACTTGGACACTTGACTAATTGCTCCAAATGCTGAATTCGAAGTTTGGTTTCATCACCGTGGGGTCGCTGCGTGAAGGCTAAACCTGCGAGCAGAATCATCACCACAACCCAAAATTTAAATGATCCAAAGACGGTCCTCATTTAATATTCGCAATCACGCTGGAAAGCTGCTTTGCGCTTATTGGACCCACCAAGGAGGCAGCTACTCGCCCTCGTGCATCAATTACAAAAGTCGTGGGGGGTGAGGTGACCCCATATGAATTTGCAATCACACCATTTGAATCGATAATTGAAGGATAGAGCGAACCGTACTTTGCCTCAAAGGCTTTAGCGGTGGAGAGGAGGTCGTTGAAAACGACACCGACCACGTTCACGCTTTGACGATGCTCCCAAGCAAAGGTCGAAAGTTCGGGCGCTTCGGCAATGCATGGCCCGCACCATGATGCCCAGAAATTCAGTACCGTCACCTTTTTTGGTTGAGTCGTGAGCGACCAATTGGTCCCGCTCAATGTCGTTCCTGAGAACGTAGGAGCAAATTTACCGAGCAGTGCACTCTTGGAGTTACTGGCACTTGTGAGGGGAGAAGAGTTTGCGAGCAAGAGGCCCAGTCCCAGTGCGGCAACCAACACAATCGACGAAATAACCGCAATCGGACGCTTCATGAGCTCACTTCTTTGCGGTGAGGTCGTCTCGAAAATGAAAGCACACTGCCCAACCCGATTACGAGCCCGCCAATCCAGAGCCAGGCCAACAGTGGCTCAGCGGTTACTCCAAGTACCACGGACCCCGCCGGCAGACTCGACTGGACCTGCGCGCCAGAAGCTTGGCCATTGCCCCCAATCGCGTCAAAAGTGACGTAGACGTCTCTCAATAGATTCGAGTCAATTGCTGGAGTGCCGACCGATTGTGCAGAGCGACCCCTAAAAGTAGTCACGGCGGGAAAAAGTCGAGCCCCGTCGACCAAAACTACAACTTGAGTTGAAGTCTCAAGACTATTACTCACCTTGTGGAAACCCTCAAACGTAATTCGGTGTCCGTCAACAATGGTGGTTTGGTCTTTGGCCAGGGCAACTTCCGATCGAAAGGCGTACGACGTGGAGGCAACAATTCCGAAGGCCAAAATAACAACTCCGAGGTGCACCACCATGCCGCCAACGCTCGGGGAACGCCACAGCAATTTTCGCTCACCCTTTTCTGATGCACTCTTCCACAGTCCGTAGAGAGTGCGAATCGCGGCACCACTAGCGAAGACACCGAGACAGAGCGAGGCGAGCACCAAATAATTCTTAAGCCCGAAGGTAATTCCCAAAGCCACCGCTGTGGCCGCGAACCAGGCGATTGGTCTTATTCGTTTCCAAAACACCGCACGGTCGACACTCCTCCAACTAGCGATGGGCGCGAAACCCATTAGAACCAGAATGAACACTCCCGCTGGTGCCGCCACATTGGCGAAATATGGCGTTCCGACCGTTACCTGTTGCCCGTTAATTGATTCATAGAGGAGCGGAAAAATGGTTCCCAGTAACACCACAATGGCGAAGCCAACAAAAAGAATGTTATTCGCGACGAAGAGTCCTTCGCGTGAGAGGGATTGTTCGACTCCGACGGATGAGCGCAAGCGGTCACCACGCCAGATGATTAATCCGGCACCTGTCGCCACCACTGCGACGAACATGCCCATCAAAATCGGTCCCAAGCTACTCGAAGAGAAGGCGTGAACGCTCTGGAGTACTCCCGAGCGTGTGAAAAAAGTTCCGAGAATCGTGAGGGCAAAGGTCACAACCGCTAAAGCCAGATTCCAGACTCGAAAGAGCCCTCGACGATCTTGAACAATCACCGAGTGGATATACGCAGTAGCGGTGAGCCACGGCAGCAAGGCGGCGTTTTCAACCGGGTCCCACCCCCAAAAGCCTCCCCACCCCAGAACCTGGTAGCTCCACCAAGAGCCCAGGACGATACCAACGGACAGAGCACCCCAGGCCAAGACCGTCCATCGACGCTGCTCTAGGGCCCAACGTTCATTGACTCGACCACTGACCAAGACCGCAATGGCAAAGGCGAATGGTACCGAAAAGCCTACTAAACCCAGGTAGAGCAAAGGCGGGTGAATGGCCACGAGAGGGTTGTCTTGCAAGAGCGCATTAGGGCCGGCCCCTTGAAACACCATGGAAGAGTTTTTAAGGAATGGGTCGGCGGGCCCAACTAACAAGAAGGTGAAAAATGCCTGAACCAAAAAGAGCACAATTGAAGCCGCGCGGACAACTTGCTCGTTCTTCTTCTCGCGGTAGAACAAGAGCACGCCGATAACGACCAGAGATTGAAGAAGTACCCACAGCAGCAAACTGCCCTCGAGAGCCGACCACACACCGGTAATTGAATAGAGCAGAGGGGTGAAGGTGGCGTTGTTCTCTGCGACGTAGGCGAGAGAGAAATTGTGGGTAACGAAGGCGACCATCATTGTGCCCATCGCCAGAATGATGCCAACGAGCGCGCCAAGACCCCAGGGCCACGTTGTTGGGGCGCTCGCCTTCTTCCAGCTCCTCAATTGCGTGATGACCCCACCCAGTGCGCTGAAGAGGCACAGGTACAGCCCAATCCGACCGATTACACCAGTCATCGCACCGAACCGTTGGGGGCTTTCACCCTCTTCGGGTGCTTCGCGATATAGGTCGACGAGTGTTTCACCATTATCTGAGTGCCATCAAATGAACTACTCGTGCTAGAGAGAAAGTGACCAACAACTACCACTGGAATGCTGGCTCGGAATAACTGGGGAGGAGTTCCGTGAGCAACAACAAAAACTTTGCCCTGCAATCCGGTTAAGAAGAATGAGGCCCCCGAGGAGGTCCGAGAAATTGTGTGTGGCGCCACTAAGCCTTCGAGTCGGATGACCTTGGTGCCCAAGAGGTGCCGCTGGGCTAGCGCTTCATCGACCGTCTTGAAATAGTTAAGTGACCCCAAAAGGCCTTGCGTTAGTAAGGCCACGACCGAAAGAGCTACGACTACGAGCACGACGAGGTTGCGTCGGCGAGCGCGAGATTTAATTGCCGGTGGAGCTACTGGCGAAAGCTGGTCTGGCGAACTACTTGCCACTGTGATTACTCCGCCACCATAACGAGAAACCATAGAGGCCTAGGGCACCAATTGTTATGAGATAGCCCGCGTTTACGTAATTCATGCGCCTGATACCTCGGTACGACGTTGCTCAATCGAGGTGGCGAGGGAGCGCTGTAGTTTCTCGTCCCTAATAACTTCAATACGGTATCGAGCTCGCAGGAGCCAGAAGAAAGTGAGGGTAAATGCGATGAAACTCAAAAGCAGCGTAAGGCCCATTGAGCCGTGCACCTTGATTGAGCGATTTGAGCTAAGCACTGAAGCACCTTGGTGAAGCGTTTTCCACCAGAGCACCGAGAAGTGAATAATCGGAACATTGATCGCGGTCAAAATACAAAATACGGCCGCACGTCGTGCGCGTTGCTCTCGGTCATCGTTCGCTCGGCGTAGAGCCAGGTACCCCAACGCGAATACCCCAAGGATCGCGGTCGAGGTCAAGCGCGCGTCCCACGCCCACCAGACTCCCCACGCGGGCCTTCCCCAAATCGAACCCGAGATCAGCGTCAAAGCAATGAAGAACAGTGACACCTCTACGGCCGAGGCGGCGATGCGATCAAGCGCTTCACTTCTCGTACGAGGCCAGAGGTACAGGGCACTCGCAATAGTGGCCGTACCAAAAGAGACGTACAGAGCAACCCACGCCACCGCCGGGTGGATGTACAGCAGACGTACTAGTTCGCCCTGCACCTGGTCGGGTGGCGTGACGAAATAGCCCAACCAGAAGGTCAGTGCGAGTAGTCCTAGTGAAGCTGGTCCAAGCGCGAGGCGCCCTAGTTTTTTCGTCATGATTCCTCCATTACAGCGTAAAGGAGAATTCCTAAAATGAGGTAGGCCACCGTGGAGACCAGTAGCAGGCCCCACCAAACCTTGAGATTTCCCCCGTACGCCACCGCCGAATAGGCCCGCTCGCCCGCAATCAAAAGCGGGGCGAACGCGGGCAGGGCCAGAATAGGCAGTAAGGTGGCCGATCCGCTGTTCGAGCTCGTGAGAGCCCCGTACAGGGTCCCGGCGAGGCTGAGGGCCACCACCACCACTGCGATTGATGGCAGGGCACTGAGAGTTTTGGCTCGATCAACGTGTAAAAAGAGGACCGTTCCGACTAAGAGAACGGCACTCGCCAGCCACATCTCGACCACGAGGGCCGCGGCCTTACCAAGAAATACTCCCGAAGGGTCAAGTCCTAGTGTGGCCACCGACGATCTCGTCCCCCTGTTTGATTCGATGGCCGTCGAGCGGTTAATCATCAAGAGGACCATCAGGGTGATGACAATATAAAACAGACCGGGGGCCGCATGAGAGTGGCCAGCTGCGGTCGGGCCTAGGGCCAAGCCACAGAGCAGCAGCGCCATTACGCCAAAGGGCAGCACTTGCCAGGTGAGGACGCGAGAGTGCATCTCAATGCGGAGGTCTTTGCGTGCGACTAGCAGAGCAATACGAATCACGTGCTCCTCACCACCCTTCCCCCCGCCATGGTGATGGTTCGATATTTTTGCTTACCTAGATCAATTTCGTCGTGTGAACTCACGAGGACCGTCGCGCCAGCGCGTGAGGCATCGCCAATAACTTCTTCGAGAAACGCTCGGCCCTGAGCGTCAATCGAGGCGTAGGGCTCGTCCATTAGCCAAATCTCGGGACGGCGTAACAACAACCAGGCAATCCCGACACGACGGCGTTGCCCCGCACTGAGATCTTTAGCGCGAGTATCGATGCGGTGCAGTAAATCCACTCGCTCGAGCACTTGAGGAATTTCGAGAGGATTAACCGACATTGCCGCGCAGGCGAAGGCGAGATTCTCGGCAACCGTCAGGTCCTCGTAGAAGGAGCCTTCGTGGCCGAGCCAGCCGACCCGGCGGCGAACCTCACGGCGATTTTGTCGAGAGAGGTCAATCCCCGCCACTACTCCCTCGCCGTGGCTGAGGGGCACTAAACCACCAATGAGCTGCAGCAAACTGGTCTTACCCGCGCCATTCGCGCCTTTAATAACGGTGACCGTTCCTTGCTCAATGCTCAAAGTAGTCCCGCTGATGAGCGGAAACCCGTTAGCCACCACCACCGCATCAAGCAGGTGAACGCTGTCGCGCATCAGGAACCCTGCGCTCGCACAGCCTTGAGGTCAGCCTCAACCATCAGGGAAACCAACTCGTGGAAATTTACCGTGGGCTTCCAACCCAAAACTTCACCGGCTTTGGTCGAATCACCCACCAATAGATCAACTTCAGCGGGTCGAATAAAGGCGGGGTCGGTCACGACGAACTCTTCATAATTCAAATCAACTAAACCAAAGGCGTACTCACACAATTCACGAACCGAATGAGTTTTTCCAGTCGCAATGACAAAGTCCCCAGGCTTCTCTTGTTGCACCATTTGCCACATGGCCTTCACGTAATCACCAGCAAAACCCCAATCACGCTTGGGCTCCAAACTCCCAATCCGCAACTGCGTCTGTTGTCCCAATTTGATTTGAGCCACGGCATTGGTGACCTTGCGAGTCACAAACTCCATCCCACGTCGGGGAGACTCGTGATTGAACAAGATGCCACTTGAAGCGTGCATGTCGTAACTCTCGCGGTAGTTCACGGTGATCCAGTGACCGTAGACCTTGGCTACGCCGTAGGGACTGCGGGGGTAGAACTCGGTAGCTTCGTTTTGGGGCACCGTTTGCGCCCGACCGAACATTTCTGAGGAGCTCGCCTGGTAGAAACGAATTTCGGGGTCAATCAGGCGAATCGCATCGAGCATCCGCGTGACACCCAGCGCGGTTGTTTCGCCGGTCAAGGTCGCCTGGCTCCAAGAGGCTCCAACAAAGGTCTGTGCCGCCAAGTTGTACACCTCGTGAGGGTGGTGATCGCGCAGAACATTCATGAGCGAAACTTGGTCGCCAATGTCACCGGACACCAGGGTGATTTGGTCTTGGACGTGCGCAATACGTTCGAGGTTGGCTGAGGCGCTACGCCGCATAAGTCCAATGACCTCGTATCCCTGCTCAAGCAGGAATTCGGCCAAGTACGAGCCATCTTGCCCCGTAATGCCAGTGATTAATGCTCGTTTGCTCATGGGGCGGTCCTTTGGACATTGGAATCATTGGCGCTCCCTCATCTTAGGTCCTCCCTTGATTTTGACTAAAGGGCGTAGAGTTTTCCCGTGTCACGAATCGCCATAATCAGTTACCGACTGGGCGGTACTGATGGGGTTTCTATTGAGGTAGAAAAATGGCTGGGGGCCCTGCGCTCCCAAGGGCACGAGGTACAAACAATTGCGGGCGAGGGGTGCCCCGACCTCCTCATTGCGGGTATCGGCCTCTACAACGAACCGAGCATCATTGAACCTGCGCTCAGCGCAGCGCTCGAAGGCTTTGACCTGGTCATTGTCGAGAACGTTATATCGCTCCCCCTCAATAGTCACCTGCGAGAGACCCTCTATCGGGTGCTGGAAGATCGGATTGCGATTTTTCACCATCACGACTTTGCGATGGACCGCCCCGCTTTGAATCACCTTGCTCCACCTCGCCAGCATCCCTTGTGGACCCATGTGGTGATTAATGAACATTCCCAGAAGTTGCTCAACGGTGTCGGTGTTGGTTCCTTATTAATGCGAAACCTCTTTGAGGTAGATCCGCCGCTCGGCAACCGCGAAGAGACTCGTGAGGCACTTGGCGTGAATGACGAACTTCTGGCTCTATTTCCATCCCGGGTAATCGAGAGAAAAAACCCCGGCCGAGCACTCCGATTCGCTAACCAACTCAACGCCACCATGTGGATTCTGGGTGAGGTGGAGGATTTCTACGACGACGAGTTCTCTGAGATTGCTAGTGCTCAGGTTCGGCCGTTCTTGCACCAGCGCTCACCGGGTTCAATTCACGACGCCTACGGCGCCAGCGACCTCGTTATTGTCTCTTCTAATTGGGAGGGGTTCGGCAATCCCGTCATCGAATCGGTTACCCACCGTCGCCCGCTGGCGGTCCATAACTACCCCATCTTGCAAGAAATAATGAAATTTGGTTTTGCCTTTTTTGATATTCACGACCCCGAAACCATGCGCCGCTTTCTCGCCAAGCCCAATCAGTCCATATATGACGCCAACCTAGCGATCGTGGAAGAACACTTCAATATTGAGAATTTGCCTAAGCAGCTCGAAGCCCTTGTTGCCTACGCCTTGTCGCGGTAGCGCACTAATCTTTCATCATGGTTCTTCCTGACGATCGCCCGCAAAGCCTTGAACGGCGGGAACAACTATTGCTCGTCGCCCGCAAGGTCTTCGCCGAGCGTGGATTTACCGCCACGACCATGGAAGACATCGCGAAAGAGGCTGGCTTTACGAAGCCAATTTTGTACCAGTTCTTCAAGTCCAAGTCCGAGCTCTACAACGAAATCATCAAGCGAACCTCGGAGCAGCTGATTTCTCGGCTTCGCGAAGCGGTAGCGGAGAAGGACAACGCGAAAGATCGCATCGAAGTGGCCTTCGAGGGCTACTTCGACATGGTGGTCCGTGAAACAGACGCGTTCCGAATTCTCTTTATTCATTCGCACGATTCAGATACCGTCACCGATTTGCGCGACATGGAAATTGATTTCGTTGCCTTCATTGAGCGACTCATCACGATTCGCATCAAGCCCGACCACCGTCGTCAACTCGCCGCCAGCGTGGTGGGAATTGCCGAAGGGGCCGCAACTGCTTGGCTCATGCAGCAAGAGAATCGTGGCTGGCCGGCGCCGGAATCAGGGATTGCCAATCGCCTCGCCACTCGAGCCGCGGCGTTGGCCTGGGGCGGACTGCGAAGCGTCGAGCAGGATTAAAAAGCAAAAATCGCCGCCCGAAGGCGGCGATCTCTGCTGGTAACGAAGTTACTTAGTGAAGGATAACGCGCTTTGCGAGTGGACCACGGTCACCTGGTTCGATGTCGAACTCAACCTGCTGGCCCTCCACCAAAGTCTTACGACCATCACCTTGAATCTCTGAATAGTGAACGAAAACATCTGGCTGGCCTTCACACGCGATGAAGCCCCAACCCTTTTCGTCGTTGAACCACTTAACGGTTCCTGTAGCCATGCGGCCTCCTTGTTTCTGTAGAACCAGTTTCTTGGTTCCGGAGGAACCACAACGGCAACCTCTTCAGTAAATCTAGTTGAGCAGTGGGTAATAATGCGAAAGTAATTTCAGTGGCGAATGACCGTTCCTGAGGATGAATCTTCCACAATCCAGCCCAGATTCACCAAACTGTCACGTAATCGGTCTGCTTCGGCCCAATTCTTGGCCACTCGCGCTTCATCTCGGAGTCGGACAATTGCGGCGCTTTCAGCGTCAATTTCCCCTCCCCGACCAATCAAAGCGAGTCCGAGCGCTCCAAAAAGGGTATTGATAGCTTCGGCCAAGTGCTGCGCCTCTGCAGTTTTGCCCTCATCGGCCAGTCCATTGGCTTGGCTCAAGGCTTCGAAGAGAGCCGCAACCGCCAAGGGAGTGTTGAGATCATCGTCGAGAAACTCTGTCACCCGTTGGGCCAACTCTCCCGCTAGTCCGCCAGGTAGGGGCTGCGTAGCGGTGGCGAAAGTGTCTCCAGCCAGCTGGTCGAGTTCGAAGCGGCGGGCGAGCGAGTCGAGTCGTTCTAGCGCTCGCTCGGCGTCTTCAATGGTGGCGGGTGACACCTCGATTGGAGATCGGTAGTGCGAACGTAAGACCAGCAAACGGTAGGCACGGGCATCAGTACGTTCAAGTAAGTCAGTTAGTGAGGTGAAATTTCCGAGCGACTTGCTCATTTTCTCCCCCTCCACCATGACAAAGCCATTGTGTGCCCAGTGTTGAGCAAAGGAGTGGCCGGCGGCAATGGCTTGAGCCCGTTCATTCTCATGGTGAGGAAACTTGAGATCTAGCCCACCGCAGTGCAAATCAAATCCGTCCCCCAAGAGCCCCAGACTCATAACAACACACTCGGTGTGCCACCCGGGTCGTCCTTCACCAAACGGGGCTGGCCAGCTCGGTTCTCCTGATTTAGCTTTCTTCCACAGGGCGAAGTCAAAGGGCGAGCGCTTCGCCTCGACCATCTCGACTCGGGCCCCCGCGCGAAGAGAGTCAAGTGGTTGTCCGGCTAGTGCGCCGTAGTCTGCGACCCGCGAGGTATCAAAGTACACGCCATCGCTCAAGGGGTAGGCAATGTCTTTTGCAATAAGCCCCTCGATCAAAGTCACCATCTCGGCAACGTAGTGAGTGGCGTGGGGCGAATGGGTTGGTTTAGCGACGCCAATTTTGCTCATCGCGTTCCACCACTCCTGCTCGTAGCGTTGCGCGATGTCCGCTTCTGTTGTTTGTTCCCCCGCAGCCAAGTTGATGATCTTGTCGTCAATATCGGTGATATTCGAGACAAAATTGACCTCATACCCCTGGAAGGTCAGCCATCGACGAAACACGTCCCACACCAGCGTGAATCGGCCATGCCCCATATGAGGAAGGCCATACACCGTGGGGCCACAGACGTACATCGAGACCCGACCGGGCTCACGCAGCGCTAAGGGGCGCACTTCAGTTTTGAGCGAATCAAAGAGTCGAATCACTGTTCTAAACTACGCCACAATGTCTGATGCCCTCGCCCCCGCCGACCGATCTTTACCCGAAAAGCCCTCTCTCGAGGGCCTCGAGGGCAAATTCGTAAGCGTCTGGGAGTCTGAGGGCGAATATACCTTCGACCGATCGGCCACTCGTGCCGAAGTGTATTCAATTGACACCCCGCCCCCGACGGTTTCGGGTTCTTTGCACATTGGGCACGTTTTCAGTTACACGCACGCCGATCTCATCGCCCGCTACCAGCGCATGTCCGGCAAAAAGGTTTTTTATCCAATGGGTTGGGATGACAATGGTCTGCCCACCGAACGGCGAGTGGAGAACTACTTTGGAGTTCGCTGCGATCCCTCACTACCCTACGACCCAGTCTTCGTCGCCCCCGAGACACCTGCCGATCCGAAAATTTCAATTTCGCGTAAAAACTTTGTTGAACTCTGTCACCTGCTCACTGGGCGAGACGAACTGGTCTTCAAGGAGTTATGGCAAAAGCTCGGTGTATCGATTGACTGGAGCCTGGAATACTCGACTATTTCACCTCTCGCTCAGGCGATTTCACAACGTGGCTTCCTAGAGATGTTGGCGAAAGGACAGGTCTATTCACAAGTGGCTCCGACATTGTGGGATATCGATTTTCGGACCGCAGTCTCTCAAGCCGAGCT
>Ga0136642_1000429_pt1 | contig 22738 bp, 25 predicted proteins | sample LowCatLa1302831Y_FD_115313 | JGI IMG/M metagenome (GOLD analysis project Ga0136642, IMG submission 115313) | Freshwater microbial communities from Lower Cathedral Lake, Yosemite National Park, California, USA - 13028-31Y | ecosystem: Environmental > Aquatic > Freshwater > Lake ... | reverse complement strand
TCGGAGGTGCTATCGATATGATTGAAAACGGTAGACTCACAAAAGAGCATATGTGGAATGACGGCTTATTTATTATCTTATTGGCGATTTTCCTTGCTCTTGTAATACAGTAGAGTAGACATGTATATTACAAAGTAACCTCCAAGGAGTGCTACGCCCTTATCACCCTGTAGATATCCGTGTAGTCCAAGAAGAGCATTTCCGAGGACATTCAGAACTAAATTTAGCCAATTCAAATCACGTGTTTCACCTGTTTGAATTGTCTGTTGTAGCTGGGGGAGCGTTGATATGAAAAAAATGGCGAATATTATGTATATCAAGCTCATCTATTTAGAAGATAGTATATCCTTCTCTTCCTTTTGGTGGTTCAGGGGCACCTGGTCCAGCACCCGCCCCTCTTGGTCCATTATTCTTTGCAGTCTTGTTTTTATTGTTTCTAGGAGGGCTCTTCTTCGAGGCAATGAGATGATCAGCCATCTCCGTATTCGGCATGTCTACAATTTTGTGGCCAATCCCAATCTTAGAGACCTCCTCTTCCGTAAGACCCAGGCCCGCGAGTTCCTCCTCCGTAAGACGATGTGGCGCTGTTGATTTCCACGCAGCAAAATGTGTAGACGTGATTGAATTACATCCACTCAGATTGCGATTCCGTTCGCCGGGTCCATGAGGACCGGGTCTCCACTTGAGAGTCTTATTATACTGTGCATTCCCCTCAAAATGCTCGGCAGTGCAGAGTTTGCTGGGAGCATGCGCAGCACACCACTCATCATATCTCTCTAGAGGAACCACCTCGCCTACCCGAAAAAGATAGGCAGCTAAGAAGTGCTTGTCATTGTTAGAGACTGCCTTGCTCTTTTTGAGAGTTTTCATAGCATTGTTTGACTGTGCCACAAGAGCGAGCACATAGTCTCCATCTTTGGCGGACTTCCGAATTTTCGGTTTACAGATGGTGAGCGTCAGATGACCTTCTGAGACGTGCGGAGCTGCGCCAGAATCTGTGACTATACGATAAACAAAAAGTCTTGGCATAAGCTTTCTATTTAACGTGTTTAAATCTCACCACCATTGCGCATCTGTGGCGACTTGATGCGGCGCTTCTGGATCTTGCCAGACACGACGTAGATGCTGTTCTCGGTGAGGATGATGAAGTCATCACCGACCTTGTAAATCTTCTGGATGAGGCTGGTAAACTCGTCACCGCTCTTCACGAGCATCTTCTCCTTGGCCTCGTCATCCTCGCCGAGGAAGGCCTTGTTGGTGGCAGTGTCCACGTAGTAATCCAGCTGGATGGCGCGGTCAAGCTGGATAGCGAGCTTGGCGGCCTGGACAAGCGTCTGCGGCGACGGGAGAATAGGGGCTATGGGAACCACGGTGGTAGCCGTGGCCGTGGCAGTAGCAGGGGTAGCGGGTGCATTCGTAGAGGGAGCCGACATCTCAAAGTCTGACGTATTCCGGGGAAAACCTATTGGCTTTTTTCCGCAGTAGCGGCCAAGTCGCAGTAGCGGCCAAGTCGCAGTAGCGGCTAAGTCGCAGCGGCCAGAGGCTGAGGTATTAGTGGTAACGGCTTCAGAACCTCCGCGGCGTGCTTCCGTAGAATCACATTGATGAACTCATACGCCTCGTCCAACTGCTGCGTGTTTCGGGCGCCCGTAATGATAATACTTCCCGTCTGAAACACAGAGATCGTTACTCGCTTGCAATTCCCGATTGTCTTGCCGTCGCCCTGACCTGTGCACGGCCTCGGGCACTGGCAGATTCCCCAGAGCTCCGTATCCATCGGCGCCTCCTCATTGTAATAATACTTCGTATTCACACCCTGGTAAATCGTCGTCTCGAGCGTGCTGAACAGACGATACTTCGACGTCAGAAGGCGATGGAGCTCGTCCCGCTTCGCCAGCGTATTCATCTTGTAATCACTGTTGAGAAGCTGGATAGCGAACTTCGCAATGGTTAGCGGCTTGTCGGAAATAGGGGTAGGACACTGCTTCAGAAACTCAATGAGCCAAATTACCACGGAGCGGCTGAACTCCTCGCTCGTAACTCCTGTCATCTGAAATCCGCCGTTCTCAAACAGCTTCATGTTGACCTCCTTGAATCCAGGCGCATCATTCCGCTTCTTGCGAATCACGAGAGTGGACTGATTGAAGAAGGTCTTATCACTGACGCGCCGCTTTGTGAGAACGTCGCGGGATGCGTATCCAATCACCCTGTCCTTACACTCCATCTTCAGAATTCCCTCTGCAGGATAGCCAATTGGAAGAAGAAGCTTGCATGGTCCCAACTGCTCGAATAGCCCCTTGAGATTGATGGTAGTTCCCAAGTGTCCCGTCGTGACTAGCGTGGAGATGCGCAGAGGAGTGAACGTTAGCTTAGTCGGATCCATTTCTTTCTTTAACCTTGGCGAATTGGTTCGTCAAGTTTTAGGTGGAGGTTCATCTCAATCCAGTTTGCTAAGAGTTTTGTCCGCATCTCAGGAGGACAGAGGCGTAAGAAGTCTCCGTCTGTGATTCGCAACATTTCATAAAGGGCGGCGGGCGTCAAGAGTTGGAGCTCTTTCGTGATCACAAGGAAGAACATGGCCAGTTCTGGAAAAATCCAGGTCTGAAGAAGCCCATCTATGTGTTTTGTCAGCTCATAAGATGGCACTGTGAAAATAGAGGTCCAGAGCCTCGCACACTCGTCGTGCTTTGTGGGATGAAGAAGGAAGTAGCGGATATCGCCGCGGCGGTAGAGGATGTCAATACCGGTGGTGGTCGTGCACGACAACTCTATCTTTTCCAGGCGCTTCGTGAACTCGATTGCAGAGGGAGCCTCCAGCTGGACTGTGAGGAACTTGTGAAGAATGGACGAATGAATTCGGGAGACCGAGTTACAGAGAAAGATGAGAAGAACATCCTGGGGGGGCGTATCTAGGAGAGGACGGAGGGCTATTTGGGCCTGGTCAGTGAGCGTCTCGGCCTCGTCGAAAATGATAACTTTGGGCGGCGTATAACCGAGGGTGCTCTTGCCACTCTGAAGAATAGAGTGTAGAGACGAACGGACGAAGGGGAATACGCGACTTCTTACAGCCTCTAGACCGCGCTCGTCACTGCTATTCAAGAAAAGCGCGCGTCCGAAGAAGGATGAGAAACCGCCCTGTCCATGGAGTCGTTCTACGAAGGTTCGGGCTGATGTGGTCTTACCCGAGCCCGGGGGGCCCACTAGAATCATATGTGAGAGGGCGTTTGGATTTTTCATCATGAGCTGGAAAAGTGTATGTATGCGTATTGGGAGACCTCCTGTTTCACCGCCGCCGAGTGCTTGGTCTTTGGTCGAGCTGTCACTGCCGCTGAAAACGGTGCTGAGCGCTCGGTATTTGCTAGAACTATCACCCATCTTGGTGGATATAGGGGACTTGTATTTAGATGACTTAAGATTTGCAAGTACCACGTTTGCATTTCTTACTAATACATTGGTTATTATCAGAGCAGGATTTACCGTCCGCGAGATTGTTGGGGTCATAGCCTGCGTTGTAGCCGCGGAAGCCCTCATTGAGCGAATTCTTTACCATATTATGTGTTAGCTGATAGACAATCGCAAATATCACTGCGTGGACGAGCGCAACGGTCATCTTCTTACCACCAGATGGGAGGGAGACGAGGACGCCGGGAGTTAAAACGAAGAAAAGAGCCGCAAGATAGAGGGGCATTAATGAATACATTATTCTGATATATATATATTTATTCAGATGTTTTTATCTTAGTTGAAATAAGGAATTGTATTTAGACGAGTTTATAAATATTTACGCAGTGGCATTACGCAGTGGCATTACGCAGTGGCATTACGCAGTGGCACACTTTCCAGTCTTGCACTTCATCGGCGCAATACAATCAGTATCGGTCTTGCACGTCATCGCCATTTTATCGGCCTCAAAGCCCTCGTAGAGAAGACGGTGTACCATCTTGTGCGTAAGCTGGTAGACAACGGCGAAGATAACAGCGTGGACGAGCGCAACCGTCATCTTCTTGCCACCAGGCGGCAGGGAGACGAGGACACCGGGTGTCAGAACAAAGAAAAGCGCAGCCACATAGAGGGTCATTAGGAACTGCATTCTATATATTAGTGGTTTAGATATTTTTATAAAAGCACCTAAACTTTGGAACACGAGCTGTCATCAGAACATGTCTGGACGTCGTGCTGCTAAAAATAAGATGGTTGCCCCCACAGAAACGCAGGTTGTTGCCTCCGCACCTGCACCTGTCTCTGCACCTATACCTGCACCCCCTGTTCGCAAGAGCAAGAAGCCTGTAAAGATTGTCGCAGTTGTAACATCCTCGGGAATTGAGGGGAGCTTCTCTAGTGAGCCTCGCCGTCCTCTGATTGCGCATCTCCAGATTCACAGCAATGACGTGCAATTCAGCGATATGCCGATCCAGTATAATCCCGCACCCCCTCTACAGCCTGAGCCATATGATGCCGGCGCCGATAATGTATTCTCTTCTCACCAAGAGCCCCTTGTGTTGAGCGAGGAGGAGAAGGAGGTAGAAGCAGTTGCTGTAGTTGCGGCCGCACCTATTGTTGCAGAAACCGCACCTATGCCGGCTTTTGTTCGCACGAATCTCATGGTCCAGTTTCGCGCCGATTCAGATGCGCACCAGCTACCCGCGAAATCGGATATTCACTGTTTCTGGTGTATTCACGCATTTGAGAATCAGCCGTGTATCATTCCTGAGAGGGAGGATAAGGGCCTCTGGCGCGTATATGGCAACTTCTGCTGTTCCGAGTGTGCGGTGAGTTATCTGCTAAATGAGACAATGGACCCCCACGTTCGCTGGGAACGTATGGCGCTTCTTCATCGCCTCTATGACCCCCAGGGCATTTCTCGCATCTTTCCTGCCCCTGCGCGCGAGAGCCTGAAGGTGCTCGGAGGGCCCATGACAATTGAGAGCTTCCGTGCGACCGTCCGCGCTAAGAAGGTGCGCGTGGATATTCACATGCCGCCAATGGTGAGCATCCTCGGAAGCATTGACACGAAGCCGATTGATTTCTTTGATTCCAGCCTGAAGAACACGATGTTTTCGCCGAATGAGAAGACGACGGCGCGAGGCAACGGAGGTAACGGGGTCACAGGAGAAGAGGGGCTGCGTCTTAAGAGAACGAAGCCACTGAAGGACAGAGACAGCACGCTGGATGCTGTCATGAACATCCAAATCAAAACCAAGCGGTAACGTCGTGACTTAACGTCCAACGACTAATCTGGTGATGGATCTTCAATTTAACAGAGCTCAAAGAGCTTTGTTAAATTGAAGTCTCACCGGTAAGGGAGCAAAAATTGATGATGGCGGTGGCCAATAGTCCGTCATTCAAAAAATGAGTGCCGAGCCTATGATCCGTGAGCTCTTTCGCACGCTTGAGACTACACTCCACGAGAGGCTGTCGCTTATTGAGCAGATTCTGGTGGCGGTTGAGAAGCCGAAGGTTCCCCTGTATGATAACGAGTTTGTGAAACGCATTGAGCGTCTCGAGCGGCAGGTGCCGCAGATGCAGTCACATGTACCCGATGTCTCCTATCTCGAGAGCCGCATCAGTGCTCTAGAGGAGCAGCTCGCCGCCACGCATGCGGAGGTAGAGGAGCTTCGGCTGGCGCGAGTTGTGGCAAAGGAGCCGAGCGTAATTCTGCCCGATGAGGATGTGGAGGGAGATGTGCTGGAGGATGAGCCTGAAGAGGAAGAGGAGGCTGCTCTTGAGCTTGAGCAGCTGGAGTATAGGGGTGTAACTTATTACAAGGATGCTGACAACAATGTCTATGGCACAGATGAGGAGGGCACTGTCATTCCTGAGCCCATTGCTCGCTGGAATGGGACCAAGCTGGTTCGCCTAACGTCGTGACTTAATTCTAAGGAAGCCATTGCTTCCTTAGAATTAATGTCCAACGACTAATCGGGTGATGGATCTTAAATTTAACGGAGCTCTTCGAGCTTCGTTAAATTTAAGTCTCACCTGTAACGTAAAATGATATTACGATATAGAATGGAGATTTCCTACCCTGGGTTAACAACAGCCGCATTATTTATGGCCTTAATAATACTAGATTTCGCAAAACACCAATATAAGCTTCTTATTGGCCACTTTTTAGTTGGTATAATTGCGGTTCTCCTCATGGTCTATCTGTCCCAGAATGGTGCGGATCTAGTGGCGTGGGGCGTTTTTTCAATTCCCCTTGTCATGTTGGGTATAGGACTATCAATTGGTGCTCTTCGCGCAGCACCCGGCACTGTCTCAGCGAGTGCCGCTGCAGCTATTGCTGCCACGGCACGTGTTCCTGCTCCTGTTCCGTGTGATGCGTCTGGTAACCCGCTTCCCGCTGCTACTGCCGCAGCGACGACGGTAACCCCTGCCGCGACGGTTGCGTGTGGACCTGGGACTGGTCAGACTCAGTGTATTGATACAACCAAGCTGGCTAGTGCTTAACGGTCTAAAACATGAGCGCATAGAGCTTATAGAATGGAATCGTATTTCAACCCCCAGTATTACATGACACTTGTCGAGTCGTATTTCACCCCCCAGTTTTACGTGAAACTTTTCCGGATTTATCTGGTTGTGCGCAACTTTCTAGAGGGACTCTACTCTGTGACTGCGAAGACAGCGCGGCGCGCCCTTTTGTTGGCGAGGCCCCAGGAGTATGTTTTCTTCAGTGGCTATACCACTCCGTATCTTGCTGGATCGGTAAACAGCATGGGTCCCGGTGTCCCGAGTATAGCGTGGACCTACAATCTTGAGACGAATATTCTCTCTAATGGCGCGGTTGAGCAGACGAAGTCTCTTCCCTGGCTTGCGGCAAGTATCCGTTATAACGGGCTCAGCTTATATTCACTCGATGACTTTGTTTGCGATGTAAAGTATGCAAGTAATTCGGGAGCACCATCTCCTGCCGTCGTCGTGGGGTCTTGGAGTGTTCGCACAGGCATTATTCTTGATAACCGTGTGAGCCTGGAGCTTTTCGTGATTACGGAAGATGGAGAGGAGAAGACGGTATCTCCTTGGTCTCTTGATCCGATTCTGCCGACTCTCATGCTTGAGATGGATACAACTACTGTTACTGCTGCAGCACCTGTTTTTGAACCTATGAAGGTTGAGCTGAATGGCGACACGCGGTCGGTCAGTCTTGGCGAGGAAGAGGAAGAGGAAGATACGGCCAATTAGGCCACATAAAAATTTGACACAAGGACATATAGGAAAATGAGTATGTCCGACCTTACGAAGAAACTCCCTTCGGGTGAGTGGACTTTATACTTCCACTCACTCAGGGAAAAGCGCTGGACTCTTGATACATTTCAAAAGATTGCCACAGTCTCTACCATTGGAGATGTGCTATCAGTATTCAAAGAGTTAGGTGATAAAATAAAGACTGGTATGTTCTTCTGGATGCGCGATCCTCTCCCCCCTCTCTGGGAGAACTATCACAATATTCGTGGCGGCAGCTACAGTGTTCGTGGCGGCCATGATACTGGTATTGATATTTATAAGAAGTATGTGCTGGGTACCATGATGAACATGGCGGCTGTGAATACGGCCGACACCTTTGTCGGTATCAGCATCAGCCCCAAGGTGCTCGGCGTGGGTCCTGCTCAGCGTATCGGCTTCTATGTAATCAAGGTATGGAATAAGGATGCCGAGGCCTTCAATAAGAACACGGGCATTGTGTGCGTCGATAAGAGCATTGCTCACGCCGATATCCTCTATACACCGCATGTGGAGAAGAAGATGTAACGTCGTGACCATTAAATTTGATGTAACATTTTTGTATCTTTAAGACACAAAAATGTTCCGCCTTCAGTATATCAGTGACATCCACCTGGAGAGGATGACGGGTCGACCGCTGTTCAATCGGATCGTCCGCCCTGTAACCAGCACTCTTGCTCTTGCAGGTAATATCGGACATCCCAGGAAGGCGCTCTATACCAAGTTCATCGAATACTGTAAGGAGAATTGGGATACTGTGATTATTGTCCCAGGAAATCACGAGTTTGATGGGGAATATGACAAAAATCTAACGCTCATGCGGCAGATTTGCTCGCAGTGGGAGAACGTCCATTTCCTCAACAACGAGTCGGTGTATTTGAGGCATGAGCGCGTTAATTTCTGTGGAACCACATTATGGTCACCAAAGAATTATCGTCTTCACAAGGAAGCGGTATCATGGCTAGATTCAGCTCTCTATAATGCTACAATTCTTCACTCAAATACCATTGCTGTTACACACTATATGCCTACTAAGCTTGTATCGCATAGGGGATCTACGAATCTTGATATGAAGAATCTAGAGCACATGATTTGCTGGCCCGTTCGTGCATGGGTGTCAGGTCATTCGCATCATCATAAGGAAGTGAGACTTCAGCTTGATGATCCGCCTACAGATGAAGGTGAGATTGTTATGGGGGTGAATTCTTACCAGGGTGGTGGAAACCCTGAACAGACATTGGCATTCAGACTGATTGAGCCTAGACCGCCTCACATGATTCTTGCATAATTTAATAGGATGTATGTATTCCATGTATACGTTTGCGCAAAAATATAAAATGGTTTGTATTTTTCTATATCCTCATTCCCCAGAAATGCATCACAGTCAAAAAGCCCCTCCACCATTTCTATCTTCTTTGAAAAGATATTCGGAAATATAACATACTTCTCAATCCGTTTTGTAATTTCATTCGTATTACTGAGATCAATTTGTGGAAATGTATTGATTGAATATGGATATTGCGTTTCAATATCAAATACAAGACGTCTATCATTATTTAGTAAATGTTGTATACTAAAATGACTACCACAATTCACAGGGTAGTTATCATTAAAAAATACGTGTTTAACCTTCTTATCAATACACTGGACCAATCGCTGTGCTTGATTTTGATGATCGTCAAAAAAACATAGAACGTTGTTCATATCAAAGGAAGATAAATCCAACTCTTTAAAATCCTTAAACTTATCTCCAACATAGTATGTTGTATTTTCGTCTATATATCCTTCAATAGGACGGGGATCTAGTGATATAATTTTTACATCCTCCAAAGTCTCTCGTATTAGTTTTGTCGACTGACCATTCCATACACCCGATTCAATTACAACGCTTGGTCTTAGCTTTTTTAACAAAAAATACAGGGAAAACATGTCAGGAACTTTCATCCCGCCATCATTTCTATTAATTTCTTGAAAGTTAACATTCATAAGAAATTCATTCAAATCATCTCGCGTGTAACTTAACTCCATAACGTCGTGACTCTAATTTAAGGAAGCAGTTGCTTCCTTAAATGGGATGTCAGCATCACCGCCTGCGGTGATGCTGCTGAGCGCTCGTCCGGAGGACGAGCTGTCCTACGACAGATTAACCGATAAATCTTAAAATTAAGGAAGCTCAATGAGCTTCCTTAATTTTCAGTTTATATGGTATATATATTGAGTTATTTATGCCTTGTTCTTCATCGGCGCCAGAACCAACTTAATCTCTCCCAAATTCGCAACCGTGTAACGCAGAATGAGAGGGAAATCATTTTTCAGGTAGAGCTCAATCGACGGGCACAGGCTCGTGCACTTCGTGAAGAGGACAAGGTGCTTCAGCTGGAAGATGCCCTGCACAATCTCATTAATGGCGCCAGCAGCCTTGTGGACCTTCATGCTGCTGCTGTTCTCACTAATAATCGTCTCCTGCTCCGCAAAGTCGCCCATGCAGCGGAAGATGAGGTCCGTACCGCTGGACGTAATCTCCACATCCAGCTTCTCACCCAGCGCATTCATATCGCGACAAATCTTCTGGAGGTCAATGGAAGGCATATGGATAATACTGGTGAAGTTGAGAGACGGAATCTGGATATCCTCCACATCCGTGTCGAACAGCTTTAGAAAGTAGTTCGTGGTCGTTGACTTCTCGCTGTTCTCCATGCGAATGCCCAGCTTGTTGGGGTTGCTGGCGGGGAGGTAGAGCGTCAGGGAGTCGTTGTTGCCCATCGTCTTGATAAGCTTGAAGAGGTAGATCATGTTGACGCCGAGCACATGCTTGGCGGGGCAGAAGTAGTTCTCAAAACGGTCGCTATGAAGACGGAGATAGACCAGAACCGTATGGGTCTCGTCAACTGCCATAATCTTGATGCCCTGGCTATCAAACTCCAAATTCGCCTCCGTAAGAATCTCCTTCAAGGCCTCAATGAGGGTCCGGAAGGCACCGCTCTGGACGGTCTTGATTTCGAATAAATTGCCATTCTGATTGGCTCGGACAAGAGACATTTCCTATACTGGCTTCCCTTTCCAATCTTTAGGCTTTGCGCGTATTTTTTCGCCTGTTTAAGGTGCGTTTGGAACGGCGGGTTGACCGGTTCCGGCTCTTGTTGTGGCGGCTCCTCATCCTCTCCGTGTTATTTCGGAGAAGACGGAATCCAGATGCTAATGCTGGTGTCAAGAGAATGGGCCCGTTACTAAGCACACCACCCATAATAGACGGGTAGAAGCCGCCACGAAGACGTTGTCCGCCTCTGCTTACATATTGTGTCGGCTGGTAGTAACTTCCGCCACCACGCATCTTACTTGGGCTCTATATTTTTGCCTACAGCAGGTTTTACCACCTCCTGGCACAATGACCCGAATGCCCCCCACCACAATAGTCCTCTTCCTTGAATCCCTCCTCCTGTTTACAGCAAAACGGGTCATGATTATCCTTAGCGCTCGGTAGACGCTGCCCCGACTCGGGATCATAATACGGGCTACAATATTTCTTTCCACACGTCCAACACCATGTGCGACCACAGCCTTTACCCGCATGAAACTTACCCGTTGTCTCCAGGCCACATGCGAATACATATGCGCATGCAGCATCCTTCAAGCACCAGCGGGCACACCACGGACACTGCTTGGCATCATTTGACATTTACTTCATGTAAAGAACAAATTTAGACTTAAACGTCCGCACCAAGAAATAACAGATGATTCCCATATTCTCTCTAGAATCTAGTCGCGCACTCACCGAACTGTGTGTTCTCGGAGCAGAATGCCAGACTGATAAGAGCCCGTTTAACCCACGGGGCCATCGCCACCCATATACACCCTTTTACTCCATGTTTCTCGCCACATACAAGAATAAGCCTGTCCGTTTTGCTGAGATTGGTGTGGCCGGCGGGTCCAGTGTTCAGATGTGGGCCAATTATTTCAAGAAGGGTGAGCTCTTTTTCTTTGACCGCGACGATGATTTTCTTAAGAATGCTGCCAGCTTCGGATACACGAATACGAAGTTTGCGAACATGGATGTGCGTAGCGTCGAGAGTATTCGCGCTGCCCTCACTGCTACAGGTGGAAATCTAGATGTGATTCTAGACGACTCCTCCCACGACGTCTGGGATCAGAAAATACTTGTGCAGGCCGCGCTGCCGTTTTTGAAGCCCGGTGGCATCTTTCTGATTGAGGACGTCTTCCGCAATGTGCCACACAAAGACTATATGGACGTTATTGAGCCTATCAAGGACCAACTAGCCTTTCACGGATTCATTGAAATGGAACACAATAATAAATTCTCGCCTGGCTGGGACAATGATAAGATTTTTATGATGGTGAAGAACTAACGACGATGCTAAAAAACTTAAGAAAGGGCAAAGCCCTTTCTTAAACGTTACGCGTATCGTCTAATATGTCGTTGGACATTAATTTTAAGGAAGCAATTGCTTCCTTAAAATTAAGTCACGACGTTAACTGTAGAGCCCATCATACTCGTCAACCGGTGCCTTTATTTTTATAAACTTAGCCTCCGAATGTTCTATATGGATCTGGCGAAGATTTTGAAGAAGGAACATTCCCTTTTCCGCAAACCATTCCTCATATGGATATCTGCTCTGAGTTTTTGATAGAATAGCATTTTCGATGAGAATAGTAATAATTTCATCAATTGTGTTTTTGTTTGCTATCCATATCTGATACATGCGATAATCGCGCGATGCCTGCTGGTTGAGAACCGCGCAGTTCATCATTTCCATCATATTCAGCCACTCATACATGTCGGGCCTATCCATCTCAATCTGTTTCGCAAGAAGATAACTCACCGTCTCTATACAGCCGAGTAGTCTGCGACGCTTGAACAGGGGGGCGTGAGCAGATGATGGTTGCGGCATCTGTTGTAAACAATCGTGTATGAATAGCATACATTTGTTACAGGGCATCGGGTGATGGCCTTCTCTTTAGAGGTGTGCATCAAATTTGAAGGGGCCATGACCCCCACCCTTGGTATAACAAAATGTCTACCGCCGATGCCTATAAGAAGCACACGCACAGGGAGCACATTCTGGAGCTGCCCGACACCTACATTGGGTCTGTAGAGACGCACGATGAGATGCGCTGGGTCTTTGATGCAGAGAAGGGGAAGATGGTCTATCGCCACTGCGCTTTCAACCCTGGCTTCTACAAGCTCTTTGATGAGATTGTCGTGAATGCTCGGGATGCTCTTGTGCGAAGTGGAGAGCCTGGTAAGACGCCCATCAAGCACATTGAGGTGAGTGCTTGCGCCACAGCATCCGGTCTCCTCATCTGCGTAGAGAATGATGGTGATGGTATTCCCATCGAGCAGCACCCTACAGAGAAGGTCTTTGTTCCTGAGATGATCTTTGGCCACTTGCTTACCAGCGGGAACTACAACAAGGAGGAGGAGAAGATTGTCGGCGGCAAGAATGGCTATGGCGCCAAGCTGACGAACATCTTCTCTCACAGCTTCACTGTTGAGACGCGCTCTCCTAAGCACGGGCTGAAGTATTCGCAGACGTGGCGGGACCATATGCTCACCTGCGACAAGGCATCTGTGAAGAAGGATGCTGCGAAGACGGGCTTCGTCAAGATCACCTATCAGCCCGATCTGGGCCGCTTTGTTGGACTGAACATGGAGGAGATGCTGCTCGTTCTTCGCACTCGCTGCCTGGAGCTCGCCGCCCTCGCTGGCAAGGACGTGAAGGTCTCCTGGAATGGCGAGACAGTTGCGACCAACACGTTCGAGAAGTTCGTCCGCCTCTTCGTCAAGGATGGGGCTGTCCTCGCCTACGAGAAGTGCTCTGACCGCTGGGAGGTGGCTGCCGTCCTGACGCGGACTCTCTTTGACGATGAGGACAATGCCGCAGACGAGAAGCACGTCAGCTTCGTCAACGCTGTCAACACACGGAAGGGCGGTAAGCACGTGGACGCTGTCATGCGCACCGTTCTCGGCGACTTCTGTGAGCTGGCGACCAAGAAGAAGAAGCTAGACATCAAGGTCGCGCAGCTGAAGGATGCTGTCATGTTCTTCATCAACTCCACGATTGTGAATCCGTCCTTTGACTCCCAGACGAAGGAGTGCCTGACGACGCCTGCGGCGAAGTTCGGCAGTGTCTTCAAGACCGGTGGTAAGCTGGTGGAGGGTCTCGTGAAGATTGGTCTGATGGACGAGGCGCAGAACATTCTGGATGCGAAGGCTGCCAAGGACGCCAAGAAGACGGACGGCAAGAAGCGGACCACGTTGCGTGGAATGCCGAAGCTAGTGGACGCTCTCTGGGCCGGCTCTGGCAAGTCGTCAGACTGCACTCTCATTCTGACGGAGGGAGATTCGGCTGCCACCAGCGCTATCACAGGTCTCAAGGTGGTTGGAAGGGAGGCGTGGGGCGTCTTCCCTCTCAAGGGTAAGATGCTCAACGTCCGCGACGTCAGCGCCGACAAGTTCAGCAAGAACGAGGAGCTGACCGCCATCAAGAAGATTCTGGGTCTGGAGCAGGGCAAGGTCTACAAGGACCTCAAGTCCCTCCGCTATGGCCGCGTGATGGTGATGGCTGACCAGGATTTGGACGGGTCTCACATCAAGGGTCTCCTGATGAATCTGTTCCACACGGAGTGGCCTAGCCTCATGAAGGCCGGCTTCGTCTGCTCTCTCATGACTCCGCTCTTGAAGGCGTCTCGGCGGGGCGACATCGTAAGCTTCTACTCTCAGGGCGAGTTTGATACCTGGAAGACGGCTCATGATCCGAAGGGCTGGACTCTGAAGTATTACAAGGGTCTGGGCACCAGCACGCCTGAGGAGGCCCAAGAGTGGTTCCGCGCTCTCCACGAGATCAAGTATCAGTGGGATGTTGCCACGGACGAGAGCCTCTCGCTCGCCTTCAGCAAGAAGCGTGCAGATGATCGCAAGAAGTGGCTGGCGGGCTACGACCCGCAGCGCCTTCTGACGGTGGGTGCTGGTGGTGCGGTTCCTTACAGTAACTTCATCAATGACGAGCTCATCCACTTCAGCAACGCGGACAACATTCGCTCTCTGCCGCATCTGATTGACGGTCTCAAGCCGTCTCAGCGCAAGATTCTGTTCGGCTGTTTGAAGCGCGGCCTGACATCCGAGATTCGCGTGGCACAGCTGGCAGGCTATGTCTCGGAGCACGCGGCCTATCACCACGGGGAGGCGTCTCTGACTGGCGCTATCACAAGCATGGCACAGACGTTCGTCGGCGCGAACAATATCAATCTGCTTGCCCCTATTGGGCAGTTTGGTTCGCGCCTCATGGGTGGTAAGGATGCGGCTTCTCCGCGTTATATCCACACGCATCTCGAGCCGATTGTGGGCACCATCTTCCGCAAGGAGGACAATGGTGTTCTCAAGTATCTAGATGATGATGGTCTGGCTGTGGAGCCCGAGTGCTATTGGCCAGTTCTGCCTATGCTGCTCGTCAATGGCTCTGTTGGCATCGGCACGGGCTTCAGCACGGACATTCCGCCGTTCAACCCGAACGACATGATTGCGCTGCTGCGGGACCGTCTGGAGGGACGGCGTGAGAGCCTGGCAAATCTGGCTCTACAGCCTTGGTGGCTCGGATTCCGTGGCCGCATGACGATGCCGTCTGACGGCGTCTGGCAGACGCGTGGCCTCTATGCGTTTGACGATGAGAAGAAGATTGTCAGCATCACGGAGCTTCCTGTGGGCACGTGGACGAACGACTACAAGGCCTTCTTGGATGAGATGTGCACCAACAAGGACATGGAGGCGGGGAAGCTGGAGGATGGCAAGCCTGCTCTTCTCAACTATGATGACCTCTACAACCACGTAGACGTGCGCTTTGACCTCTACCTTGATCCTTACTATTACGAGGAGGCGAAGAGGAGTGTAAGCGAGTTTGAGAAGCGGTTCCGACTGATCACCACGTGGCGCACGAGCAACATGGTGTGCTTTGACACGAACACGAAGATTGTGCGGTATTCGTGTGTGGGCGATATTCTGGAGGCGTTCTTCGGACCTCGTCTAGCAAAGTATGAGGAGCGGCGGCAGAGCGAGATGGACCGTCTGCGTGCTGAGGCGATGGAGGCGGATGCGAAGGCGCGGTTCATCAAGGGTGTTCTCGAGGGGACTATCGAGCTGCGGCGTGCGAGTGACGAGGCTATTGTGGCAGCGATGAAGGCACATGCGCTGCCCCCTCTGTCGGGAAAGAAGGACACGGATGATGTAGACAGTTACGACTATCTGCTTCGTCTTCGTATGGACCGTGTCAAGGCAGCGGCTGTTGCGGAGGCAGAGGCGCTTGTGGAGAAGGCCCGCGCGGCAGTGGAGGCTCTGGAGGCCACGAGTGCTTCCAAGATGTGGCTGCTGGATCTCGCCGACTTCGAGAAGGTATGGCTCAAGGTGAGGGAGGAGCGTGAGTTTGCGCTGCTGAATGGTGGGGCTCCTCCTGCAAAGAAGCGGAAGATTAAGGTTGTTGCGAAGGTTTAGATCTAATCTAAACACCGAGGCTGGCCACATGGTCCCATAATATCCGTATCAACAAATGGTTTTTCATTAAATACATAGATGTATTTATCGAAGGCCTGCTTCACAAAGAAGAAGGATATCTGGTCCTGGATACCGCATTCCTGAATATTTTTATACCAAGAGGAGTCTAATGCTGCGATCTGCGGATGCGCCATGTTACGTAAAAGTAGGTAGCAAGTTCCGTGTTTGGGGACCGTGCTGCTGAGCCCCTTGTCCAGTTGTTTGTTAATATAGGCCTTATAATGTTCACTGTCTTTCTTGTATCTCTCCTGTGTCATAGACTCGTCATACTCCTTCCAGATGTTCGGTTCTACCCACTGGTGCTCCCTGAGCAAGAGAGCATAGTTCTGGTCTACGAAATAATATTCAATCATGTCCTCAATAAAGTCCTCTGAGACCTTGGGTACCTTGCTGTCGAAGAAGCATGTGTACTTGTATTGGCTCAGAATGCTGTTCTTGTCAGGTAGCACCTTCACCTCCTTTCCCATCATGCAGCTGGCGACTATGTCAGTTGTGACAGGCTTGTCTTTTGTGTCGTAGACGGGTATCCAACCAGACGATTCTATTTGCTTTAACATTGTGGAGTTGTTCGTGAAATAGTAACAGTCGTAGTTTGTAGAAGGGAGCGGGGGCACTTTGAATGCGATATTGTCGTTGCTTCCGTAGAAGCAGGTGTAGAACGCGAGTTTTCTGTTTTTGCTGGTGAAGCCGTCTTTTTGGGGATAGGCGATATAGAAGAGGAGACATATGAGTATGATGATTATTAAAATATACTCCATCTATTACGTGGTTTTTTAAAAATTGATTTGGAATTTTTAATCTTAGACAACATTAAATGGGGTATATATATCTTATAACAAATACCGTTAATGGAAAGAGATATGTCGGGCAGATTATACGGAAGAATATTGAGACGCGATGGAAATCACACAGAAAGTGTGATAAATATTCTTGTGGTAGTTATTTATTAAGAGCTTATAAGAAATATGGAATAGAAAAAATTTAAGTTTCAGATAATATGTATTTGCTTTGATGACGACTGTAACCGTTTTGAAGAGGAATATATTAATAAATTTAATACATTATCGCCTAATGGATATAACTTGGATACAGGTGGAAATAATTCAAAACATCACCCTAATACAATAAAACTTCTTTCAGAATTAAATAAGGGAGAGAAGAATCCCCAATTTGGTAGAGTATGGACTGAAGATGAAAAAAATTCTTTATGGACTCCAGAAGTGAGAAAGGAAAAGAGTAATTCTGTAAGAGGATATAAAAATCCTAACTATGGGCGTAAATCTGTTCATAGAAAAAGAGTAGAAATGTATAGTTTAGAAAATAAGTTAATGGAAACATTTGAAAGTATACATGGAGCAAGTATAAAAACAAAGATTAATGAACGATGTATTTCTGGGACTTGTAATGGATTACAAAAAACAGCAGGTGGATTTGTCTGGAAATTCTTATAAAACCAATTATTGATATCATAAAAAAATTGGTATCACCGCCTGCGAGGATCGAACTCGCGACTATCAGGTTAAAAGCCTGAAACTCTACCTACTGAGTTAAGGCGGTAAATATGACTCCTCCACCAGGTTCCTTTTACAGAAGAACCAAACTGTTTACGCAAAGCGGAAATCGAATCCACGTCAACGGAATGGAAACCCGTTATTCTACCACTGAACTATTTGCGTTATTCTCTTGCAGATTACCAGCAAGATAAGCAGGCTTCATTGTTAATTGGCTATTATATAAATTGCTGTGCGAAGCCTTAGAGTCGTGCGATCACCAGGTGCTTTTTAAAGAAGAACCAAACTTAATTCCGATGCCAAGAATCGAACTCGGATCTGGTCTGTGAAAGAGACCTATGCTGACCTTTACACTACATCGGAGAAGTGAAGGTTTTGAGAGAACCAAACAAACTCTTTACAGGCTGTGGGGGTCGAACCCACGAGGCTTGCGCCAACAGATCTTAAGCCTGTCTCCTTAACCACTCGGACAAACCTGTTTTTTTGGGGGGGTTCCAGGATGCAAGAGAATATAGGTATATTGTTTTTGCTGTAAGCATCCTTATCCCCATCAATCTAATTGGGCCGCGGTGCGTCAATTTTTGGACGGCGGTGTCAAATTTCATATTTTGTATCAGACCAAACATTGATCTCATAAAAAATATGCTCACAATCGGAATTGAACCGATGACTAACGCCTCACTATGCATGCCGTATTATTGACATAAGAGCGCTGCTCTACCAACTGAGCTATGCGAGCTATGTGAAGGTTTTTAAAGATACCTACAAACTTTTGTGCCGACACTGAGGATTGAACTCAAGACCTACCGCTTACAAAGCGGGTGCTCTACCACTGAGCTATGACGGCAAAGATGGATTTTTGAAGAATCCTAACTTTTTACCCCTGGTGGGGGTCGAACCCACGGTCTTCCGCTGACACTAATATAGAGTAGAAGGCGGACGCGTTATCCACTGCGCTACAGGGGTATTCCATACCCCGCTTGGCTCGGCCAACAGGGTATTGTAGGTCCATCTCGGGATCGAACCGAGGTTAAGAGGTTTCCATTCGAGTGCGACGCTCGCACGAGATTCAAAGCCTCCTGTCCTGACCACTAGACTAATGGACCACTTGTGCCGCCGCACACACACTCCCCCGCGGGTGGCGCGTCAATTTTGGGAACCGCTTCGGCGAAGCCGAGTACCTACTTTCAGAAAGCGACACTGCTTTATACCAGTCTATCATCGTTAAAGCCCTCTATGTAAATACGATTGCTGGGTGGGTTGAAGATAGCCTGCCAGCTCCTCTCCACATAGTGCCCTACCTCTGGATTGGATCCAACCGACAACTCATCAAGAAACTGCTGATAATAAGAGACAGGCTGTTGTAATATATCCTCTTTCGCTACTGCGAAGATTCCAGTATATAATACATACTGTGTATTGAGCGAGCCAAACTTGTTTTCATACCATTTTCCAAAAGGCCGTATATTCGCGGGAATTAAGGTAGATTCGCCATTTGCCTCTTTGTTCCGTGGGTCAGTTGTTACGTATCTGTTCAAGACGAAATCATATAATTGATTCTTGATATCATAATTCTTCTGACCTATCATAACTGTCGTGTTGTATTTGGCCACGTTATCAAATATCTTTATTGTCTTCGCATATTTATCATTGCGCATATCAATAGAGCCAGGTAAAAATATAGTAACGCCGGCTAAATTATTGTAATTATTTACTATATGATGAAAATAGGTGTGATCGCATTTTCCTAGATTTTTCAGACTAATAACCTTCTTAACCTGATTTGTCATAGCAAATTCGGTATTATTGCCTTTATTGTAGATAATAATAGGATACCGATTGAAAGGTTCCTGCTTAATCCAGTCAAGAGACTCATTATACCGCGCAATCACTATTTCTACTTTGTTTTCAGCCTGAAAGCCCTCTGCTACCGGATTAGCCGTAATACAATATAGTAGTATACCTATGAAAAGAAGTAATATAAGTCTTTTCATATATTCCCTATTTATTGCCTATATTTTACATATAAGGGTTAAGCGGTAAACTCTTCGTTCCAGCTGATGACATGCTCTGCGGCGACTGCATAGGTATGGGCATATGACTGATATCGTTCAGATAGTAATAGTAGTGGTCCACTGCCGAGAGGATATGCGGCACAGACCAATCCACCACCTTCTTGTTGAGATCCGCTACCTGTTCAGCAATACCCTGCGGAATATTCCGGGCATACTGGTAATACATAGCGCGCATAATAATCTTCAACTCATCGGCGCTCTGCTCGTCAATCACGTAACCCTTCGGCTTACTCTGGTTAAAGACCTCCTTGCGAATCGTGTTCTGAACCGTCTTGATGTTCTCCACGGAGAAGAAGCTCTTGCTGAGACTATTCGCCTCCCAGTTACCCCGTAACATATCATCCTGGAAGTTCGTCTCTACCGCCGTTTGGTGGGTATATGCTGGAAAGGAATCAATCGGACCGTTTACGTCCGGCGCCCCAAGATTCAGATTGATGCGTCCATTTTGACCACCGGCGGCGCCACTTGTAAATGGAAGTGTTATCGGACTACTCATTCTACATAGTTACGGATTTTATTTCTAAGTCCGGGATATAGAATGTCTGCTAATACCCTTAGACGTGTTATTTCAGTGGATAACGAATACTACATGCCCATCGCCGATTGCTCAGCGAAGATCTTTGCTCTGAACACCACGACGGGTGTGTTAACTGGAGCGACATGGGCGTCTGGTGCGTATGTCAACAGTGTGAACGCCTCTGGCGCTGGCCTACTGAAGGATGTTGGCACGACCTACTTATCCGGTGGCCGCACGTTCCGCAAGGTCCAACTTGTCATCCCGCAGGGAACGAAGCTCACGTCTACCTTCGGCGTGGCGGGTGCGGCCGGCACAACACCCCTCTCGGACTTCCTTACTGGCTACATTGAGGTTGGCTTTGATACTGCGGCTGGCACCACGCCGACACCGGTTGTCAAGTGGGGTCGGTAAACGATCTAAAGAGGTCCCTCCAATTTTTAAAGAAAATGAAACACCGGCTACTTATGTTTTAATAAAACCTCTTTCTGAAGTTTTATTAAAATTCCGCGTAATTTTTTTCTACGGCATAAATATAGAAATGACGTCTGTAGGTTCAGTTGGTCGCTCCCAGCGCGTCGTGTCTCTGGACAACGAGTTTTACATCCCTATCGGTAATCTGACGGGCCTCATCCTTGGCCTCAACACCACGACGAACCAGCTCGCGTCCACCTCATGGGCTTACTTCGGCTCGCGTTACCTGTCCTCGGTGAACGCCTCGGGCGCCGGTCTCCTCAGGGACCACGGCAAGACGTACCTTTCTGGCGGCCGCACGTTCCGCAAGGTGCAGCTCGTCGTCCCGCAGTCCACGGGCACGCAGTCCACGTTCGGCGTCGGCGGTGCCACCGGCACGAACCCGAACCAGGACTTCCTGACGGGCTACATTGAGGTTGGCTTCGATGCGGCCTCTGGCACGCTGCCGACGCCGGTTGCCAAGTGGGGCCGGTAAACGACCTAACGAGGCCGGTAAACAACCTAACGAGGCCGGTAAACGTAAAAGTAAGCTGTTTTTTACTCTATTTTTTAAACATCAAAATCAGGTATTTGTAGTAACTGATTTTCCTCTATCACATTAGAATGGACTACGTGTTCTTATTTTACATCTTCTTATCCTTCGTGATCGCATCGGGCGGCGCCTTTGTTCTCTTCTCAAGTGGACGCACAATCGCAGCCATAATGTTTCTCGTGGGGGCCGTTGTAATAGAGGCCTTTTTCGGGACGCGCTGGTTCCAGACCAGTGGCAATACAACTGCTGCTATCGGCCCCTGGCCCCCATCAATCAATGTGTGCCCCGACTTCCTCTCTATCTACACGGGAGTAGCCGACAGCAGCGGAAATAGAGTTACATACTGCGTAGACAATACGGGTGTAGCGGGTAACATGCCGAGGTGGACATCTTCGTCAGCGCCGAGTCAGACTGGAAACAATGTATTCAATCTATCGGCCAACCTCACGGGTGCAGCACGCACAAAGGCCCTGTGCACTGAGGCGGCGGCCAAAAAGGTGACATGGGAGGGTGTATGGGACGGAGCGGTATGCCTCGGCGGTGTGCCGCCTGCACCTTAGATACGAGCTTAAGCAATAAATTATGTAGTAAGAAAGATGTTAGAGAAAACTCACTGTCTTTATCCAGACTTAGAAAGGCAAATTACAGACTGGATAAATACACGCACAACGGCTCGCGCCGTTCTTCTCCTCGGCTCCCCAGGAGTTGGAAAGACAACGTTAGCCCACCGCGTCTTCGAGGCTGCCAGCCTCAAGGTCCTGGAGTTCAATGCCAGTCACACACGCAGTGGAACATCCTTTCGCAAAGTGATTGTGCCTCTACTGAAAGAGGGCGGCATCATGCGCATGGTAGAGACAGGTAAGAAGGGAGGTATCGGCATTCTTCTAGACGAGATTGATGGACTCAGCAACGGAGAGCGAGGAGGTCTCCAGGAGCTTCTTACCTATCTGAAGTCTCCCGAGTCTGTGGATGGGCGCCCTCTCATTCTCATCAGCAACACACTGGATACTCGCGCCCTCCAGCAAATCGCCAAGCACTGCCTTACCCTCCGCATCGAAGGTGCCATCCAGTCCATCCTAGAGGAGTGGCTGGGACAAAAAATTCCAGCTGGAATGACAACGGATCTCCGCTCCCTCCAGCGCCAGCTTTCAGGATACGAGCGAGCTGAAGAAGAAATCATGGTCCCAGAAGGTGTTGTTCCGGTTGCCTGGTGGTCCCTCTGGCAGGACTCCGATCCAGCCCTGGAGCTGGACATTGAAAACAATGAGGGGAATCTCGCCAGTCTGATTTCACTGGAGAATCTCCCAGAGAGAATTGAAGCCCACTTCGGCTCTACCCCAGAGGCCTGGGAACTCTATCTTTCGCTCTTTGAGGCATACCGCACATCTGACCAGGGAGATTTCTGGGCATTTTTCTACCAGTGCTGGAACATCCTGCCGCTCAGTCTTAAGCTCAAACTCAAGCATATCAGCATGCGTTTGACCGAGGAGGCTCCTACGACGAAGGAGCCGATTGAAATAGATAAGATGCGTTATACACCGGTGCTCACAAAGCAGTCGGCTATGTTCAATGCGTGGAAGTTGCTGTGTGAGATCTCGGATACGCATAAAGTGCCTGTGCGCATGTCGCCGATGTATGCAAATACGGAGCTGGTGCGCGGCGGAATAAAACCGGACCGTGTTCGCCGCCTGGAGGCAATTTCTATTCAGAAACTGTATCGGTCGCTTGCTTAGCCGTGACTTCATGTCCTACGGTGTCTTAGCCGTGACTTCATGTCCTACGGTGTCTTATGCAGCAACATCCATCTCGTCCTGGTGAACCAGCTTATACACATTCAGAGGCTCTTTCCGT
>Ga0136642_1000427_pt1 | contig 22826 bp, 22 predicted proteins | sample LowCatLa1302831Y_FD_115313 | JGI IMG/M metagenome (GOLD analysis project Ga0136642, IMG submission 115313) | Freshwater microbial communities from Lower Cathedral Lake, Yosemite National Park, California, USA - 13028-31Y | ecosystem: Environmental > Aquatic > Freshwater > Lake ... | reverse complement strand
TCAAGGCGTTACATGCGACCGTGAGGTTCGATTGGGTCAGGATGCTGCCGATCATGGTGGCATTCGAGAGACCCAAGAAAGTCCCTGATAGCGTCATGTTGCTGTTTGCGGTGACGGTGCCTTCTAGGGTAGTGCTTTGCAGGATGTGGGTGGCGCCTTCGATCAAGGCGTTGCATGCGACTGTGAGGTTTGACTGGGTCAGGATGCTACCGATCATGGTGGCATTGGAAAGGCCCAAGAAAGTCCCTGAGAGCGTCATGTTGCTGTGAGCAGTGACAGTGCCTTCGATCGTTGTGCTTTGCAGAATATGAGCAGCGCCTTCGATCAAGGCGTTACATGCGACGGTGAGGTTCGACTGGGTCGTGAAACTGCCTGACATCGCTAAACTGTTGCTAAAGTTGACTTTGCCCAAGACGTTGAGATCACCGAGAATGTTTACATTATCATTTGTGTTCAAGTCGCCTGTTAATGAAATGCCGTCGAGCACTTCAAGGCTTCCGCCTACAAATGCATAATCTGCAATCGAAATATTGCTTCCGTGTACATTCGATGTCAAATAATCGTGACCGATCCATAGATTAGAGCCGACCGTATAAATCGTGCCTGCCACATGCAAATCGTTGGCAATCCACACATTCGTGTCGGCAAGGATATCTTGTTTCACTTCAAGCTGGCCTTTGATTGTGACGTTGCTGTTCATATTCACCGGACCATCGACAATCACATTGGAATAAAATTGGGTTGTACCTGCAATAATTGCATTTGAATTTGCGGTGAATGTACCATTGGCTGTGAGAGGGCCATTCACAACAAGTGCTGTGTCACTCAATGATGTTTGTCCAAGATTGAGAGCCCCATGAATGGAAACATCTCCAAAGACTGTGACATTGGAGCTTGCTACAATTTCTCCTTTGATGTCTACATTGCTATTGGCTGTCACGGTACCCTGCAATGTCGTTGAACCACCTACATAGGCGTTGCAAGATAACGATAAGTTACTTTCGGCTACGACGCTTCCCACAATGGTTGCATTCGACAGGGACAAAAAAGTACCTGCTAGTGTCAGGTTGCTATTGGCTGTGACAGTACCTTGCAAGGTCGTCGAGCCACCGATGTAGGCGTTGCAAGATAACGATAAGTTACTTTCGGCTACGACGCTTCCCACAATGGTTGCATTCGACAGGGACAGGAAAGTACCTGCTAGAGTGAGATTGCTGTTGGCGGTCACAGTGCCCTGCAAGGTCGTCGAACCACCAACATATGCGTTGCACGACAGCGACAAGTTACTTTCGGCCACGACGCTGCCAACGATGGTGGCATTCGACAGAGACAGGAAGGTTCCTGCGAGTGTGAGATTGCTGTTGGCTGTGACGGTGCCTTGCAACGTCGTCGCACCACCGATGTAGGCGTTGCAAGATAACGTAAAGTTGGATTGTGCTAGTAGATCTCCGACAAGAATCATGTTACTGTTGGCCGTTAACGTTCCTTGAAGGGTCGTGGAACCACCGACTAAGGCATTGCATGACAGGGAGAAGTTAGATTTTGCCAGTAAATCTCCGACAAGCACCATATTGCTATTGGCTGTCAACGTCCCCTGCAGGGTTGTGGCCTGAAGCGTTTGCAGGTTCCCAGATAATGTCGTGTTCCCGCCAATCGATGTATCTCCAGCTACTGCAAGAGTACCGCCTATCGTCGCATTGTTGCTCAGACCAAAGTCTCCAGCTACCGCCAAATTGGATTGCATCAACATGTTTCCGCTTAGCACTAGCAGATTGCTGAGTTGCGTGATGTTGACATCACCCATTTGGAAGAAGCCTCCTTGGACATATAAACGACCTGAGAACGTGGCATCTCCTGCATCGCTAATGCTGAACGATGAAAAATGCACAGCACCATCAACAATCAACGACTGTTTCATATGCATGTTCGGCGCAAAGAAGAGCGTGTCTGTTTTGATACCGAACAGAATGTCGTCCAAATTGAAGTAGTTGTCTTCTTTGAATGCGTACGTGCGGCCTCTTACAAAGGAACGAGAGAGAATGATTAAAGAGTTGTTACCCGTATTCAGAATCGAATCACCGACGACAACACTGCTGTTACCTGAATTACTCGATCCGTACCCAACGACCTTGGCATAGTCCACACCTGCGATAGACGAGGGGCCTACTGCAATGCTGTAATTACCGACAGAATTGGCGTTGGTTCCGATAGATGTACCGTAACTACCTCCTGACGATGCGCTGTGTCCGAGAGCCGTATTGAAAACACCATTGATTGCACTTTGAGAGGTATATGAACCAATATATGTGTTTCCATTTCCGGTAATGTTTGCATAACCAGCGCGGTATCCGACAAACACGTTTTCGTCACCAGTAGATACGAAACCTGCGTTGTACCCGACGTACGTTGCATTTTTTGATAGCGCGTTGTTTCCTGCCAAATAACCTAAAACGGAAGTCTGATTCGAGATGAGTGAAATATAAGACAACGACGGTGAACCGACGACGCCATAACCATCGAGTCCGAGCCTATTAATAGACGTTGCTCCATAGCCTACACTCATTTGTTCTGCAAAGAGACAGAACTTCTACAATAGGCATAGATTTAGTTTACCAGTTTATAATGCATTAAAACGATGGGTTAAAAATGAATGGTGCTTACCTTATTTAAAAGTTTAATGTGCGACGCCCCTTCTTCGACTTATTAATCAAGAGGCCGCTGATGCTACCGTCATCAGGGAGTTCAGAAATCTCTGATTCGGTCAATGTGCTCATCGTCTCTAAGCGGTCGCCTTGATCGAGGTCTGCAAGGATGTTATCCAGAGAAGGTCCTTTCATCGTGGGTCGAGGACGATTCTGGGGAGCCTGGGATCCTCCCATTGGTTGGCCCATGGGATTTGATGGCATAGGAGGGGCTTGTTGGGGCGGTGGCTTGAACATACCCGTGAACATCTTGCCGAGTCCCATTGGGTCGGCACCAGACTGCTGCATCGAGTTAGCTGTAGCACTTGCAAACTGTTTGGCTAAATCAGGGTTCTGCTTCAAAACCTGATCCAAACCTGGCATTGCTGATGACTTGAACATACTGTTTGTCAAGTGGAACATGAATGCACTGCCACCAAGCATCATGAGCAGCTTGAGCTCAGGAGCGATCTTGGCCTTGCCCTTATACTTGTCATAGAGTTCCTCAAACACTTCATCGTATTCGTCGATGCCATCGTTAATGCTCTCCGACCACCCATCCAAGCGCGCACCTACCGGGTCGAACCGCGAATTGAGCATCTCGAGACCCGTTGCCGCCGTGACCAAAATGCGCCGTTGGAATTTGACACTGGCGTCCACCTGTTTTTCGCGAACAATCTTATCGAGCTCCGCCTGCATTTCATTCAGGTCCGAAGCAAGGTTGAATTTACGAGGCAGACGCACACCCTTGCGCTCCAAACGATCAAATTGATACAGGAGCTCCTTCTTTTTGTTGAGAATATCCTCCTCCGACATTACCTGTCGTTGGAAGTATCCTTTTTCACTGTCACCGCTCTCGCTTTCTGATACATCCGATGCAGTATCAGCACTCGAGCCAGACGCAGAGCTCGAGCCAGAAACTGAACTCGAACCAGATCCGGAACCCGAGCCAGAACCACTGTCATAGTAATGGCCGCCACCGCGGTGATCGTCTTCTGAACTAGCCACACTCATGGTATCAATACGCTTCTTCGGGTTCATCAGAAGGTCTGCGCCAAGCGATGCATCATTTATCACATTTAAGTTAGGAGGGATAAAGTTGGGTCTTTGGGCATAGTTATTCCCATTTCCACCAGATACCATGACATCCTTTCGGACCATTTGTGGCTGGGATATGTCGATGACATGTCGCGGGTTCTCTAGATTCACAGATATGACATCGTGGGATTGCATTCAATGCACTAACTGAATAGTTATTGTTCAAGAAGAAACTTTAAGTACCTTATGAAACGCGCTCTGCGTTATTATTATTTGCATTCACAAATGTCATCCACCCATTTTCACGAACATATACAACCGTTTGCAAAAAGGCATCCGCTAGATCGTCTTTCTTTTTGTGACTCTCAAAATGCGTTGTGTGTTCTGCGTGATTTAAACACTGTGGCAAAAATGCGGTTGCGTAAGCGATCCCTAGCAATTTGTTTTTTTTGTATTTGGAAGAGGGTTCTTTTTCAAGCTGCACATCGACAATTTTCCCCAATTTAAGTTTCGATGTAGCTGACATCAAACGAATGCATTTTACGGATGTGCTTTCAGATGCCATAAAAGTGCGCTTATAAGTATAGAATCCATAGATCAACACTTGGATAGTCTTCATCACCGGGTTCTTTAATGCGGGTTGGTTTTCAATGATCACATGCACGTGGTGTGAAGGAAGCGCGTTCCACATAGTTTCTAATTCATTAAACAAACGAACGCTAAGCGTATCGACTCCTACTTTGTTTGCATTTTCATCGTCCTTAACTAAAGGGAGGATATCCCAAGAATGAATCCGGGCTCCGTCTGAGGAGATTTTCAAGACCATGTACGCCAAATTTTTAATGCCCACATCAAAGGAGATGATCGTTTCTTCCATGTTGTATGTTTTGGCACGCGTCCTTTAATTCATATGAATTCATTGTGCTTAAATTCATTTTTGATAGAGCGTCGGTGAACGTTTTCCAGTACATATCTTTCAAATATACGCGCGCCTTGTTATGCTTGTATGCTTTCTTGTATTTTGTGGCCATAAATTCATAGTACTCTGACCAAAATCGCTGAGAATTCTTGATCGGTTTTTTGAAGCGAAATTCCGAATAAATGCGTCCTAAGTAATCGCATGTTCTTTCGATCGAGAACGTCTCTGGAAAGTTTCGCAGAATGTTGAGAGGATAAGCATAGTCATAGCTCGGGCAGGTAACTTGCTGCTGATATTCATTCAACACCATTGGTGTATTGTCTATTAAAATCATAGATTGGCAATCTGTAGTGCCGTATTTTAGGGCGAGTTTCTTTTGAATGATGGGTTTGACGACATTGAGACGTTTGCTGTAATGCCCGTTTGTCAAGATACATTGATTTCGTGTGAAAATAGGTCTATTAAACTTCAGACCCAGCGCACGTTCAACCTTAGGTATGATAAACTCGGCCCATTTCTTCTCAGAAGCAGTGTAGATGAAAAATTCAACAAATGGGAACCGTCTTTTCACCTCCGTGATAAAATACTTGAAATGAGGGCGAATGAGCCCCTTTGATAAATCTCTTATAATCTGGGTTGTGCTATTATATTTAAACTGCATCATCTGTAACAAATTTCGTTCATGAACGAGCCATTCGACATCTCCTACGATTGTCCCATCAAAATCGAGCAATATCACTACTGGCTTGATCATTTGTCTAATAATTGTCTAACATATTTAATTTGGCTCTTTGCAAAAAAGCCGCAGTGAAGCTGGAAATAAATTATATCCTATAGATATAAAAATGTGGAAAGGCATTTTAGTCTTGTTTTTTGTTTTATTGTGCTTCATGTCAGTTATATATCTATTCAACAAGGGCAAAAAACAGACTGTTGAGAAATTCGATAATTCTGATGATGCAGATATCAAAAAACAGGTGAACCACCTCAAAATGACTCTCAAAGATGCGACAGATACGGTTGTCAAGTTGAAAACCTTGACAGATAACTTGAATTCTGAAGCTGAAGTTACTGTTGGTAATTCTAAAAAGAAATCAAATGGAGCAAGCGACGTCCTAGCAGAAGCCTTCCGCAATCGATTAATTGAAAAGTCAAAGGCCAAGGCCAAGGAAGCTGTAGATAACAACAAAGCCAAGGAAGCTTCTAGTAAAAAAACAACCGGTGACAGACAAGATAAAAAGAATGTAGTTGACAAATTCAAGACTATTGTCGAAGAAGGCGATGCAGACACAAGCGGAGGAAAGACGCTTGTAACGCGAATGAAGACTGTATCAAATAATGCTGATGCCGAGACTGATGGCGAGACCGATGCTGAAACTGACGACGGCGAGACCGATGCCGAAGAAGATGTTCCCAAAAAGAAAGCGGCTGTGAAGTCCCATGTGAAAGAAGGGTTTGAGAACCTACGCCAGACCCCAAACAAGATGCGGCCACGCTACAATAATCAGAGCAAAACTCAGGATGATGTCGAAGAGGGCTTCACTGGAGTGACAAGTGCTTATAGCAGCAAGTATTTGTTGTTACAAGACTGATAGTGCTCCCGCTTTACGGTTTTGCGGTTCAACGTACTTTAGCCCTAAGAAACTGAAGATATCTTCTTCCGAATTGAACGTGTCGTTGACAAGTTCTCCTTTGCGAGCACCCTTCGTGTACTTGAGACCATATTCGCTAAGAGAATACCCTAGGGACAATGCGTGATTGCGCATCTGGATGTTGAACTCGCCGTCTCCAGTGAAGTAGAGAAGCGTGAAGGCGTAGCGATCTGGGGTGGCGTACATGAGATCAAATCGTCGAAAGGTCTTGTGTCGCTTCAGCTTACAGACACCCATGTATTTTTTGTCTCCCTTGGCTAGCGTCTCATATAGATAGCCTTCTTTCTGCAATTGTTCCACAATACCTGTAAGCAACTGTGTACAGTCTTCATCGGTGCATGACAACAGGACATCGATATCCCCGCTGTTCTTTGCACCTCGTCGATAACTACCAGTGATATTATGGGCTAGCCCTGGCTTAATCTTTTCAATCACAGTGGCGACTGCAGCCGCATGCTTGTCCATCTCTTTGCGAGGAATGCGCGCCAAGAAGTCGTCATAATACTTGAGTCCGATCTGTTGTTTATCGTTAAGGACAGCTGGATTGTTGCGCAGATCTTGGATCGTGCGGATGTTTTGCTGGACGAGTTCTTTGGCCTTGGCGGGACCGATGCCTGCGACCCCTTGAAGGACTTGGATGGTTTCGCTGTCTGGATCATTTTGAATGGCTTCTACTTGATGGACCTGGCCCGTAGCAAAGACCTCGACGATTTTGGCGTGGATCGACTTGCCAATGCCACCGATGCCTGTCAAGTCGGCTTCACCTCGGATGGGTCCGGTATGCATTTTGATCTGTCGGATCGCATTGGAGTAGGCCTTGACCTTGAAGTTCTCACCCTTTGCCTTGTTGTCTTTCAACAAGACTTCAAGAGCATGAATGATGGTATCTTTATAATCCATTTATTAATATAAGAGAAGTTTAAAAATGAGGTTGGGTTCGCGCGTCAATTTTTAATGTCAATGACTGCCACTCATGTCTGCCATTTGTTGTTGTAGGGCAGTGATCTGCTGTTGTAAAGATGCCACTGTGCTTTTAAGCTCCTTGACTTGTCCATAGCATAAAGCCATAACCATGTTTTTGTCGAGTGCCAGGAAATCGTTGGCCACATAACCATAGACGAATACGCTTTCGGCAATATCGATGTTGTGGATCTGCTCTGGATCGACTTGTACAACAATGGTGTGTTCATCAAATACACCGATTACTGCGGCCGACACAGGTGTATCACTGTATTTTGTATAGAATTCAATGCGCTGGCCCTCTGTCAGATGATGCTCTACTAGAAGAGTAATCTCTAGATGTTGATCCCCGCCTACCCAAGATAAGGAAGAAGACATGCTGTATACGCTAGGAACTGCCTGACATTGAACATTCGTTGCAGGCGAGTACACGGAATGCACTTCTTGCGCAATAAACCCGTACACGCCTTTGGCTGCCTCTTCTGGTGTCATATCTGCATTGTCGATATAATTGTAATGATACAGGTTGATATTGTCAAAGAGATCTGAAACGGTGGATAAGTTGGCTAACTCGATGTTCGTTTTAATACGTTCATCCGACGAGGCTATTAATGACCAGCCGTTCTTGACCCAGATAGATGAATTGCTCACAATCGATACCGTAGAGGTGAAATTAGAGCTAGACAAGAGAGCTGTGCCAGAAGATGCATTGAAATATCTGGACGAACCCATGTTAACCACCGATATACCAGTTACCACTTCGACGGGTGCTGTAGGAACTGTTACCCCAATTCCGAAATAGCCATTTGAACCGACACGCAAACGTTCGTTGCCAAGTGTTGATACAGCCAATGTGTTTGCTATCGGCTCGAATAGACCAGTGCTCGTGTTGTTGCTAAACGTGTACGCTGGATTCGTAGCGGTTCCCATCGACGATGTTGCAAAGGATGATCCCATAATCATACCGCTCACTGTCAGCGGCACAGATGGAGAGCTGGTGCCGATACCGAAAAACCCATTAGGCAAGTAGGCGTTGTTGTTAGAGGTTCCAAATATGTTCAATGCATTCAGTTGTCCTTGAATGTTGCTCGTCGCTCCAGTCAGGTAGGATACTTCTGTTGCTGTAGCAGGACTCACATTCAACTTACCTGTCCCATCTGCAATTATGGCTCGATTTGCAGTGGCATTGTTTGCTAAGAAGGTGGTTAAAGCACCGGTGACAGTTGCCTGTTTCGAATCAAGCTGAGTCTGGATAGACGAGGTAGCGCTGCTCAAATATGACAATTCGGTCGATGTTATGCTGCTTGACGTGATATTTCCGTTGTCGTCAGTCATTACTACTGAATTGACTGGAAGAGTGGCCGAAGTAATCGTAGATGCAGCGCCTGTGATTGTAGGTTGCGTTGCATCAATCTGCGACTGTATGGGACCTCGTAAGCCAGATAAGTACGACAATTCAGTGGTCGTAGTCGTGCTACTCGTTAGCAGGCCGTTATTATCTGTTATCACAGCTACATCTGCTGATAATTGCGGGAGAGATATGTTGCTCCCACTTCCTCCACCAACAGATACATTGCTTGATAATAGATCTAATTGTTGTTGGACATTCATCCTGATACCGCGAAGCGTATTCAATTCATCAATCGCAACTGTGGCCGAAGTAGCTGTGTTGTTTTGGCTGCAAACTAGGACAGTGCCAACATTCCATATACTCGAGCTAATTGATCCATGAACATCTAATGTATTAATTGGATTTGAAGTCCCGATTCCTACCATACCATTGTACGTGATTCTGAGCCTTTCCGACAGCACATTTTCTACATCTGGGTTCGTCGTCTTTAAAAGCAGATCGCCATATCCATTTTGCGTTGCGTTACCAAAGTGATCTCTCATGGATATACTCGCCATATTATGCATGGTCTTTGTATCAGTATCAAAATTCTGGAACATAATGCCTGCGATATCCTTGCTGCTGTTTTGACTTATTGATCCCTGGACATGAAGGGCGTTTTCTTTGTTAATATCCGGAACAGTTACACGAAAGACAGCCGTTTTTAAATCCTTTGGGAGAAAATCATACCATCCCTCGTGTTTAATTTGGGTCATATTTTTAAAAACGAGCAGAGGCGGTTTTGTAATTTTTATTTGCGAGTGTCGCTAGCACGAGTGTCGCTAGCACGAGTGTCGCTGCTTCTCACGTCCCCTGAGCGAGGCGGAACATATCGCTTATTTAGCGAATCCATCATATCCATAACCTTAAACTTTAACTTTACCGGCAGAAACTCATATTTTGTGACATCATCATAGAGTGTTTTCACATATTCACTGTGTAATTTATTTGACAGATGTCTTGAATGTTTGGCTAAAATATATGTGTATCCTTCAAGGAATAACTCTAGAGAAGCTATCCCCGCAAACAGCTTAGACCGATCTATGTTTTCAAGAAGACCGCGCCATTTTCCCATATACCATTGATTGAAAATAGTGATTGTAGCAGGAATTGATACCCCTTTGCAATCAATTATGTCTAGTATTGTCTTGAGTTTTCCAAGAGTATGACTGCGAGACTTGACTCTGTTGCAAAATTCATCATAACTTTCTACCTCTTCTACCATGTCGATCTCGAACAGAGATTCTGTCATAAACATATTGCAGTGTTTAGTGAACACTGCATTTACATCATCTGCCTTTTCTGGCAAGAAATGATGTATAGCTTGTATGTATTGTTTGCAATAGGCACTTTGTTTATAGGACTGCTCGAGAATGATGTCGACAATTTGTTTGACATCTAGATTAGAAGCTAATGCAGCTATTTGATCACATATTTTAGTTGCATTTGCAACTGTCATCTTGTTCAATAGACTATGCAGAACTTTTACAGGGTCAGCTTCTGAAATAGCCCTGCGAATAGGAGGGGCTTGAACTTTGTGACGTCTATTCACCTGTTTTTTTGAACGGAGGGTAGACGATAGAATCTCTACCTTTGGCATTGATTGAAAGCATGCAGACGATAGCATAGCGTCAAGCTTTTGCTGAAGCTGCGGACAGACTACTACATTTTTTTTGCCCGCCATAAAATCATCGTATGTATATCTTACAACATCCATGTGTTGTAGTATTGAATACAAAAGTATTTAAATAGGTTTGCATCAATATGCAATAAAATAGTATGTTGTCTGCGTCGGAAATAATGCAAACTATCGACTCTGTATTTGAAAATGAAAATATATATCAAAGCATATTGTTTGTAGATAGTGATACGAAAGTTGATCTATATGAACAGATGTACAATGCCGACTATCCAGTAGTTCAATATAGTGATTCAAATGGGTTAAGCAGGTTTTTAGACTGCAATTCTCGTTGTCTTATTGTTTCGAATAATGATCTTACAAACTTTATGATGGATACGAACCCTATATGGAATAATGTTAACATGGTAGTGTCTTGTAACAATATCATTACGATAGAACAGCTTGGAATAGATACAAATACTGTGTCATTTGTTGCAGTATAAAAACGGTGATAAAAAATATAACACTATATTAAATAACAACAAAAACAATGAAGTTAATCATCATCATTGGCATTGCAATCCTCTTGTGCACAGCACTCTATGTTGCACTTAAACACCACAAAACTGTAGAGAAAATGGAGAACGCAAAAGGCAATGCTGAGGAACCTGTTGCGCGTTTCTTTAGCATGGAAGGATGCCCTCATTGCGTAAGTTTCGATGCGGAGTGGAAGAAATTCTCAGGGATGTCTAATGTTCAAGCCGAGAAACACGTATACTACCGTCGTGAAGCGAGTGACAAGAAAAACGATGAGCACATCAAGCAATATGTGATGAGTGACACATCCGTCGTGTCATCATTCCCTACCGTATTGTTCATCGATGGGAAAGGCAACTACGTGAAATATGAAGGAGACCGGAATGCTAGTGGATTGAAGAAAAAATGGGATCAGTGGGTTGAGAGTTTGAATTAGAAGCTGCTTGTAGCAGCTCCAAATGTTGACACATCGCTTTGTACCCTACATCAATGAGGGTATCAAGCTCGTCCCTTTTTATTTTTAAGCTCAATATGCTATATGTTGTAGATACTGATTCAACATTGATATTGCATACGTATTGGAGTGTACGAATGTGATCTTCTTTTCCAGCCTTGTCCGTGACACTACATATTAAATTGGTTAGATAGGAGGACAAGCTATCTATTTTATCGTATTTAATGGCGATATTCACGCCGATTGTTTCTTGTGGTTTAAGAGGGTCGATCGTTGTTACATATTCAAAAGGGAAATTACTGTACACACCTCCGTCTACATATATATTGTCGTTATATGTTACAGGTGTAAATAGAAGGGGTATTGAACAGCTTATACGTATTGCTGTTATAACGCTCATTTGTGGGGAGGAGTCCATACTAAAGTAGTCTGTTGTAAACGTTGTCAGATTTGTACCACATACAACGAGATTGCGACCAAAGCGTTTACCAAGATCCATGAATGTTATGTCCTCAATGTCGTGCTTGCGTTTAAGGGCGAATTTTACAAGATCGATAAGTATGGCGCCGTCGTTGAGGCCGTAGGTTTCCGGAAAACTTAATATGTTATCTAAGTCCGTTTCAAAGTCGCGTTCAGCTATTTGCTCTGTAAAATCCTCAAAGAGTGCTATCATTTCGTCGACAGTGAATTGCAGGGCTATCAAAAAGCATACAATAGATCCTGCGGAACAACCTACTAGAGTGCGTACAGAATCCAGAATGCGCATTTCTGCCCATCGTTTAATACAGCCGATGAATAAGAACCCTCTCATTCCTCCGCCACATAATATTATATTTTTGATCATCTTGATTATCTTGATTATCAATTCAATATGGTTTGTTTATATGCATATATATGTTGTCTTTTTTTTTCAAATATATATCTAATAGACTGAACTGGGCTAATGGATATCGAGCTGTATAAGCCGGAACAACATTTGAAGCCCATGAATATTTATGATTTATATAGATCGATTCAACATAAAAAACAGAAGCGGGTTCGTAGCTATGATGCAGTATTGAGCAAATGTTACGCCCATATTCAAAAGGCGGCTGATACAGAGCTGTTTCAGACCTTTTTTGAGGTGCCTGTTTTTCTCGTAGGAGTCCCATTGTTTGATTTAAATCAATGCACCGCATACGTCATTACGCAGCTTAGGAACAACGGTTTCTTGGTGAAATACTTTTTCCCGAAGATATTGTATATTTCATGGGAAATCAAGAGCGGGGATAAGGGTGTTGAGAAAGACACGGAGAGGAGCGGGGATAGAAATGAGGGCAGAGGACATCGTGACGAGGAGAGGGATCCGTATGCTGCTGCCAATGGTCGAAGCGAATTTGACCCGTTGGGTGAGCCCTATATGGTGCAGCATGATAGCATGAAAAAAGAGGTTGGAAAACCAGCGGTCAGACACCCATTTTCACAGTATGCTACAAAATATAAGCCGAATGGCCGGTTTGTATTACATTTGTGAAAAGCTTCGAATTTAAACTTTCGACAAGCTTGTGCGAAAATGAAAATTGGATGCTGTTTAAGTTGTTTATTTTTCTGTAGCTATATTAAATGACTGTGATCAACACAAATTACAGCACTTTAGAAGAGGCGTGGGGAGGGAACTTCACAAAGAAGAAAAAGAAAGTGAAAGATCCTCTGTGTGAACTATACGCCAAGAAGAACTTGAAGGCGAAGAAACCCTTTTATGATCAATCCAACGATCCTGTTGGCATGGACGTGGGGGTTTACGGCGAAGTACCCGGGTACTATGACAGGTCTCGGCGCACTACACGCACCCAAAAAGATACGTCGGACGAGCAACGCATAGCTTCCTATAAGACTGTTGATGTTGATGGCATGGAAGAACATGCGTATGCAGATCGTATGGATGATGACGATGACGACGTGTATCTCGAAAAATACCTAGACCATGATGACTCTGTAGGTGGGTTTCGCAAGTATGGGCGCGAAGATGTCGACGAAGTGCGCCCCCCTGCGCGTCGACGCTCCAGCAGCGCCCTCAACATCGATTATGATGCGTCCAAACAAGACAAGCTCATTGACTTGGGGTTGTATGTCGTTTCCGGAATCTTGATGATCTGCACGATGGAGCAGATATTGCAATTGGGCATGCGCATGAAGTAAAAAATGTCATAATAGATCAATAAAGCAAGGGTTTGGGGAATGGATTTTTTGAATGCGTTAAATGCGAATACGTATATGGCTGCATTTAGTATGCTTCTCATGAACCTCGGATCAAAATACATTGCGCTGGATATCAGCAAGGCGCAAGACAAGTTGCTCAAAAATCATCTCGTCCGAAGAATCACTCTGTTCTGTATCTTTTATGTCGCGACACGGAACATTTTGATCTCTATAGCGTTGACGGTTTTGTTTGTAGTGATTAATTCTACGTTGTTACACGAAGAGAGCATGTTCTGTTTATTGCCGCATAGCATACGAAAAGTCGATAGTCATGTCACGAAAGATGAGTATGAGAATGCAAAAAAGATAATAGACGCCTATGATAAGGCGCATGCTGAAGGTGCTGAGAAGGCGATACCGGATGTGCCGAAACCCGTGTTGGCTTCTCCCGTTTCGAATACGGGGTTTTTCCCTAAATCTCAACACCAGGCCATTGATGAATATCAGCCGTGGGCCGCTTATTAGGACTGCAGTCACTTAAAAATAGCGAGCTAGTACATGGATTAAGAAGTATGATGAAGAGCGTCAAGGAGCATCAGCTCCGGCACATCGAGCTTGCGAAGAAGATGGCGATGTATTCAGAGATGCGCGAGAAACACGGCTGCGTGATCGTCCATGACGGTCAGGTCATCTCGTATGGATGGAACCATATGAGCGACTGCGAAATGAAGAGCATGTCGAGTTTTCATGCTGAGGTTGACGCTCTGTGTCGGATGAAGAAGCATTACAAGCGCGGCTTCCTGGCAGAGTGCGAGTTGTACGTCGTACGCGTGAGCTACAAGACCGAAGCGGGGGCTTTGAAGATGTCGAAGCCATGTTCGCATTGTTCTCGAGCCATTGAGCAGATGGGTGTCGGGAAGATCTATTATTCTGTGTAACACAAGCTAATATGACCATGCAAAACCTTTAAATACAGTGCCGTCCTCAATAGCTTTCTTGAGGGTGATCCTTGAAGCTTGATATTCTTTTTGAACATCTGCAATCGAGTTGTGTGTTTTTATTAAGACACGAGTTATAGGGTGTAGTTGCTTAATAGGAAAAGCATTGCATCTTGCTGGTTCTCCAGGTAAGTCTGAATGTTGTAGATAAGCAGTCTTCATATCTTCAGAGCAATCATTATAGTAACAAAAGTAGTGACCGCTACAAAGTCTGTTTAGTTTGATGGCTTGTGATATTGCGGCGGCAGAGCTAAACTGCCTAGCTTTTCCAGCAGATTTTTGATCAGGGAATACTTGTACGATATGTGTCTTGTCAATGCTTATCATTGCAACGAGGCCGGAATTCTGAAGACGTACAGCTATACTTTCACCAATATCTTGCACAGTATTGTCATCTTTGCACCGTTCAAGAAATAGCCATCTGTGACCGTGATAGATAGTGCTGTTGAGAATTGCATGTTTGATCCCATTATCGGATGAGCCGATTTCTTTCCGTGTAGTATCACGCATTCCACTGTATGTATCCACAAGCTTGCCATCAAGAGTGTACTTCTGAATTTTATGCCCTCTTGAGTTCAATCGACGTTCATTAATTGTGAATGGAATAGGTTGTGGGACCTCTTGAACAGTTAGTGTCCTTTCAATAACATGATCGGAAGGGGGCAGCGCAGCTTGTAACTTAAGCATCTCAATGTTCCTATTTGTGATTTCTAATTGTGTATCAAGGATCTTTTGTTGTTTTTCTGCTAATTCAATCTGATATACAGTTTCATCATTGAGTTCTCTTACTTTATAATTGATGATAGCAATCAATTCCGTGTAATAATTGTTGGGTATGCAAAATGTTTCAGTTGAAACTACATCATTAATAGGTTCAGTATATGCATATTGTTGGATTGATGGATGCTTCAATATTGCAGTTTCAAGTGCAATGTGGCGATTGCATGGAAAGAAATCCATCAACATAAATGATCCAAATGTGCTATGTAGAGCATATGCGCGCAATTTTAAATCGCTGGTGTTACCAAGTTTAATGATAATGCTATCGCCCAAAGTTTTCACCTTTCCTGCATAGACACCATTTTTATTACGATTGGTTTCAATGAGAGTTTTATGACGCGTAAGCTCTATCTTTTGTTCATATTCTTTTTTGTTTTCTTCAATTTGTTGTTTCATACTCTTTTCAGATTCATATCTACCTGTTAAGCGAATTTCACGGATTACTGTCGCTACCCACTTCTGAAATTTACGAGCGATAGGCTTTCGCGACATTCCTAGCAGGCGATATAGACCAACTTCAGTAAGGAAAATGCTATCTTTGTTGCCAGTAGACGTGTAGATAGTATCTACATGTCTTTCATCATCATCAAAATCAGAAATAGTGGAACGAATATTAACAATTCCAAGTATCTTGCCAATCTGATTGGCTTGGAACAACGGCAGGTTTGCGTTTGTTTGGTTGTATGCCGGATAGTTCGTTCGCGGAGTGCTGAGGGGCTTCAGAGAGGGGCATGAGAGGCTGGGTTTGAAACGTGGTGGATGCGGGAGGGGGGTGGGGTGTTGAAGGCGGTTGAGGTTGTGATACTGGTTGATGAATCGCTTGGACATCTTGAGGTTGCGATTCATGTTGTGATGGAATATTTTCTAGATGATCAACTTCGTTTTCATCGATTGTCCGATTATTTCCGACAGCGAGCAATACCTTTAATAAATCATCAGGTCTCTCTCGGTATATGTCACAGAGCTTATTTATGTATTGATGACGAATGTACTCATTTTGTAAAATAAAAAAGGCAGAGTATGAAGATTTGCTTACAAAGCTTGAGATTCCTTTACAGTAGAATTGTGTTGTATAAGTAATATAAACTATAATTGAAATAGTTTGCTTAAAAACAAATCCGCGAACACAATACCATATGTGGTATCTAAAGTTTTTTAGACTAATTGGAATACGCGAGACCGCCCCGGTCTCTACCCCCATGCTTTCACATGGGGCCGGAATATACCTTAAGGGATCACAGAGGATTGTATTCCTCTCACCCCCAAAACCATCTATTCTCTGAACCTTCACCCGGTCCGATACAACACGGACTGTGGGTGCTTGGCTGCGGATTACCCAATCTTTAACGTTTTTACTATGCCCGTGGTCATTACCCAGGGTGCCCACTGCAAGTTTCCAAGCAGGGGTAGTAGTTAAAGCTCTGAAGGGAGTTCCCGACAATTTGATTTTGTTGCAAGTCTGAAGACTTACTAGCCAGTTATATACTAGTGAACCTAGATTGCGTTTACACTGTTTATCCAATATGGTACTGCAATAACCATAATTGGCAGCTGACTGTTTGGCACAGGTTCTGCGACGAATCGCAGCGTTAATGCCAGACATGACACGGAGGACGTTGTAGTTGACCGCGTAGATGCGGACGAAGGCCGAGCCACCAACGTTCTGGGCGACGGCAGCGGGGGTGAGTTGGAGGATGAGGGTGGCAGTGTCAATGCGCGAGAAGTTGCAAGTGCCGGTGGGCTGGTGCTCCTCGGGCTTCAAGCCGAAAGAGTACACGTTGATACCGGGAGACGAGGGAACGTTCTCGTGGTGCTGGTAGGGCTGCACCAAGTTGAAGTAGGCACCATCACGCTCGTCGAAGCGATCGTGGCCGTTGAGCTGCACCTTGGCAGTGACAACGGGGTTGCCACCGGTGGGATTGCCAGAAGTGACAGCATCGGTGTAGTTGAAGGGATCATGCGACACTCCGGGAGCACCCGAGAAAGCGCTGGGCTGGACGACCCAGATCAATTCTTTACATGGGTGATTGAAGTTCAGCTTGATCTTGTTGTTGGTGCCCGTGGCGGTTTCGTCACCGGTAAACTGGAGCTGCTCGATCAAATACTCGTGCGAGACCTGGGCGAAGCGGCGGCGCTCATCAGTGTCAAGATAGATGTAGTCTACCCAGAGCGAGCAGTAGCCGAGGCTGGCGGCGGTGACAGGGACAGTGGAAACGGTGGGGATGACCAAAGAGGAGAAGGACTTGAACTCAATGTTCACCTTAACCTCGTGGTACTGGAGGGCAATCAAGGGGAGAGCCAAGCCAGGGTTGCGGCAGAACCAGAACTGGAGGGGCACGTAGACAGTGAGGCCACCGTGCGAGTTGGCAGCACCATTGACCATGGTGTTGTAGCCCATCTGGTGACCCTTGGGCTGGGTCAGGTCGTTCCAGATGTGGAGCCAGTCGGCGTAGTGCTTGTCAATGCGCTGGCCACCGATTTCGAGCTCAATCGTGGAGAGCATGGCCTCACCGACGTCGCTGACGAAGTGGCCACCAACCAAGGTAGGGAGGGCAGCCTGGAGGTACATGCGGTGGATAAGGTCACCGTTACGCGAGATCGTGCAAGTCACCTTGCGGCCGAAATCAGCAGTGCCGTTGAAGGTCTGCTCGATGGACTCCATCGAGAAGTTGGTATGGCGTCTATAGACGACTTTGAAGACATTTTTCTGTTTTCAAAGAGAAAACCCTCCCTTTCGGGATATTTGATAGGGATTGGACTCTATCTTAAGCAACGGGGATCAAAGATCCCCACTACCCATTGCCATTGAGTCTCTGAACAGCATCCATGTTTGCATTTGCAAATGTAGGACTTGGCTGCGGATTGCCCATTTTGTTAAAGCACTCAAGCTCCAACGCATCAAATGACCTTTTAACCATACCCGAGGAGATCTCGGCCAGATGCACGTTTCCATGCATCTTTGGTAGTCATAAGCTTTAGGGGGTTCCCGCAATTTGACAATGTCGCAACTGGAACAGCCGCATAATCACGGCGTTCTTGTCACTAGCAGCTGTGGTTTGTACACTCGTAAAGTACATCAGGGTACCACTAACGGTCTTTGCTGAATGAAGTCTCCCTGATCTCCATTCACCGACTGCTTTTCCACCCCCTTACAAAGTCGAGGTGATTTGAGGATTACCGGTTCGCCGGTTCCACATAGTTTCCTATGGGGGCGGACTATATCTTAAGTTGTCATTGGAAGTTGCCTTAAACTTCCTCGAACCCATCTCCTTATAGTCTCTGGACAGCATCCATAAGTCTTGGCTTGTCGACTCGTAGGACTTGGCTCCGTGCTTGCCCATTTTGTTGATTTCAAAAATCAACTTATTCGCCAGATTGTTACCATACCGTGGTTTTCTGCTCCACGCCATAACACAGTTTCCTATGTTACTTGGTACTGGGGATTCAAAGTAATATATTGTTGTACAATGACATTGTGTTTTAAGATTTCATCATCAAGAATCTATTGGTTTTGACACTATTCGCATGTTTAGATAAAGGACGCATGTTCTTCCAATTGAAACAGATTTGTTTATCTGCTTCATTGGTCAAATCAAAACTGCTACAAGGGTAGACATGATCAATTTCCCAATGACTTCCATAGTTATCCCATGTGAATCCTTCCGTTAGCTGATATTCAATCCACTTGCGAAATTCTTCAATTGTGATGCCTATGTATGAAAGCATTGATTTGGATGTTTTATCACCCTTCATTGTTTTGTATAGCCTTGTTCGTAATACCTTTCGCATTCTGTAATCGTTGTCAGAATGATATCGAATGTATTCTTTTTCCCTTATCTCTTCCTTATTATTTTGCTCATATGTCTTTTTCCAATCCTTACCATAAAGAGAGTACCATTCTTTGTTCTTCCTCAGAATTTCTTCACGATTCTTCTCTCTATATTCTTTGGCGTATTTATTCGCACAATCTTTACAGAACGTGGTCCTACTTTTGCCAAAACTTGTGATGGGTTTATCTTGATTACATGTGTTACAATGCATTTTGTAATGTACAACAACTTATTAACTTTAAACCATTTGCGACTTTAGGGGTTTGCCGGAATTTGAAGATGTTGCAATGCCTTAGGCATTACTAGCAGCTGTGGATGAGATTTTAGAGTCCACTAAAGGGTTTTTGATGTACTTATCTCGCTTCGTACACCCCTGCTACTTTTCAACCCAACCGGATTTTAGGGAACTCCTCCCTAAATCCTTTCTAGGTAAATGTCCTGAGCGCCATCAGGAGTTCCTTATAGTTTCCTACAAGGCCGGACTATATCTTAAGGATGTTTGCTTTCGCAAAATCCCCATTCCCGTCTAGTCTCTGAACGTTCTCCCTTGTATCTTGGAGGGAGCTTCGCTGCGGATTGCCCAATCCTTATCGTTGTTACCGTATATCCGATCTTTCTCCGGATCCAACTACGTTGTTTTCCATTCAACTATAGCTTGGTAGATAAGGCTCTTAGGGTTTTCCCGCAATTTGAGAATGTCGCGCCGGGGCATAAAGCCCAAGCACTAGCCAGTTATATATGTAGCCTGGGTTAGAACTACATTCACGATCTTACACTGTTTTCCCATCATGGTGGTCTCGCGAAACCGATGATGGCAGCTGACTGTTTAGCCCTGGCGTCCAGTTAAGGCTACGAGTTGCATAAGTCCACCACCCATTGCGATTGATTGTTTTTATACTATTATGTAAGAAAAAAAATTCGGAGAATAAACACATTAACTTTTTAACAATTGGGAGGTGCCTCCTGTTTATTTAAGGACACATCATGTACAGTACAATATATTATATGAAAAAAAATAAGGGCTCTTTTAACTCAAAACGAAAATGTAATTACGAAAAGCGACAAATTACATTAGATGCATGCCATCAACAACGGGTTGAGTTATTCAAGACCCAATACGAGAAATCGGCTTCGCTTGAAAGTGAAAATCCACTTGATCAGGCCTTAGAATCAGAGATAGATTATTATACAAAAACGGCCGACATTCTATATAATTATTATGATGCCTTAGAAAACAATGGAAATATGGTAAACGCGCAGGTGTCGACTCACAAGGCTACATCCGGGAAAAGCATCCTTGACTTTTTTGCCTCGGATGCTACTTCGAAAGAAGACGATTCTGAAGAACAACAGCAGGTGAAAACGGTGACCTATCGGGAACCCGATTCGTCTAACAAGAGCAAGCTATACGACAAATACCTATATGAGACCGACGAGAACTATGTTAAAACCGACGACAATGAGGATCGCATGACGTGCGAATACTGTCAATCCGATGATCAGACGACGCTCATACAAGAGGGCATGGTGTATTGCAACGACTGCTACACAGTGCGATTCATTATCATCGACAATGATAAACCCTCCTATAAGGAACCTCAGAAGGAGATCAGCTACCTGAATTATAAGCGAAAGAATCACTTTAATGAGTGGCTCAATCAAATACAGGGAAAAGAGACGACTGAGATACCAGAGGACATATTCAATAGCATATTGCTAGAGATCAAGAAGCTGAAGATAGCGAATATGGCGGATATTACACATGCAAAAATAAGAGAGATATTGAAAAAGCTGAAGCTCAACAAATACTATGAGCATACGCCTTATATATCATATAGGATCACTGGAATACCGAATCAATACCTATCTCCTGAACTCGAAGAAAAGCTGCGAAACATGTTCGAGCTGATCCAGGTGCCCTTCTTAAAACACAGCCCGCCTTCTAGAAAGAACTTCTTGTCCTATAGCTATTGCATCCATAAAATGCTGCAACTTTTAGGAGAGGACAAATACTTGGCCTATTTTCCACTTCTCAAAAATCGCGAGAAGCTTCATCAACAAGAGCAGATATGGAGCAAGATTTGTGGGGAATTAAATTGGCAGATCATTAAGTCGATCTAGGGAGCTTACATGCGAGGAGCCATGCCAGGGGTCAGGCCACCGACGACGTTCACACCGATGCCGAAGCCGGCGCCGGAGCGAGCCGAAGCACCGATGCTGGGAGCAAAGAGATCAAGGAGGGAGAAGGTGGCAGCGGCGACGAGGCCCAGGAGCATGATTTCGCCGGCGCCCATCTTCTTGCCAGGGATCATGTACGCAGCAATCGCCACGACGAGACCCTCGAACGCGTACTTGAGCAGCCGGGTGATGAACTCACGCAAATCGAACGAATAGTTTGAATCAGAATGCCCCATTATAGTTTTATATAATAATGGAAGAAAATATTTTATTTTTGGTACGCATCTGATCACTATATAAAAGGAACGTGGTTAGATAGTATATTCATATTGTTATGTCGACCCATCTGACCCCCTGCTCTGAAGAAGACTTCTTAGAACAGGACAAAGAGATACGTGGCCAGAACTATGTTTGCTTGTCTTTCTTATCACCCGAAGAAGTGATCCAGAAAAAGGAGCTCTATTACTTTCAAAAGTTCCAGAACGCGTTTTCGGAAGACTTGGGAAACCTTTTCAAAGATCTGAAGGCAAAGTTTCCTACAGAAGAGGATGCGATCAATAGCGTACAAGACATGCACTCTTATCTCTTTAGCAAAGAAATGCTCCAAGAACGTTGGCTGCAGTTTTTGACAAACCCGGCCCTGGAGAAGGAGTATAACGAGGCCAACAATTTCCAGACCTCGCTTCGCGGCATCAAAGTGCGTGGGGTTTACGAGACGTTGCGCGAGGCACAAGTTCGCAGCGAGGTGCTGAAGCGCACCGACAAGCGCCACAACATCTACATCGCCCAAGTCGGGTGCTGGTGCCCTTGGTCTCCCAACCCTGATGACATTCAGGACCAGGAGTTTGCGGAGACGACGCTGAACACCATGATGTCAGAGTATCGCAAGAATCAGGACCAAAAGGACGCCTTTTACCAGGCTCGCACTGATGAGCTCAAAGAAGTCGCATCGCGTAAGACAAAACTGCTGAAGGAGAAGGTGGCTGAAGAGGAGCGGGTGGCAGCCTCGACTTCTTCTGTTGAAGTGGTCTCAGAAGAGACGGTTGTCTCTGAAACCGCAGAGGCTCTCACAGACGAAGATCCGTGGATGAAGGCGAAGAAACGGGCGTAAACGCGTAGGCTTTATTTTTATCATGATAGATTAAATGCAATTGATCATTATCATATTGTTTGTCGTGGGAATTTACATGGTTATTCAAGGCATCTTTGATGAGAAGTACGACGCGCTGTTGAAGAACCAGAAGGTAGAATACAGGTTCGTGCCCCGGAGCTATTACGAGGAGCAGATGTTCAATAAGCAGTTTACAGAGAAGTTGGCACCGATCTTCGACGAAGACGATCAATGGTATCATCGCACGACAGGGCGCAACATGGGCGTGGATAGGAAAAAGATTTAGAGACCTCTTGCTATCTTAGTAGAGACAACTACCATCTTAGTAGAGACCACTTGCTATCTTAGTAGAGACAACTACCATCTTAGTAGAGATATCTTGGTAGAGACATCTTGCCATCTTAGTAGAGACCACTAGCCATCTTAGTAGAGACCTCTTGCATCTTGGTAGAGACATCTTGCCATCTTAGTAGAGACCACTAGCCATCTTAGTAGAGAC
>Ga0136642_1000426_pt1 | contig 22952 bp, 21 predicted proteins | sample LowCatLa1302831Y_FD_115313 | JGI IMG/M metagenome (GOLD analysis project Ga0136642, IMG submission 115313) | Freshwater microbial communities from Lower Cathedral Lake, Yosemite National Park, California, USA - 13028-31Y | ecosystem: Environmental > Aquatic > Freshwater > Lake ... | reverse complement strand
GGCGAGTACATGACTCGCGCCTAGTGAGTGAATTCGGCGCGCAGCGTCATTTAGCCCGAGAACGGGCGCTCGAACTCCTGTATGAGGCGACTATCAAAGAACGTCCGGTGACGATGATTTTGATTGAATTGCCCGCCGCACCCGACCCCTACGCCGTGGCGCTGGTCAATGCCGCGACGCTGCGGCGCGAGCGGGCCCACCAGCTCATTAGTGCGCACTCTATCGATTGGCCCCTCGAGCGCATTGCGCTAATTGACCGGTTGGTTATGGAGTTGGCTGTGGGTGAGCTGCTCATGGACGACGCGCCGCCCCGCGCCGTCGTGCTCGACGAGGCCGTCGAAATTGCCAAAACCTATTCGGGTGACAACGCCCCCTACTTTGTGAATGGTGTCCTGACGGCGATAGCCGATGAGTTAGGGGCCTAGGAGGCAAGCGAATGGTGATGCAGCACGGACACGTCGTCCTCACGAATTCGATCGTCGTCGCGCTGTTCCGCCACCAACTCTTCGTACGATCAGTAGGCCTCTTCGTCGCCCTTGGCATGGTCATCTTGCTGGCCTTGCTGCTATCGGGGCGCGTTCGGACGTTCAACTTGTCGGCGGCCGGTGTGGAGGAGTCTCGATCGAGAAGCTTGCTTCGCTATGGCTTTGGCGTCCTCTGGATTGTTGACGGCATCTTGCAATTTCAACCCTCGATGCCGCTCGGCCTCGGCAACAATGTGGTGGCCCCCGCGATGGACGGCACCCCAGGTTGGCTGCACCACCTTATGCAGGCGGGTATCAACATGTGGAACGCCCACCCCCTGACGCTGGCGGTTGGTGCAGCGTGGATACAAGTCGGCATTGGTCTACTCCTCATCGTGTCAAATGGTGGGCTCGGCCGTTTCAGTGCCGGAGTGTCGGCCGGTTGGGCTGGCCTGATCTGGCTCATTGGCAATGGCGCGGGCGGTATTTTTTCACCCGCTGGCTCGCTCTTGTTCGGTTGGCCTGGCGCCACCCTCTTCTACGTTGTCGCTGGGGTGTGGATTGCCGCGGACCCCCGAATCTTCGTCGAAAAATTCTCCTTACTGACGATTCGGTTTTTGAGCGTGGTCGCCGGACTAGGTGCCCTCCGTCAGTGCCTTCCCTCGGATGGTTTCTGGCGCGGTGGCAATGCCAATGCCTTGACTGCAATGACGCAGTCCATGACCCAAGCCGCCCAGCCGCACTGGGTAGCCTCCGTGGCCCTGCACGGGGGTACCGTCGCCGGCACGTTGGGTGGTGGCTTCAATCTGGCGGTAGTGCTGTGGCTCGCTGTGACGTCGGTCGGCCTGTGGATTGCGCCGAAGCATCAGTGGAGCTGGCCCTCGTGGTCGTTGGCCCTGTTTGGCGTCTTGTTCTGGCTGGTGGCCCAAGATGCGGCGTTCTTCGGTGGGTTGTCGACCGACCTGAATTCACTTCTTCCGCTGGCGGTATTAGGCGTAGTTGCGGCTCCCAAGGTTGCCTCGGCCCCGCCGCTTCCGCGCCGCCTTCCGAAAGAGCTGCGCTCCCTGACCGGATCGGTAGTTGCATCATTTGCCGCCGCCATGGTGGTGTACGCCGTTACGACGATGGCCGTGGCCACCCTCCAGTCACCCGAAACCACCTTCTACGTCGCCTCGAATGGGCTCGCCTCATCGGTTGACACTCCCGCCCCTCATTTCTCGCTGACCGACCAGCACGGGCGTCCCTTTGCGTTTCTTTCACACCCCGGCCGCTACACAATCTTGACCTTCCTCGATCCGGTGTGCACGACCGACTGCTCTTTGATGGCCTCGCAGCTTAAGGCCGCTCGGGCGACCCTACCGGCGGACGCACCACTCGACATTGTGGCGGTGGCGGCGAATCCGCTGCACGAAACCTTGGCCGACGTCCAGCACTTTGTGGCAGTCCGACATTTGGATTCGGTGCCCCACTTCTCGTTCGTGACGGGTCAAATGGCGTCCTTGCAGGCGGTGTGGCACTCATACGGCATCTCTGCTTTGCCTGCGAAGAAGGGCGTTATGAGCGTCCACGCTGATTACCTCTTCATCATTGACACCCACGGGCACCTCCGCTGGATTATGCCCGACGATCCGTACAACGGGGCGCGGGCGCTGCAGGTCTCCGACGAAGCGGAAATCGTGAGGCTCCTCGCGGCGGTCGGCCTGCACTGATGTCACCTCTGGGCGCTCTCGCGTTGGTTGGCACTCTTGGCTCGGTCGTTGCATTCGTCCGACGCCCTACTCGATCGACTCGCGTTATCGGACAAACACTCGTGAGTCTCGTGGCGTGGGGATTCCTCTGGTTCGCCACCGACTCGGCCTTCGCCCGACGAGGAATGACGAATCTGCCCGACCACATGATTGGTCACGTCATCGTCATGTTTGTCGTGCCAATGGCCCTCATCGGGGGATCAACCCTGCGGTCTTTGGCCTGGTGCATCCCCGCGCCGTGGCGTCGCGATGTGCAACGGCGCTACTACCGACGTTCGTGGCGGACGCCGTCCTGGCTCGTACACCCACTCGTCGCGGCGGTCGTCATGAACGTGGTCATGGTGGGGGCGCATGTTCCCCGATTCTTCAATGCCGCAATGGCCCACCGCTGGTTGATGGATTGGTTAATGGAGCCGGCCTTCTTGCTCTCGGGTCTCTTTTTTTTCCACTTCATCATCCCGGCGTGGCCTCACCGACCTCGCAGTCGCCTTCGACTCCAACTTCTTATGGTCGTCGTGACAATGGTGGAGATGCTGATCATGGCGATGGCGATGTCAATTTTTACGAAATCTGCGTGGTACACAATGGGAACTGAATCGGCGATGTCGTCAATGCCCGGTATGAAAACCTCGCCAGCAGTTGCCTTCTCGCAACAGCAACTCGCGGCGGCAATTTTGTGGATTTGCGGTGATTTTTGGGCGGTGCCCTGCCTGATTCTTATTGTGCGTCGGGTGATTCAACGCGATGGCTCGCTTCTCGCCGCCCTCGATCGTCAGGCGTCAGGAGTGTCGCCGGAGGCGTCTTGAGGCGCGGTGCCGTGTACGTGCGCGAGATAGGCATTCCAGGCGTCCAGTTCTGGGTCGGGCGCCTGGTCACGTAGCTCCATGGCGCGAGCGGCATTTTGCTTACTCCGCGGATCGTGTCCGCGGTCTTCGCGCAGCATCTTGGCCCACATATACACGGCGTAGGCGCCCAGAATTGGCCACTCGAAGACGTACGCCCACGAAAGCATGTTCCCGCTCTGCGCTCGCGAGAGTTCAAAAATGAAGGCGGGCACACAGATAAGTTCGGCCAGCACCAACCCGAAGTGGATGCGAAGGGCCGAGTGCGAAGTGTTCATTGAAAAAATCTACGCCAATTCTGCAAAACCTTTAACTAATGTTTAAAGGACGCTATGTTTCTAGTTAATGGTCTTTCAAGATTGAGAGATTCATCAAACGAGATGGTGATCATCGCGTGCAATAAAAGGAGAATTCATGGAACGCTCGAAGGCATTTGCTACCGCGCTGGTTTCTGTGTTGCTCGGTGGCGGTGCGCTATCTTTGGCGGGTTTCGCCTTGGCCAGCGCGGCACCTCACCAGCAGGCGCAGGTGTGCCTACCCACGTCCCCAGGAAACTGTTCGCTCACGATCAGTTCCTTTCCCGACTCTCTCGCTGGTGAACACGGGAAGAACGGTGGCCCGCACCCCGACTGGGTCTCCTACTCCAATTTCAATTTGGTGGCCAAGGCCAACTCCACGGTCACGATGACGATTAACCAGTACGACAGTGGTGGTGCACTGAATAACAAGGCCTTCTTTGGCCGAGTGTGGGGTACCACTGGTGGTACCGCGCAATTCATGATCCCGACCGAATCGGGTGCCGACACCCCGGTACAGACGCTCTCGAAGGTGGATCCAACGTTCATTGGCCACACGTTCACGCTGCGAGGAATTCCTGGCAATAGTGCGCCACTCTTTGTTTCAGTACCACTGCCCGCTAGTCCTTCGACTAACTCAGAGACCGTTGGCGACTCGACCTACGGCTCTCCGGTGAAGGTCACCTTCTCCTTCAAGGTCGGCGGACCTGGCGTGTACCAATGGAATTGTGAATTCCCCTGCGGTGGTTCGCGCGAGGGACAGTTTGGCTACGCGATGTCGTCATTCGGCTACATGGCCGGCACACTGACGGTCAAGTGAGGAACATCATGGCAATGACACCCAATAAAGAAAAGCTCACCGGGCTCTACATCACGACCCTTATCCTGACAATTTTTGGTGTTGTGGTTGGGGTGTACGGACCGGCACGGCTTATGCCACGCTCGATGAGCGACAACATGCACCTGTCAATTTTGACCGTTGTGGTCTTTTCGGTAGCGGCCGCCCCCGTGGCCGCTGGCGTGTATGCCGTTTCGCTTCACGCGCTGCGTCACTGGACACACCGTGGTAACGATGTACCGGCTCCCGCGGCCGATCAGACTCGCGAACACCCAGTCCTGGTGACGTCGTGGGTGCTCGCATCGACGATACTCACCGTCTTCCTTCTCGTGTGGGGCCTCGGTGCCCTCTCGGTCGATAACGGCGGTATTGGCCGCAACCCGTTGGTCGTTGATGTCACGGGTCAGCAGTGGCTGTGGACCTTCTCGTACCCCGGTACGAATGTGCAATCACCGACGTTGGTGCTTCCCGAGGGGCGCACGGTGGTATTTCACATCAAGGCCCTCGACGTGACCCACGGATTCTGGATTGCCAACATGGGAGTGCAAATTGACGCCAATGTCGACACTACGACCGAGATTCACACGACACCCAATGCGCTTGGCACGTTCGACGTTCGCTGTACGCAGTTCTGTGGTCTCAACCACGCCTACATGGTCACTACTGGCACGGTGGTGACGCCAGACAAGTTCGCTCAGTGGCTGACTTCACAGTCCACGAAGGCTTAAGGAGGAAGCATGACAACAACTCTTCAACAGACCGCCGCGGTGGCCACCGAAGGTGGCGGCCTCGCTCGCAAGCAGAACTTCCTCACCGCCATGGTGGGCGGCATTGTGTTCGCGTGGCTCGCGTGGTACCTCGCTCACCACTTCTTGGACGCCTCGAGTCGTAACTACTCGGACTTGGTGACAACTTCACTGACGTTTGGCTGGATTTTTGGCTTCTGGTTGGGCATTGGTGCGCTGAACGGTCCGGGTCGCTGGCTCATCGGCGCCGATCACACACGCGCCGACGACCTGTACTACGCCGGTGAGAACCAGGGTCGCAAGCGTTACTGGAAGTACTGCACGGACCACAAGGTGGTGGGAGTGCAGTACATCGTCATGACGGCCGTGTTGCTGGGTGCCGGTGGCATCTTGGCCATGGCCATCCGTACCGAGCTCATCGTTCCGGGGAACCACTTCGTTAACCAGCAGGTCTACAACGGCTTTGTCGCCGTGCACGGCATGTTGATGATCCTGGCCCTCATTGTGGCCGTCGCCGGACCGTGGGCCAACTTCGTCGTGCCAATCATGTGTGGTGCTCGCGACATGGCCTTCCCACGACTGAATGCGCTGAGCCTTTGGACGCTCGTTGGTGCGGCTGGCCTGCTGCTCTCGGTGCTCGCAGTGGGTTCGCTGACCATGGGCTGGGTCGTCTTGGCCCCAATCGCGGACCAAGCCGGTGTTGGCATGGACTTCTTCGCCATGGCGATCATTGTCTTCACCGTGTCCACAACCGTGGCCGGCATTAACACCATCTGCACTGTCATGACGATGCGAACCAAGGGCATGTCGCTCGCCCGACTGCCTATCTTCGTGTGGGCATCGATGATTGCGGCCGCACTTGGTCTCTACGCCTTCCCGTACTTCTCGTTAGTTGAGGCCCAGACATTAATGGACCGCACGGTGAGCACGAGCTTCTTCGTGGCCAACGGTGGCGGCACCGGCTGGCTGCAGGCAAACTTGTTCTGGTTGATGGGTCACCCTGAGGTGTACGTCATCTTGCTGCCGGCTGTCGGCGCACTCTTCGAGATCGCGTCCGTCATGGCGCGTAAGCCGGTCTTCAGCTTCCGTACCGCGATTGCCGGTATGACCGGGCTCGCGGGCCTGTCGATCCTGGTGTGGGCGCACCACATGTTCACCACGGGCTGGGCTCCGACACTGGGCGGACCTTTCATGCTGACCACTGAGTTGATTTCGATTCCAACAGGTCTATTCTTCCTCGTTATCATCGGCACAATTTGGCGCGGCAACATTTGGATGAAGCTCCCGACGGTCTGGCTCTTCGGCTTCATCTTCAACTTCATCATCGCCGGTATCACTGGTATTTACCTCTCGGACATCCCGATTGACAACCAGTTCCACGGTACGGTCTTTGTCACGGCGCACTTTCACTACGTCTTCGTGGGTTCGGTGCTCTTCGGTGCCATTGCCGCACTGGCCTTCTGGTACCCGAAGGTCACCGGTCGATTCCTTGACGAAACCATGGGGCGCATCTCGTTCTGGCTGGTCTTCTTGGGTGTTCAGGTCACCTTCCTGGCCATGTTCGTCTCGGGATTCAAGGGCATGCCTCGCCGCTACTCGTCGTACTCGATGCTGTTTGAACACGCGAACTTCGTGTCCACAATGGGTGCCTACATGATCATGTCGGGCATGCTCGTGTTGCTCGGCGCAGTTGTTCGTTCGTGGAACCACGGCGAGCCTTCTGGCCCGAACCCGTGGCACGCCAACTCTCTGGAATGGATGGTGCCCACACCGCCACCACTCGAGAACTTTGACGTTCTTCCCGTCATTACTGAAGACCCCTACAATTACCGAGAGGAACTGGTGCGTTCATGAGTATCGACACCCACGCTGAACACGACACGCACGGACACGACGGTGGTCATCACGAGCCACCCGAGGTAGTCGACGGCCGTCAACGCATGGCCATCTGGCTCTTCATCAGTGGTGACGCTATTACTTTGTCGGCACTCCTGTTCACCTACCTGTACCTTCGCGGTGTCAATACCGGTGGTCACTGGATGTCGATGGTCGGGCTTCCCACGGTGGGCCCCGACGGTCATTCGTTCGCTTTTTACCAGGCACTCGATGGGTCGACGGGACTGCCTGACGGTCACTTGATCACGCAAGCGCCACTCTCGGCCAGATTGAACTGGATTGTGTCGATTTTGACCTTGGTCTCGGGTCTGGTTGTGTGGGCGGGTGAAAAGGGTCTTCGGGCGACCAAGAATACGAGGAACTTCTCGGCCGTGGCATGGGTCGCAACCGCACTCGTGGTGGTTACCATGGCGCTGACCCTGAAGCAGCTCCACTCGATTCCCGCAATTTTTGTGGCCGTTAATGACTCACACACCATGTCGTACACGGCGTACGCCTCAACAATGATGGTCATCATTGGTTCAGGACTCGTGCACCTGGCGATTCTGGCCTTCTTGGGTGTTGGGTTGGCAATTCGCTCGGCGCGTGGCGCAATCACTGGTGACAAGTGGTTCCAGGCTCGCTTGGTGCGCTTGTTCTGGGTCTGGGTCGGTATTTCCGGCCTCATCGCCTCAGCGGTAACGACTACAATTAACATCATTCACTAACGAATAACAGATCCGTTGCGAGGGTCGGCCAGTTGGGCCCTTGCAACGGGCTGTCGTGAAGCGAGTCCTGTGAGGCTCGTACGACAGGAGAGACATGACGCAGCACGAAGATCGCCAGGACCGCCAACGCGGCCTGGCATTTGTTGTTAAGAGCCAATTACTGAGCGCCGACGACGTGTCTCGGGCGATGAAACGCATGGCGCACGAAGTGATTGAGCGAAACCAGGGACTCGACGGCCTAAGCGTCGTTGGCATTCAACGAGGTGGCGTGGCCATCGCCGAGCAACTCTCGGCCACATTGAGTGCCATCGGACAAGTTGCCGTCCCGGTCTCAGCACTCGACGTGACGTATTACCGCGATGACATAGGCGCTCACCCGTTGAAGGATGCAGCGATGACGACGTTGCGCGACGACCTAACCAACCGCACCGTGGTGCTGGTGGACGATGTGTTGTTTACGGGGCGGACAATTCGTGCAGCTCTCGCCGCACTGGGCGACTGGGGGCGTCCGACGGCAGTTCAATTGGCGGTCTTGGTTGACCGCGGTCACCGTGAGTTACCAATTCGCCCTGATTACGTCGGAAAAAACCTGCCAACGTCGCGTAGCGAGACGGTGCGCGCCACCCTCGACGGCGTGTGGCTCGGGACGGGAGTTTCGTCGTGAATATGCGTGGCGCCAACCTCCTCACCCTCGAAGGAATGTCGCGAGATTCCTTGCTCGACGTACTCGATACCGCAGAGTCGTTCTTCGAGGTCAATCAACGGACGGTAAAGAAGGTGCCGGCGCTTAAGGGGCGCGTCGTTGCCTCACTCTTCTTTGAGGAGTCGACCCGCACTCGCTTGAGTTTTGAAACGGCGGCGAAGCGCCTCGGCGCCGATGTGGTGTCGCTGGCCGTGGCGTCGAGTTCCGTCAAGAAAGGTGAATCCCTTCGTGACACAATTACGACCATTGACGCGCTCGGTCTCGATGCGGTGGTGCTGCGTCATCGCTCATCGGGCGCCGCTTTGCAAGTGAGTCGGTATGTGCCACACGTTCGCGTCATCAACGCCGGCGACGGACAACACCAACACCCTACGCAAGGGCTGCTCGACGCGTTCACCGTTCGCCAGATCCTGGCGGAGCGGCACGGCGTCACCGGGAGCGAATCCGGTAGCTCCCTCTTTGAAGGACTACGGGTGCTGATCGTGGGTGACATTCGCCACTCACGCGTCGCTAGGTCCGACATCGCCGCGTACAGCGCCCTGGGAGCCGAAGTGCGGGTCGCGGCGCCGGGCACACTGCTACCGAACAGTCTTGAAGGTTGGCCGGTGACCGTCGCGAAAGATTTTGATGAAGCGCTGGCGTGGGCCGATGTTGTAGGGCTCCTGCGACTCCAGCACGAGCGGGGGAGCGGTTCCTACGTCCCCTCGTTGTCGGAGTTCACCACAACCTTCGGCCTGACGAGGGCACGAGCCTCGCTCCTCAAGCCCGAGGTCATCGTGATGCACCCCGGGCCGATGAACCGAGGTGTTGAGATTGATTCGCTGGTGGCGGACTTACCTCAATCGGTGATCACCCGCCAAGTGGCGAACGGTGTGCCGGTTCGCATGGCAGTCCTGTATTTGAGTTTGGCTGAGAAAAAGGAAATCGCATGAACCTACTCATTCGTGGCGGCACCGTCGTAGGGCCCGACGCCGTCTTTCGCGCTGACGTCCTCGTTGAATCGGGAGTTATCGTGGGCGTTGGTGAGGGACTCTCCTCCGCTAACTCGACCGTGGTTGACGCGACGGGCTGCTGGGTCGGTCCCGCGTTCGTAGACATTCACACGCACCTGCGTGAGCCCGGCCGAGAGGCGGCTGAAACTATCGAGTCGGGTGCCCGAGCTGCAGCCATTGGTGGCTTTGGTGCTGTCGTGGCGATGCCCAACACCGAACCGGCGCTCGACAACGTGCCAGTGGTTTCCTACGTGTTGGCTCAGGGCGCCAAGACGCCCATTGACGTCGCTGTTGCTGGCGCAATCACCATGGGCCGCAAGGGCGAGTCCCTCGCCCCCCTCGCCGAACTCGCCGCTCTCGGGGTGAGGCTCTTCACCGATGATGGGACAGGGGTGCAAAATCCACTGGTCATGCGTCGGGCTCTCGAGTACGCGGGGCCTTTGGGAATTCGTTTGGCCCAACATTGCGAAGACGAGCACTTAGCCAACGGGGGCGTAATGAACGAAGGCGTGCTCAGCGCTCGCCTCGGACTCGCTGGTCGTTCGTCGGTAGCCGAGGAGATTATGGTCCAGCGCGACATTGCCCTCGTACGTTTGACCGGCAGTCGCGTTCACTTCTTGCACTTATCCACGGCGACGTCGCTGGCCATGGTGCGAGCGGCGAGGGCCGAGGGGCTTGACGTGACGTGTGAGGTCGCACCCCATCATTTCACGCTGTCGGAAGATGCCTGCAGCACGTTTGATCCCCAGTTCAAGGTGCACCCGCCACTTCGCCCAGAAAGCGACCGGTCGGCCTTGCAGGCCGCGCTGGCGAGCGGTGACATTGACGCGGTCGCCACTGATCACGCGCCACACACGCCGGAACTCAAGGACTTGGCCTTCGACGAGGCTCCGGCCGGTATGTTGGGTCTGGAGCACGTCGCTGCGCTGACGAATGAGGCACTCGGTGAGAACCCCGTTGCCTTGTTCCACCTACTCTCGCGCGGGCCAGCTCGCGTGGCGCAGTTGCGCGCGAACGATCACCGCGTGGGGCTCAGCGCCCACGGCGGAGTCGTGATGGTAGGCGAAGATGCCAACCTCGTGGTCTTCGATCCATCGGCCACCTGGACCGGCGACCGCGCGACCTTGCACTCGCGGGCCACGAATACGCCGTATCACGGACGGGCCCTGGTGGGTCAGGTTCGCAGCACTATCGTCAAGGGGCGTCTAGTCGTCCACGAGGGAGCATTGCAATGATCCGCCCACCCGCAGTTCTGGTTCTCGCCGACGGCACCACGTTTGAGGGATACGCCGCTGGTCATCTGGCCGAGAGTGGAGTAACGACCGGCGAGTTCGTGTTCAATACCGCCCTCAGCGGTTACCAAGAAGTCATCACCGACCCGAGCTACGCCGGTCAGATCATCAGTTTCACCTACCCGCACATTGGCAATTATGGGGTGACGCCGCTCGACGACGAGGCACTGCGGCCCTGGTGCCGTGGCATTGTGGTACGCGACCTCGCCACGGTGCACTCCAACTGGCGCGCAACGATTGGCCTCGAGGCCCTCTTGGTGCAGCACCGCATTCCGGCGATTGTCGGGATTGACACTCGCCGACTCACGCGTCACCTCCGTCAATTCGGTGCACTGCCGGGCGCCTTTGGACATGCCGATGAGAGCCTGGTGCGAGCGGCAGCGGCGACGGCAGTGGGGACCGACGCGACTGACTTCGTTTCCCAGGTGTCGACACCCGTTGCCTACACCCGCGGTGCTGGTGATCTGCACGTAGTCGCCCTCGACTACGGGATCAAGACCACGATGGTCCGCCAACTCGCCGAGCGCTTTCGTGTGACCGTGGTGCCAGCGGACACCAGTGCTGACGCCATTCGCGCCCTGAATCCGAGCGGCGTGTTCTTGTCGAATGGGCCGGGTGACCCCGCCGCTCTCGGCCCGCAGGTCGCGGTCGTGCGCGACCTCGTCGACACGGTCCCCCTCTTCGGCATCTGCCTTGGACACCAGTTGCTCGCGACAGCGTTGGGAGCCAGCACGTATAAGTTGCCCTTCGGGCACCATGGCAGTAACCATCCCGTAGCCGACCTCGCGACCGGCCGCATTGAGATCACGGCCCAGAATCACAACTACGCCGTTACGCCCAACTCACTCGAACGGGGAGTGGTCTCCCACGTGAACCTTAATGACGGTGTCATTGAAGGAGTGGCCGCGGCGGCCGAACGATGCTTCTCGGTGCAGTACCACCCGGAGGCGGGCCCCGGCCCGCACGACGCTCGGTACCTCTTTGATCGATTTGACGCCCTCTTACGAACCGGACGAAGGGAGCGTGCCTAGTGCCACGTCGCAGTGATATTTCGACCATTCTGGTCATTGGATCAGGCCCGATTGTTATTGGGCAAGCCTGTGAGTTTGACTACTCGGGCACGCAGGCCTGTCAGGTTCTACGCGAAGAGGGCTACCGCGTTGTCCTCGTGAACTCGAATCCCGCGACAATCATGACCGACCCGACGACAGCCGACGTGACCTACATCGAGCCACTCGACGTGGCGGTGGTGGCCGACATTATTGCCAAGGAACGCCCCGACGCGTTGCTGCCAACGCTCGGTGGGCAAACCGCACTCAATTTGACGATGGAACTCGTGGCCGCCGGCGTGCTGGAGAAGTACAACGTCGAAGTGATTGGCGCCCGCCCCGAAGCGATTTCGACGGCGGAAGATCGCGAGCTGTTCAAGGCTGCCATGGCCGATATCGGACTTGCAGTGCCGGTGTCGGGATTCGCCCATTCGGTGGAAGAGGCGCTCGATATTGCCGACACCATTGGGTACCCCATTATCATTCGGCCCTCGTTCATCCTGGGTGGCGCGGGCACGGGTATTGCGGCGACTCGCGAGCACCTGCGGCAGTTGGCCGAAGAGGGCATCGCGGCCTCACCGGTCCGAGAGATTCTCGTGGAGCAATCAATTGCGGGCTGGAAAGAGTACGAGCTCGAGGTCATGCGAGACGCCAAGGACAACTGCATCATCGTCTGCAGTATTGAGAACTTTGACCCGATGGGTGTTCACACCGGTGACTCGATTACGGTGGCGCCCCAGCAGACCCTCTCCGACGTGGAGTACCAGGAAATGCGCGATGACGCGTTCGCCGTGTTGCGTCGGGTCGGGGTTGAAACGGGTGGGTCGAATGTGCAGTTCGCGGTGAACCCTGTCAATGGTGAGCGCCTCGTAATTGAAATGAATCCCCGCGTTAGTCGCTCCTCGGCGTTGGCCTCGAAGGCAACCGGGTACCCGATCGCCAAGATCGCCGCCCGTCTCGCCGTGGGGTACACGCTGGACGAAATTGACAACGACATCACCAAGGTCACACCCGCTTCGTTCGAGCCCACCATTGACTACGTGGTGACCAAGATTCCCCGGTGGGCCTTTGAAAAGCTTCCGGGTGCAGTGCCCGAACTCGGTACTCGTATGCAGTCGGTCGGGGAGGTCATGGCCATTGGTCGTACCTTTGCTGAATCGTTGCAGAAGGCCATTCGGTCGCTGGAGCAGGGGCGACTCGGTTTCGTGCCCGGTGACGATTCGGAGTTTGCCGACGTCGACGATGACACACTGTGGCACCGTTGCGTGGTCGCAACACCGGAGCGCCTCTACGCCCTGCACGAAATCCTGCGTCGCGGGGCGAGTGAGGACGAAGTCGTTCGCCGTACCAAGATTGACCGCTGGTTTGTCCACGAACTCGCCGACGTGGTCAAGATCGGGCAGGAGATTCGCGCCGAAGTGGATATCGCCCATCTTGATGGTCGGGCGTGGCGTCGCATCAAGCAACGGGGCTTCTCCGACACGCAGGTTGCCGCCCTTACTGGCGTCGACGCCAGCAGTGTTCGGGCGGCGCGTGTCGCCGCCGGCGTAGTGACCACCTTCAAAACCGTCGATACCTGCGCCGCGGAGTTTTCTTCGCTGACGCCGTACCACTACAGCACGTACGAAGACGAGTCCGAAGTCCGCAGTTCACCGCGCGACCGGGTGCTCATACTTGGATCGGGACCCAATCGAATTGGTCAGGGTATTGAGTTTGACTACTGCTGCGTCCACGCCGCGATGGCATTGCGTGAACGCGGGTTGGAAACCGTCATGGTGAATTGCAACCCCGAGACGGTATCGACGGACTACTCAACCTCGGACCGGCTCTACTTTGAGCCGCTCACGCCGGAGGACTTGGCCGAAATCATTGCGGCGGAACAGGCCGCCTGTAGTGATGGCGCTCGCGTTGTTGGCGTCGTGGTCTCACTCGGCGGGCAAACCCCACTCAAGTTGTCGCACAGCATTGACCCCGCCCTGGTGCTCGGGACGCCCGTGGCCTCAATTGATTTGGCCGAAGACCGCGAACAGTGGTCGGCCCTATGCCAGTCAATTGGCCTTCGTCAGCCGCCGGGTGATGTTGCGTTGACGCTCACGCAAGCAGAGGCCATCGTGGAGCGAATCGGCTTCCCGGTGCTGGTGCGGCCGAGCTACGTGCTGGGTGGACGGGCCATGGAAATCGTCTACGACCACGGCGCACTTTCTCGCGTCATGACGGACCTCACGAGCGCCCACGGTTCGCTGGCGCGTGAGGGCGGCGTCTCACAGAGTCGACCCATTCTGCTCGACCGATTCCTCGAAGACGCGGTTGAAGTTGACGTTGATGCCGTGCGGGATCTGGCGGGCGATATCTACATCGCGGGGATCATGGAGCACGTGGAGGAAGCCGGTGTTCACTCTGGTGACTCGGCCTGTGCGTTGCCGCCCCAGACCCTGTCACCCACGGTGATTGCCGCACTCCGCGAGTACACCGAGCGCATTGCGACCGCCCTCGGGGTCGTGGGTCTGATCAACGTGCAGTATGCAGTCAAGGATGAGGAAGTCTTCGTTCTCGAGGCCAATCCGCGCGCCAGTCGGACCGTGCCGTTTGTGGCGAAGGCGACTGGCGTGTCGCTGGCCCAGGTGGCGGTGCACGTCATGATGGGTGACTCGCTGGCCGACCTCCGTGAGCGTGGAGCGGTGCCGGCGGAGACGCCATCGCCGGACTACGTGAGCGTGAAGGAAGCGGTACTGCCGTTCAATCGCTTTCCCATGGTTGACACGCTGCTCGGACCAGAAATGCGCTCGACCGGTGAGGTGATGGGCATCGGTGAAAGCTTCGGCGTGGCCTTCGCGAAGGCCCAACTCGCCGCAGGCACTCGCCTGCCCCACGAGGGTCAGGTATTTCTCTCCCTCGCTGATCGAGACAAGGAGGCGGGTCTGGCCGTGGCGCGTGATCTTGTGGACCTTGGATTCACTTTGGCCGCCACTACGGGAACCGCGGCGTACTTGGCCGATCACGGTGTGGTGGTGACGACGGAAGTTGGCAAAATTGCGGAGCAGAGTAGTGCCCGCACCGCGTCGGACCTCATTGCGTCGGGACTGGTCCAGATGGTCATTAACACGCCGTCAGGGCGATTGGCGCGCGCCGATGGCCACGCGATCCGCATCGCCGCGACCGTCCACAAGGTGTCGTGTCTCACCACCATGAGTGCCGCTAGCGCGGCCGTCAAGGGTATTGCCGATTCGCGGGCCAATGGCTGGAGCGTTCGCTCGCTACAGGAGTTGCACGGATGAATGCGACCTCGGTGGGGTCGGTCGACCTACGGTCCTTCGTGTTGACGGCCGCGGGGACGGCCGGTCACGGTGACGAACTCGCCGGATACGGCGACGTGGCCGCCCTCGGGGCCGTGGTGACCAAGTCACTAGCGGCCTTCGCCTGGGAGGGGAACCCTGCGCCCCGGGTAGCGGCCAGCGGGGCCGACATGCTCAACGCCGTGGGCTTAGCGGGTCCGGGCGTTGAGGCCTGGCGGGCCAACTATCTTCCGGCCCTGCGACAGCGCGGCGCAACCGTGGTGGGCTCGATCTGGGGACGGACTGCCGACGAGTTCGGTGACGCTGCCGCCGCGATGGCGGGGGCGGATATCGCCGCCCTCGAGGTGAATGCCAGCTGCCCCAACCTCGAGAGCCGCTCGAGCATTTTTGCCCACTCAACGACGGCTACATCAGCCGTGGTGGAAGCCGCGAAGGTCGCGGGGGTACCGCTTTGGGTCAAACTGAGTCCGAATACCCCCGATCTTGTCGCAATCGCCGAAGCCGCGCTCGCCGCTGGCGCCGACGCCTTAGTGCTCGTGAATACGGTTCTCGGCCTCTCAATTGATGTCCGCACCCGACGACCATCGCTCGGCAATGGTGGTGGTGGCATGAGTGGACCTGGTATTTTCCCCGTGGCTCTGCGTGCTGTTTATGAATGTCACCGTGCCTTTCCCGACGTTCCGATTGTCGGTGTTGGCGGTATTGGCAGCGGCGAAGACGCTATCGCCATGGTGATGGCCGGGGCGAGCGCCATTGAAGTCGGTACTGCGACGTTCGCGAACCCCAGAGCTCCGTGGCGCATTCAAAAAGAGGCGGCCGCTTGGCTGAAGGCCAATAAGGTCTCGTCGGTCGGTGAACTGCGAGGAGTGGCCCATGGCTGAGTCGTTTGGTCAGCGCCTACAAGAGCGCAGCGCTGATCTCGGCCCCCTCTGCGTCGGGATTGACCCGAGTGCCACGGCGCTCGAGTCGTGGGGCCGGACGAATCACGTCGAGGGGCTGGAGTTCTTCTCGCTGGCCCTCCTAGAGGCGTCAATCGGTACGGCGGTCGCCATCAAGCCACAGATTGCCTATTTCGAACGCTTTGGTGCCGCCGGCTACGTCGTGCTCGAACGACTGATTCGTGACGCACGGGCGGCCGACATTCTCGTCATTGCCGACGCGAAACGTGGCGACATAGGTGCAACGAACGAGGGGTACGCCGCAGCCTGGCTCAGCGAGTCGTCACCACTCTGCGCTGACGCGCTGACCCTGAGCCCGTACACCGGTGTCGCTGCACTCGAACCTTTCTTCGCCTACGCGCAAGCCGGCAAAGGGCTCTTCGTCCTGGCGGCGACGTCGAACGACGAAGGCCGTCCCCTCCAGCGAGCTCGCTCGGACGAGGGCGAGGCGGTCGAGGACATGGTGCTGCGTGACGTTGCCCAGCGCAATGCCCAGTGGCGTCAGGGGGAGGGGACTGATGCACTCGGCGGCCTCGGGGTAGTTCTCGGGGCGACGCGTCAACGGCCGCAATTTGATCTCGCTCGCCTCGGTGGCCCGTACCTAGTACCCGGCGTGGGTGCACAAGGGGCCACTCCTGATCAGGTGGGACGCCTCTTTGAACGCTGCGCACCGGGCAGCGTCGTGGTCAACGTTTCCCGAGCGATCGCCAGCGCCGGCCCCGAACGTGCTGGTCTGCGTGACGCCGTGCGTCGTTGGCGCGACGATCTGGCGAGCGCCCTGTAGGCAACGTCGCAGTCGCCGGATAAAGTCACATCTATGAGCCCTATCCCGCCATCACTCACGCAAGAACAGCGCGTTGCTGCTTCGAAGGCTGCCGTCGCGAATCGTCGTCGTCGTGCCGAAGTGAAGCGCTTGGTCAAGTCGGGCGAACTGTCGCTCGAGGAGTTGTTCGCTCTGGCGAATCAAGAAGAGTGCGTGGCACAAATGCGAGCCTTCGATTTGATTAGTGCCCTACCCGCTATCGGTGAAGTCAAGGCGGCGCGCATCATGGAACAGGGTTCCATTGCTCAATCGCGCCGCATCCGAGGCTTGGGTCCCAAGCAGCGCGAAGTACTGTTCAACGCTCTTGTCCGCTAAGCCTCTCGTTATTGTCCTGATTGGCCCCGGCGGGGTCGGCAAGGGCACGATTGTGCGCGCCCTGCTCGCGGCCGACGAACGGCTCTGGCTCTCGCGTTCGTGGACCACACGGTCAATCCGACCATCCGAGCAAGGTGACGAGTACGTCTTCGTCACGCGAGAGGAATTTGAGGGGGCCGTGGCCCAGGATCTGTTTCTCGAGTGGGCCTCGTTCAACGACAACCTGTACGGAACGCCGAGGCCGACGATTGCCGAAACGAGGGATCTGTTGCTCGAAATTGAGGTCCAGGGCGCACAACAGGTCCGCGATCACGACCCTGATGCCGTTGTCATTTTGGTGCTGCCACCGTCAGTTGAGGAGCTCGAAGCGCGCCTGCGCGGCCGGGGTGACAGTGCTGATCACGTGGAACGCCGCCTTCGGCTGAGTAGCGATGAAATCGAGAAAGGCCGCGCTTTGGCCGACTTTGTCGTGACGAATTACGAGGTGGCGGGCGCCACGAGGGAAATTCTCTCTATACTGGAGAATCTTCGTCATTCGCGACGAACTGGTTTGTAAAGGAAGCTTCATGGCCGAACACCCTACGCTGGTCGATCCTCCCATCGAAGAGTTGCTACACGCCGTCGGTGACTCGAAGTTCTCACTCGTGGCTGTTGCCTCGGTCCGTGCCCGGGCGATTACGAACTACTTCAACGGCCTGGGCCGCGGCGAAGGAAAAATCGTTCCCCCGCAGGTGAACATTGACTCGAACAAGTCGCTGTCATTCGCCTTCCAAGAAATCATCGAGCAGAAGCTCGTTTACAAGCGCCTCTCTCCTGAGGAGCTCGAAGCTGCTCGCGCCGCTGAAGCCGCCTCGCCTCTCGACGGCCTCGAATCGCCAACGAGCGAATTCGACGCGCTCCTTGACGCCACACCCGACGCCTAGCGTTCCCCACCCCCGCATTGTCCTAGGGGTGACGGGCGGCGTGGCCGCCTACAAGGCCGTTCTCTTACTTCGCCTTCTCATGGATGAGGGATATTTCGTCTCGCCCGTGCTGACGGCCGATGCCGCACACTTCGTTGGAGCGACGACCTTTAGTGCGCTCGCGTCGGAATCGGCTCGGACATCGCTCTACGGTGATCCGACCACGGCGAGCCCCCACACGAGTCTGGGCCAACAGGCCGACGTGATCGTCATTGCCCCGGCGACGGCACACGTCATCGCTCGCTTGGCGGCGGGGCTCGCCAACGATTTGCTCACCGCCACGGTCTTGGCCTCTCGGGCTCCGGTGTTGCTCTGTCCCGCGATGCACAGCGAAATGTGGGAACAACCTTCGGTGCAGGCCAACCTCGCGGTACTGCGGGCACGGGGGCTTATCGTTCTGCCACCCGTTTCGGGTCATTTGGCCGGTGGCGACGAGGGAATGGGGAGGTTGCCCGAACCCGACGCTATCGCCGCCCAGATTCGAGCCATCGTGCGCGGCCATCAGGGGTCGTTGACCGGGCGCCGCATAGTGGTCTCCGCCGGCGGTACGAGTGAGGCAATTGATCCGGTGCGTGTGATCACGAACCGAAGTTCCGGCCACCAGGGCTTCGCCCTGGCCGAGGTGGCCAGTCGGATGGGGGCGTCGGTCACGCTGGTGTCGGCCGCCTCACGCGAGGTGGCGCTCGACGTGCGTTCACGTATTCGCGTCATCTCGGTCGAGTCGGCAGCGGCGATGTGTGACGTGGTGCTTACGGCGGCCGTGGACGCCGACGTCGTCATTATGGCGGCCGCGGTGTCGGACTTTACGGTCGTCCCGCAGTCGGAGAAAATTAAGAAGTCCGCTGGCGTGCCCACGCTCGAACTTGTACCAACGACCGACATCGTGGCCGAACTACTCGAGCGCCGGCGTCCCGGTCAGATTCTCGTCGCCTTCGCCGCTGAAACGACCGAGCCACGACGTAGAGCGGGTGAGAAACTCGCCCGTAAGCCGGTGGACTTCCTTGTTCTTAACGACGTGACGGCACCGGGGGCGGGCTTCGCCCATCCGACGAATGCCGTGACCATACTGCGCTCGGGGGAGCCCGATGACGTCGTGGCGATGACCTCGAAAGAAGCCGTCGCAGGCCATCTGTTGACTAGGGTTGCTACAACGTTGTTGCTAGGAGATTCATGACGGACCGGACACTCTTTACCTCGGAATCAGTCACCGAGGGTCACCCGGACAAAGTTGCCGACCAGGTCTCCGATGCGGTCCTCGACGCCATTCTGAGCCAAGACCCTAACGCGCGCGTCGCCTGCGAGACACTCGTGACGACGGGTCTGTGCGTCGTGGCCGGTGAAATAACAACGACTGCGGTCGTTGACATCAACGCCCTCGTGCGTAAGACCATCATCGATATTGGTTACGACGACGGTGCGAAGGGTTTCGACGGGGCCAGCTGTGCGGTGCTGGTCTCACTGGACAAACAGAGTCCCGACATTGCCGCCGGCGTTGACGCCTCGCACGAACTTCGTGCGGGGGTGCAAGAAGACGACTTTGACGCCCTTGGCGCGGGCGATCAGGGCATGATGTTCGGGTACGCCTGCTCGGACAATGACGACTTCATGCCCACACCAATTTGGCTGGCGCACCGCCTTTCGATGCGCCTCTCGCAAGCTCGCCGCACCGGCGCGGTGCCGTACCTTCGTCCCGATGGCAAGACACAGGTCACCATTGCCTACGAAGACGGTCGCCCCGTGGCGGTCGACACCGTATTGATTTCAACCCAGCACGAACCGGGTGTCGAGAACGCGACAATTATCCGCGACGTGATGGATGAGATCATCCGACCGATGCTGCCACCCGAGCTGGACCTTTCTGGCATGCGGGTCTTCGTCAATCCCTCGGGCCAGTTTGTTCTCGGTGGACCTCACGCCGATACCGGACTCACCGGTCGGAAGATCATTGTCGACACCTACGGCGGTATGGCGCGTCACGGTGGTGGTGCGTTCTCCGGTAAGGACCCCTCGAAAGTTGACCGTTCGGCGGCGTATGCCGCGCGTTGGGTGGCGAAGCACGTAGTTGCAGCTGGCGCCGCTGAGCGGTGTGAAGTGCAAGTGGCCTACGCCATCGGTGTTGCGCGCCCCGTGTCGGTGCTGGTCGAGACCTTCGGCACCGAACGGGTTGATCGAGCTCGGATCGCCAAGGCCGTCGATGCACTATTTGACCTGCGGCCGGCCGCAATTATTCGTGATCTGGACCTACGTCGTCCGCAGTACCAATCAACGGCGGCCTACGGTCACTTCGGTCGTACCGACGCCGGCTTCGGCTGGGAGCAAACGCCCCGCGTCGACGACCTGCGGCGCGAACTGTCGCTCTAGCGATGACCTCGGTCGTCCGCGTCGTCACCGACGTCGCAGCGGTTGACCGCGGATTTGATTACGACCTCCCGGACGCACTGTCGCACGTTGGCGTGGGTGATCGTGTTCGGCTGAACTTCAATGGTCGCTCCGTACGAGGGTGGGTGAGCACCTTCGTGGAAGATCCCGACCCCGCGGTGGTGCGAAAGCCGGTCGTCAAATCACTCGGGTACGGTCCGCCACCGGCACTACTGCCGATTCTGCAGTGGTCCTCGTGGCGGTGGGCGGGGCCGCTCGCTCGATTTTTGACTGCGGCGTCACCGACGACCATTGTGACCACCCTGCCGCCGTGTCCCGCCAAGACGCCGCTTGAGACGTCGCTGAAGTCCGCCACGAGCTTTGAACCGGGTGTTTGGCAGGTCACGCCGACGCAGGATCCCCTGACGCTCATTCTCGACGCCTACGAGGCCACCCGTGTACATGACGGCTCTTTGTTGGTGCTGGTGCCGAACGAATCGTGGGCCCAACGTTTACGGGGGCGTTTGGAACAACGGGGTCTCGCCGTCGCCCACGGCGACGCGCAGTGGTCGCGGATGAGGGCGGGGTGGCCCGTCATTGTGGGAGCGCGAGGCGCGGCCTTTGCCCCAACGCCACGTCTCTGTGGCGCCGTCATTGTTGACGCCGATGACGACGCCTACCGATCGGAAGGTTCGCCCACGTGGGACGCCACCTCTGTAATCGTAGAGCGCTGTCGTCGAGACGGGGCGCCACTCTGGGCGACCGCTGTGCTTCCGTCACCGTCGCTCCTCCACGTCGGCGAACTGCGAGAGCAACGCGATCACGCTGGTTGGCCGGTGATTGACATCGTGGACCGCCGCAGCCGCGACCCTCACGAGGGCGTACTTTCCCAGCCGGCCATCCTCGCCGCGCAGCGCGCCCTGGACGGCTCTGAGCCAATCGCGGTCGCCGTGATCCTCCAACGACTGGGCGCTGGTCGGCTGTACGCCTGTAAGAAGTGCGGAGAATTGGCGCGCTGCACCACCTGCGGCCAGCCGGAGCGTGAAGAGGGCGAGCAACTGGTCTGTCGAGAGGGCCACGAGTTTCGTGAGAATTTTTGCCGGTCCTGCAGCGCTACCAATCTCAAACGAGTTCAGTCGGGTGTCACGACGCTGGCCCGCGATGTGGCAGCGCAGTTGAATCAGGCTGTCACCGAGGTGACGGCGTCGAGCGAGGGCGTGCCGTCCACCCGGGTTGTCGTGGGCACCGAAGCGGTCTTCACCCGCATTCGCCGCTGCGGCGTAGTGATTTTCGTTGACTACGACCAGTATCTCCTCGCCCCCCGCACGGAGTCGCGACGTCAGGCAATTGACGCCGTCGCTAAGGCGGCCCGCCTCGTGGGATCTCGCCGCGACGGGCGTGGTGAGGTGGTCGTGCAAACGCGGCGCGATGACGAGGTGCTCGAAGTACTGCGCAGCGGGGATGTCACCGCCCTTCGCCACGACGACGTGGAAACTGCCGAAATTTTAGGATTGCCCCCATTTGGGGCGATGGCGGAACTCTCGGGTGAAGGAGCTGCGGAATTTTTGGGGAGCCTCTCCATCACCGGTCTGCGGGTGGCGACGAAGGACGGGGTCACTTCCTTACGCGCCCCGTCGATTGAGACGCTGTGCGACGTCTTGAGTAAGGGAGTGCGAGGAAGCGGCAAACTTCGCCTCGCGGTTCGCTAGCCCGACCGGACCACTGAATTGTCACTGCAGGACTAACGTAGAAGTGTGAGCACTCTCCCCATTCGTACCTACGGCGACCCCGTGCTGGCTATGGCCACACAAGAAATCGACAACATCGACGGCAAAATTGCCCAGTTGGCCCTGACGATGATTGAGACGATGTATCGGGCCCCAGGCGTCGGCCTCGCGGCGAATCAAGTCGGTATTTCCAAGCGTATGTTTGTCTACGATGCCGGTGATGGTCTTGGTCCTCGTACCGTGATCAATCCCCGCATTGTCGAAACCAGTGGTGAATGGCTCTACGAAGAGGGCTGCCTGTCGGTACCGGGACTGAGTTGGGAGATTGTTCGTCCGAACCGGGTCCACCTCGTTGGCCTCGACCTTGACGGTAACCCAATTGATATGGAAGTTGAAGAGTTTCACGCTCGAATTTTCCTGCACGAAACGGATCACCTTGACGGCCACCTATTGCTCCACTGCTTGACGCCGGAGCAAACACAGGAATCGAAGCGCGACATTGCCAAGATCAAGATGCGCTCGGCACAGAGCCCTGGTCTTAATCCTTTCGGCCACTAATGCGCCTGGTATTTCTCGGCACGCCTGAGCCGGCCGTGCCCTCGCTCGAGGCTCTCGTGGCCGCGGGTCACGAGGTGGTTTGTGTGGTTACCCGACCGGATCGCCGACGTGGTCGCGGTAGCGAGCTGTCGCCGAGTCCGGTGAAGGAGGCGGCTCTCGCCCTTGCTCTTCCCGTGGTGCACCACGTGCGTGAACTTGAGGGGATCGACGCCGACTGGGGCGTCGTCGTCGCCTACGGCGCGATGATTCCCGCGGCCGTCCTCGCACGTCTTCCTATGCTCAACGTTCACTTCTCGATCCTGCCTCGCTGGCGTGGCGCTGCGCCCGTGGAACGCGCCATTTTGGCGGGTGATAGTGAAACCGGGGTGGGCAACATGTCCCTTGAGGAAACCCTCGACACGGGCC
>Ga0136642_1000425_pt1 | contig 22970 bp, 19 predicted proteins | sample LowCatLa1302831Y_FD_115313 | JGI IMG/M metagenome (GOLD analysis project Ga0136642, IMG submission 115313) | Freshwater microbial communities from Lower Cathedral Lake, Yosemite National Park, California, USA - 13028-31Y | ecosystem: Environmental > Aquatic > Freshwater > Lake ... | reverse complement strand
CGGGAAGATTGTCCTAAAACGAGACACGGTATTACTCCTTTTCTACGACGACGCTCAGCACGTCGACGTCTTGTTCACGAATGGCGCGCACACCCGGGTGGGTGGCGCCGGCGTTGGTTATAACGAGATCAGCTGCGGTAATAGGAGCAAACGTCACCAGGGCGACACGGCCCACCTTGGTCTCGTCGGCCAGCACGACCACCCGCTGACCACTGTTCATGGCGGCACGCTTTACTTCGGCGTCGTCGAGGTTGTATTCACAGAGACCTTTGGTTTCACTGACACCGGCCACGCCCATGTACACGGCGTCGCAGTTGAGGGCGTCGAAGGCCTGCTGCGCTCGATTGCCCACCAGGCTCATTTCGCCATGACGAATGACGCCACCGGTCACAATTGTGCGAACAGCCGGCTTGGTACTGAGCTCCATTGCGATGAGCAGTGACGACGTAATGGCGGTGATCGCTAGATGGTCGGGAATAGCGCGCGCCATGGCGTGGGTGGTGGTGCCGACATCGAGAAAGACGGTCTCGTTTTCCCGCAGCTGGGCTGCGGCGGCCCGACCAATGGCCATTTTCGCGGCGGCGGCGTAGGCGGCGCGCTGCAAAATTGGTGGCTCGAAAGAGCGGCTCTGGACGGAAATTGCCCCGCCGCGCGAACGACGGGCCACACCTTCGACTTCGAGCTGGTCGAGGTCGCGGCGAATCGTCATCTCCGAGGTGGCGTAGACCACTGCGAGGTCGGCGATGACGACTTCTCCCTGCTCACGAAGAAGTTCCGCAATGAGCGCCCGACGTGATTTGGCATCCATACACCCTACTTTATGTTTATTTTTCACATCTCTCAAGGTAAAAATGAAATAAATGAACAATTATTTTTTCTAATTACACATTTTGGCGTTACGCTGGCGGGCCATCGAAGTCGCACCACCCGATGCGGCTTTGCCACTCACCCGAGGCCAGCGTTGTACGAATGAACGCCTGCAAGCGAGATTTTGGGACCAAATCCTCGAGTGCCGTACCGGGCTGGCGGAAGACAAACTCCAGCACATTGGTGCGATCATCGCGCCAGGTCGGCAACAGCTCGAACCGTTGCTGGAAGGCCACTATGCGCGACGAGGGGCCGAGGGCGTCGGGCAGTCGGTCATCTATCATCCAGGACTCACAGGTAGCGAGGCGGCGGCACCTCGCCGGCCATACCACCGCCAACACCTCGCGGGCTCGAGCGAACGTGGCGTCCAAGGCGGCGGGCGAAATATCAATGCGCGCGGGAATATGAATGCCCAGGGACTGGTCCCCATAACGAAACCCAGGACCACGCCGGTCTTGTTCGGCCGCGTCGTACCACGGCTCCGGTGTCAATACACCTTCGCCCAAATCGAAACGGTGAAACTTAAGCGAACCTATCTGCAGGATCTCACCGCGCAGAATCGGCAACATCCACCATCCGGCGTCCACCCCGTAGGTCCCCCACTTCAGACGGTGGGTTTGCGCGTGTCGCTCGAGGGCGCTTAGTGAACTCGTCACGACATCATCCGGTACCTGGAGGGCGTCGTAGTACTCGAGGAGGCCCGGCGTCGCTAACGCAAAGAGGTAGTAGTAGAGCAGACGGCCACTGGGGCCACGTTCGTCGAGGTCCGCCCAGATAGGTAGGGGTGCGTGACTGTCACCCCGATCTCGCTCCACTACGGTGAGCAGTTGCGCGAGCAGACGACAAAAGGCGGGCTCGCGTTGAAATGTGGTCCAATGGTCAACCAACTCGAGGCGAGCACCGTCGGCCACTGCGAGTAGCCCGAGGCATTCATTCAGCCAGGCCGACGACGTGGCGGCAATCCGCTCGAGGGCCTCCGGGTGGGGAGGTCCGAGAAAATCGTCCATGCGGTCAGCGGTATCGATCACCAGTTAATCCAGTGGTCGATACGCGACGCCGAAGGCCCGAAGGCGAGCGAGGTGGTGCAACAGCCGGGGACGAAACTCTTCGACAGTTGTGGCACTCCCCCAGACGACCTCAGCGAAGGCGCAGAGTCGGGGGAAGGCCATGTAGTCGAGGTGGTCGCGGGTCGCGATGTACTCCGTCCATAGCTGCACCTGTGCCCCCCGAATGTGGTGGCGCAGCGCGGGCTCGAGGGTCGGTGGCGTTATGAGGACGCGGTAGACGTCCTGCCACGTAGTGACGCGCGGCAGTGGTGAGATAGCGACCGGTTCAGACGGATCGTCACTGTTCAACACGTCGAGGTACAGCACTTGCTCGGGCGCCATAATGACGTCGAGTCCCCGTGATGCGGCTTCAATGCCCTTTTCGGCACTGCGCCAGGCGGCGATAATGGTGCCGTCGAGCACGTCAGCGTCGAGCACTTCGTCCCAGGCCACGACCTCGTGACCCCGCGCCATGAGCGCCGCCGCGAGGCGACTGGTGTACAGGCCTTGGAGCTGACCGGGCGAAACAAAGCCGTGCTCGGCCATCACGGCGCGAGCGGCCAGGCTCTGCGCCCACTCGTCACTCGGGCACTCATCACCGCCAATGTGCACCGGGCTTCCTGGGAAGAGTGAGGCGACGTAACAGACGACTTCTTCCGCGAAGGCCAGTGTGGCGGGTTCGACGTTCAAGACATGGTGCGAAATCCCCCAGTGCGTCCACACGTCGAGTTGTTCAGTCGTGTTACCAAATTGGGGGTAGGCCGCCAAGACGGCCTGCGCGTGTCCCGGCAAGTCGATTTCGGGCATCAGCTGAATGTGACGCTTTGCCGCGTGGGCGCGCAGGAGCGCGATATCGGCGGCGGTGAAGTAGCCACCGTGGGGAACGTCGTCACGCACGTCGTCATTTTCGTGCCCGACCGGAGATCCCGACCGGCGGGCCCCCACCGTGGTCAAGCGGGGCCAGTTGGGAATCTCGACCCGCCAGCCCTGGTCGTCATTGAGGTGCAAGTGCAGCCGGTTAAGGCGGTGCATCGCAAGGAGGTCGATGTGTCGACAGACCGTGGCGACGTCGAAAAAATGGCGCGAGACGTCAAGGTGGCAGCCGCGCCACGCGTAGGCCGGTTCGTCGTAAAAATTGAGTCCTTCGAGTTCCCACTCGTCGAGATAGTGGCTGGCCCCGAACAGTTCAGCGGGACCCATCTGGCGAAGGGCGAGAAAGGCGTACGCCAATCCGGTAGGCGAACCGACCACGAGGTCGATGACGCCATCGACGCGGATCGAGAAGCCTTCCGTGTGCATCGCCTCATCAATGAGAATTCGTATGTCGGCACCCTCAGCGTCGTCGATGCTCTCGACCGCCCAGCCCACACTGGCGGCCATGTCACTCGCGAAGGTTGCCACTTCTCCGGCCAGTACTGCGGGCGCTGCCACGAGAACGGGCGAGGTCAACGTGGCCCCCGATCGACCGGGCTCGAGGAATCGGGGCTGGGGTAGCAACGAACTCATTGACCGGCCACCGCGAAACAGGCCGCGCGCTGCGTCAGACTCACCGCGACGGGGGTGGGCGTCGTGGTGCGACAGATAGCCATCGCCAAGGGGCAGCGGGGGGCAAAGAGACACCCCTGGTCGGGATCGATAACCTTCGGTGGTTCGCCGAGATCCTCAACGTCAGTATCAGCGGCGAGCGGGAGGCGCGGGTCGGGCGCCGTCGCCATCAACAGACGGGTGTAGGGGTGTTGCGGCGCCGCAATAACTTCGTCAGTGCGACCCTCTTCGACAATGCGGCCGGCGTAGAGAACAATCATGCGATCCGCCACGTACCGCGCCGAAGCGAGATCGTGAGTGATGTAGAGCAACGACACCCCTTCGTCATCTCGCAGGCTCTTCATGACGTTCAAGAGGCCAATACGAATGGAGACGTCAAGCATCGAGACGGGTTCGTCAGCCAGAATCAGGCTCGGCTTGGAGGCCAGTGCTTGAGCGAAGCCCAGCCGCTGGCGCTGACCACCGGAGAGTTCGTGGGGATAGCGGCGCAACACCTCCGCACCCGGCAGAAGCCCCACCTTTTCGACCAGCGCGACCGCTTCCGCTTGGCGAGCGTCCTTGTCCAGTTCCGGCCGGTGCAGGGTGAGCGAGCGCAGCAAACTGTGCCCCACCCGCAGCACGGGGTTGATTGAACCAAAGGGGTCCTGAAACACCATGGGCATATGGCCACGGACTTGACGCGACGATTTCTTGCCTAACACCTGGCCTTCGAAGGTAATGGTGCCCGACGTTGGTGGGTAGAGGCCAGCCAGCACCCTCGCGATTGTCGACTTGCCCGAGCCCGACTCGCCGACCAGGGCGACAATTTCGCCCGGGGCGACGTCAAAACTCACGTCATCGGTCGCGTGCAGCGTCCCCTTCGAACGAAAGCCGCCGACGCGGAAGTAGCGAGAGAGGTGCGACACGCGCAGGATTGACTCGGTCATCAGAGCTCTCCTCTCGAGACCAAGTGGCAGCGCACGGCGTGACCGTCAACAATCTCTAACGCGGGCGCGACGGTGCGACATTCGTCAGTGGCGTGGCTGCACCGTGCCGCGAAGCGGCACCCCTCGGGAGGCGTCACGAGGGAGGGCGGATTTCCCGGAATGCCAACGAGGGGTCGGGGCTCGCCCACCAGTGACGGGAAGGCCTCGAGGAGGCCGTGGGAGTAGGGGTGACGAGGACGGTCAAAGACGTCGCGAGTGGACCCGAGTTCGACCACCTGACCGGCGTACATAACGGCGAGTCGATCCGAGAAGTGAGAGACGACGCTCATGTCGTGGGTCACGAACAAAACGGCAAACCCTAGTTCGCGCCGGAGATTCTCTACTTGACGCATCAAGGAACGCTGCGCCACCACGTCGAGGGCCGACGTTGGTTCGTCCATGATGACCAACTTGGGTTCGAGAAGCAGCGCCATTGCGATCATCGCCCGCTGACGCATACCGCCCGATAACTGGAAGGGGAAGCTACTTAGGTGTGTCGGGTCAATTGAGACCATCGACAGCACCTCAGCCGACCGCGCCGCGATTTTCTTTTCGTCCCAGTTGGTGTGTGCACGACACGTGTCCGCGAGTTGTGCCCCAATAGAAAGGGTGGGGTTGAGGGCATTCATCGCACTCTGCATAACGACCGATAGGTCGCGCCAGCGCACCTGGCGAAGTTCCTCGGTCGACAGGCCCGCAAGATTCCTGCCGTCAAAGAGCACCTCGCCCCCGACAGTGGAAGCCGGGTAGGTGAGCAATTGGGCAATCGAAAACAGCATGGTTGACTTACCACAGCCCGACTCTCCCACCACGGCGAGAAACTCCCCGGCGTGCAGGTCGAAGGAGACGTGATCGACCGCTTTTGCGGGTCCGGCGGGCGTGGCGTACTCAACGCAAAGATCACGCACCTGGAGCAGTGGCTGGTTCATGCCCGCACCACCTTCTTGCGACGACGACCCCCGACGGGGCGTAAGGCGGGGTTTGCGATTTCGTCAAAGGCGTAGTTGAGTAGGGCCAGCGCACTACCAAGTACCGCGATAGCCACACCCGGAGCCAAGGCCCACAGTGGCAGACCGGTAGTGAGGGCCTCATTGTTTTGCGCCCAGTACAGCATCGTGCCCCAGGACTCGGCGTTGATGTCGCCGAGGCCAACGAACTGCAACCCCGACTCCGCTAATACGGCGTAAAGGGCCGCCCCGAGAAAGTTCGCCACGATAAGCGAGGTCATGGGCGGAATGAGCTCCACCGCAATCACGTACCACGCCGACTCGCCGCGAGCGCGCGCGGCAAGTAGGTAATCACGGTTACGTAGCGACAAGGCCTGCACCCGCAACTGACGGGCTCCGTAGGACCAGCCGGTAATGACCAGCACAAAGACCATGAGCCAGAAACTCGCGCTCTTCAAGTAGGCGGTAATAACGATGATCAAAGGAAACGTGGGAATCACCAACACGACGTCGGTAAAGAGCGACAGCGCGTCATCCACTAGACCACCGAGATAGGCCGCCGAGATACCAATGACCACCGACAAGATGGTGCAGAAGAAACCGACCACCATCGCGATCATCATCGACTGCCGCGTGCCGGCCATGAGTTGGCTGAAGACGTCTTGGCCGAAGGAAGTGGTGCCCAGGGGGTGCGCCCACGACAGGCCCATGCCGGGATTGTAAATTTCGGCGGCGGGGTCGTCGGGGGTAAACCACGAAGGAAAAGCCGAGATGATCAGGAGGGCCAAGAGGATGAAGGCGCCGACCATTGCCTTCTTGTCACGACGAATGAATCGCCAGGCGGCACCCAGGGCGGCGGCGACACCACGAAGAATCCTCACTTGCCACCTCGGGTCCGAGGGTCAAGCAGTGCCGTGGCGACGTCCGAGATGAAGATGGCGAGTAGCACCGCCACCGTGATGAGCAAGAACAAGGCCTGCATGAGGGGGTAGTCCTGGCTTTGGACCGCTTGGAGCAACATGAAGCCGACACCGGGATAGTTGAAGACGTACTCCACCAAAATGGCGCCCGAGATAACGAAGCCGAGCGACATGGCAAAGCCCGTGAGGTTCGGCAACAACGCATTACGGCCGGCGTACTGCCAGAGAATACGGCGAGGGCGCAGACCCTTGGCCCGCGCCATTTTGACGTAGTCCTCAGCGACCACGGTGATCATGTTGTTTCGCATCGTCAAAATCCAGCCACCGATTGATGTCACCAGAATGGTGAAGGAGGGCAAGATGGCGTGTCGCACCACGTCCTGGATAAAGGACCAACTCCACGTGGGCACCGCGGTGGCGTTGAAGGCACCAATAATGGGAAGCCAATTAAGGGTGAGAGCGAACAACCAGATCGAGAGAAGCCCGACCCAGAAGTACGGAAAGGCCGAAATAATGACGAACATTGGGGGTAGCACGTTGTCCAGCCATCCGCCCCGGCGCCACGCCGCGAGAGCCCCCAGACCGGTGCCAATAAGGAATCCGAGCACGGTGGACAGGCCCACCAACCCCAGTGACCACGGGAGCCCTCGGGCAATCACCGTGGTCACGGGGTTGGGGAAACTACTAGTAGAGATGCCCAGATTGCCGTGCAGCAAATTACCGAGGTACTGCACGTAAGCCGAAGCCAACGATTCCTTCGTGTTGATACCGAAGGCCACCTCGAGGGCGTGGAGTGCGGCGGGGTTCACGTGGCCACGAAAGGTGGCCATCATGGCCTCGGCCGGATTGCCCGGCATGAGTCGGGGGATGAAGAAGTTCACAGTGACGGCGGCCCATAATGCGGCAAGCAGAAAGCCGACACGGCGAACTAAAAACTTCATCTCCCGACTCGTGCGTTACGACTAGTGAAACTAGGCCTTGGGCTTCAACTGGTCCAACACGTAGCCCCAGTCGGGCTCGTTGTACAGACCGGCCTGCGCGTAGGGGTTTGCGGCCGTTGGGAAGTTAGAGAACTGGGTCGGGTTGTACTGGTACCAGTCAACTTCTTCCAGCACCGGGATAATTGGGGCTTGCGCGACCATGACCGACTGCAGCTGGTTGAGGATCGAGTGCTGCTTCGCCGTGCTGGTGGTCGCACCGTAGGAACTGATCAACGCGTCGACCGATGGGCTCGAGAAACGCTCCCAGTTAGAAGCCGCAGCCGTCCCGATAGGTGCCGAGTTCTTGGAGTACAGAGCCTGGCGAAGTTCGTAGAACGGCGTAGGACCACCCGTCTCGGCGTTGTAGGCGAGCTGGTACTTACCGGCGTAGAGGTTCGCGTAGAACGTCGTGGCGGCCAGCGGGGTCAAGGTGATCTTGAAGCCCTGAGCATTCAGCTGCTGCGACACCACCTGCATCGAGGCAATCCAGTCGGAGTACCCACCGTTCGTGGTCAACGTGAAGGCGAGTTCCTTGCCACCCTTGGCCCACACACCGTGGCTGTCCTTGGCGTAGCCGTCAGCCTTCAAGATCGAAGCAACCTTGGCGGTGTCGTAACTCGTACCAGCGGCGGCCGTAGCGGCGGCCGACTTCCACGCGGAGAAGGTCGGGGCCACAATGCCGGTCTGGCTTGCCGGTGGCTCGTAGCCGTACTCACCAATCTTCGAGACGAGCGAACGGTTGATGCCGTAGGAAATTGCCTGTCGTACCTTCGGGTCGTTCAGACCCGGCACCGTGGTGTTCGGGAAAATTGACACGTTCGCGACTGGCGCAAACCAGTAAGAGTTGCCAGCCTTCTTGTTTACGTAGGACGACACAATGTTCGGAATGAACTGCGAACCCCACTGCGACTGACCGGTAGCCAAGTACTCGTTGCAGGTGTTGTTCGACAAGAACGCCGGCTCGTTAACGAGCTGGACCTTCGCCATGCCGGGCTGCCAGTACGAAGGGTTGGCCTTCCACTGGATGTTGTTCGGCGTGCACTTGTTCATGACGTAGCCACCCGAACCGACGGGGTTCGAGTCGGTGTAGGTCACGGGGTTCTTGATCGTCGACCAGATGTGCTGAGGCACAATGGGGGTCTGGTCGGCGATGTAGTAGAAGTACGGCACAGCTGATGTCTTGAAGTTGACCGTCACCTTGTCGCCCGTCGCGCTGACGCTCGACAGTACCGACCAGAGGGCGTTGAGGTCCAGGGCCGAGTTCGACTTAAGCAGGTTGAAGGTGTAGGCCACGTCGGCCGCTGTCAGCGGCTGACCGTCAGTCCACTTGACACCGTTGCGAATGGTGAAGGTAATGGTCTTGTTCGCGTTGCTCCAGACGTAGGACGATGCGAGCCACGGGGTGACCTTGGCGTTCTGGAGCGTGTTGACGAAGTCCAGGGTTTCGTAGGTCAAACCAACCGAGTATGGATAGTCCGAAGGGTTGAAGGGGTTGAAATTACAAGCCCAGAGAATGCCTTGCTCGTTAGCGAGGTTCAATGACGGTGCCGCAGCGCTCGCTGCAGTAGCAGTCACTACTCCCGCCGAAATGGCAACAAAACTGCTTGTTGCCAGGGTCATCGCGGTGGCCATAAGACCAGCCCTAAAAATTCGATTCACAACAACTCCTCCCGAAGGGGCCCGTGGCCCCAAGTTACGTGTTCATTTGGTACCGCTCAAACTTCCACCGTAGCAAGACTGCGGCGAGAATTCCTTTCACTACGAGCAGACATTATGTGAAAATTTCACAAATAACAAACCAGAAGTGAGAAATTCTCACATAACAGACGGTACTAGGCCGAAAGGGTCACTTTCTTGAGTCGCGGTGACGTGTCAATCGAGCGCTGGCGCCGCTCCCCAAGGCGCAGCGCCAGCACCTGCCCGACGATGACCTGACACAACCCCGTTAGCCAGTTTGGCGTCACCTCCGGCACCACAATCTCCGCGTCGCCCCCGACGCTGTCGCGGTTGCATGCTCGAAGAACGACCGTCGTCATTCCCGCCTCTTGGCATCCCTGTAACGCGGTCTGCGCGACCTCATCACTCATTTCATTCGTCAGGACCAGGAGTAGCGTGCACCCTTGCCCATCGGCGCCAATGGGTCCGTGGAGGTAGTCCGCGACGGCATACGACTCGGCGCGAATCCCCGCCACTTCACGAATTTTGAGGGCGATTTCGTCGGCCGCAGCAAAGCCCACACCTCGGCCGAGGACCGTCATGCCGCCAGAAGCGTCAAGTTGCTCAACCGCGAGATCTGCCTCCAGCGCCCAGTGCACCGTGCGATCGATCACCGAGGGCAGCGTCTCGATGCCGTCCAGTGGGCGACCGCGCAGCGCACCCACCAATTGTGCGAGAGCGTGCCACGTGGCCGAGAAGGTTTTGGTGGAGGCAATGGCGAATTCCGGCCCGGTCTCAAGAGACAGCACGTGGGTGCTCGCCATCGCGAGGGGCGAGTCGTCGTGGTTCGTCAGCGCGATGGTCGGGCGGCCCTGGGCTCGTGCGAGTTCCGCCACCGCCGCAATGCCGGGTGACCGCCCCGACTGTGAGATTGCTATCACCAGGGCGCCGCTCAAATCAATTGGCGCTCCCGCTTCGTAGAGCGACGGTGTCGCGAGCGCCGCTACCTTGCCTAACTCGGCACCGGCCATGTACTGAAAGAACAGTGCCGCGTTATCGGACGATCCGCGGGCCGCCACCACGAAGTGGGTGTAGGCACCGAGACTACCGACGGCCTCGATTGCCTGGGTCGCCCCACTCGCCGCACGAGCAGCCAACTTGTCACCCTGCGATCGAATCTCGGCCTCAAAATGCGTTGTCATGGGCACCCCTTTCGTGAGCGAACGAAGCGTATCGCCTCAGGAGCGCGACTGACGAAAGAGCGTCGCGGCACCTCGGAGTGTCCCTTCATTCGAATTCAAGATCACCTGTACGCCCAGTGCGTCCAACTCCTTGACCTTCCAATGTCGGGCGTTCCCCCCACCAACGTGCACCGTTGTGGCCCCAAACTCGTCAATGAAGGCTTTCGCCGCTTCAACAAAGCGGGACCGCCAGAGCGCCTCGTCATTGGCGCGCGCCGGCTCGCCAAAGACCTCGTCGTACGTGCCAATGCCGGCGAAATTCAAGGCGCCGATATCACGAATCTTTTGAACCTGGCCATCAACGACGAGAGCAATGCCGAGTCCGGTTCCGAGGGTGAAGACCAATTCGCGCCCCTCCCCTGTCGCGTACCCGTACGCCGCCAACGTCGCATCATTTACGACGCGCACCGGGGTGGTCACTAGGGTTGCCAGGGTTGCCTCAAGGGGGAATCCCTCCCACAAGGAATGGATTGTCGAGTCGACCGGCGAGGTGATTCCACTGAAACGCGAAAGGTTCCCGGGTTCATCAACCACCCCGTTCGTCATATCCCCAGGGAAGCCAATCGCGACGAAATCGCACCCGCTGTTTCGTATCCACGTCGCAACAACATCGAGCAGTCGCTCAGGCGTACACGGATATGGCGTTTGCACCCGCTCAACCTCGCCCCGGAGCTCGCCCGTTTCTGAGAGATGAGCGAATTTGATACCACTCGCCCCGACGTCGACCGCCCCGAGATTGACCGACGTCACAAATGCCACCGTGGCAGGGTACTCCAGTTGCCGGACTAGAGGTTCTGTTCGAACTCCTGAAGCACCGCGTGACGGTCTTCCTTCAAAGGCATCTCGAAATACTTAGACTTCGCCACCACCCAGAAGTACGTCATTGGTATGAGACCCAGTGCGATGGCACCCAGCCCGACCCACTTCGTGGTCGTGTTCAATCCGGGAATCACCTTGTAGAAGACGAAGGCCATGAAACAGGCACCAAGCAATGGCCACAGACCCATGAATATGAAGTTCGTCACCGATTTAAAGAGGTGTCGACGATACAAGATGACCACGGAGAATCCAGCCGCTGCGTAATAGAAGCAGATCTGCAGACCGATGGCGCTGTACCCGTCAGAGAGGATGTTGTAGATCGAGCCAATGTAGGAACTGGCCACGAAGATAGCCAGCGACAAAATTGTTACGGCGGCGATGGCCACCGTAGGTGACTTACGTTCCGAGTGGACCGTCCCCAGAGCCTTGGGCAAGGTGTGGTCACGACCCATGGAGAAGAGGGTGCGCGACACCTGAATCAGCTGGGTCTCGAGCGTAGCAATCGTGGAGAGCAGCACGGCGAGGACAATCAGCTTGCCACCCGTGCCGTGCCACACGGCCTGACCGAGCACCGCCAGAATGTCTGCGGCATTGTTGGTGTCTTGCAGCTGCGCTGGGGTGAGCACCAAGTTCGAGGCAACGGTGAAGAGTTCGTAGAGGCTGAACACGATGATGGTGCCAAAAATACCGCCAAGGCCGGAGGTGGCCTTCGCCGCCTTCGTTTCTTCGTTCAGATTGGCCGTGACGTCCCAGCCCCAGAAGTAGAACGCCGCCAACAGCGCGCCCGCTACAAAGCCGCTAAAGCCGCCGTGACCACGGAAAATCGAGGGAGCGAACCAGTGCCACGAGAAAGCCACCACGTGGTGTGCGTGGAAAATGGCGAGTGAGGCGAACAAGATGAGAAGAGCAACTTCAAGGCAGGTCATGATGATCTGCACCTTGACCGTCACCGTCACACCGGCCGCCACCGCCCCCACCATCAGCAGGAAGAACAGTGCGCCAAAAATCGCTACCAGAGTGCGGTTCGACGCGGCGCCGTTAGAGAACAGACTCAACACACTCGATCCAGCGGGAAAGGTTGAAATCACCATGAAGATGAGTGATGAAACCAGCAGCGACCAGCCGGAGAGGTAGCCAATAATCGGGTGCAGTGCCCGACGCACCCACGAGTAGGCCGCACCAGCGGAAGACTCATCCTGAGAGAGGTACTTGAAGGCAAAGACGATGCCGAACATGAAAAATCCGCAGTACAACAGAGCGGCGGGACCACCATAAGCGACGGCTCCGAAGAGGTACACCGTGGTCGCGGCGATGGAATACGCCGGCGCGGAACCGGCAAGGCCCATGATTGTCGAGTCAAAAAGACCCAACACGCCAGCGCGAAGTTTGTGCTTTGACGAGCTCGGGGATTGCGTTGCGGCGTCAGACACGACAACCTCTTTCTTTGTGGATATCACCTTCAATGGATGGTTTGTGGGACAACGAAAATTACCATAGACGAGCGGTCTGCCCAGGACCGGTGCTTTCGCGTCCATTTCGGGGTAGATTTTTGTCTCCGGTGTGAAGTCGAGAGAGGGGCGCTAGTGCCGCGGTACAAGCGTTATGACGTCGACGGCGCCTCCGACAAAGAGCTGGCGAAGCGTTGGCGGAACTTTCACCGACAGGTTCGCTCCGCGACCTCTGGCCGAGTCGCCCGGGTGCTGGCCCCGCTCCTTGGCGACGACACGGCCCGTCGTCGACTCGCGCAATCGCTTCGCCAGCGCCGGCAGAACGGGGCGAGTGGTCCTGCCCCCGCCTTGCGCGACATCACCGTGCGTCACCTCGATCGATTACGACCGTCACGCCTGGTCAGTTCGGCCGAAGCGAGGGCTGCCACCGCACTAGTCCCAGTCCACCTCGATAACCTCGAAGCGACATTTGCCCTCATCGAAGCGTCCCTCGCGGGTAACGCAACCTGGCTCCTCTTTGTCGGCCCCGCGACCGACCGCGTCGACATTGCCTTAGCTGCTCTCTGGCCCTTCACCGCGGACGCTGACGTCGTCTTTGCTGATGAAGAGAGCTCGACCGGTCCAGTACTGAAGGCACCAACGGTGGGGCGATTTTCGCTACACAGTGAGAATGTCGTCGGGCGACCCGTCTTGGTGCGTTGCAAAGCCCTCCGTCGAAGCGGCGGGGTTCGGCGAGAGGCCGGCGTGGCTTTCGAGTGGGACCTTTTTTTACGCCTCCACGAACAGGAAGCGCGTTTCGTTCACGCCCCCGTACTGCTTCCGACTTTTTCCACCACTGATGTCGTCGTGCATGCCTCATTCGCTCACGACAGTTGTCGAGTGGTGCGCGAGTCTTGGTCCCGTGCCGGACTCGTAGCTGAGGTCACCCCGGGGGAACGAATTGGCAGTGTCCAATGGCGCATCGCCCCGGTTTCGTGGCCGGCCATCGACATCATTATTCCGACGCGCGACCGCGTGGATCTCGTGCGACGCTGCATTGACAGCATTACTTCCCGCTCAACCTATCCGAACTTCCGCATCACTATCCTCGACAACGATTCAACCGACGAAGTGACGCTGACCTTTTTCGCCTCGACGCCCCATTCGGTCATCAAGTGCCCCGGACCTTTCAACTACGCCGCCATTATGAACCGTGGCGTCGATTCCACCACGGCGTCCTTCATCGTTACGCTGAATAACGACACCGTCATCGACACCCCCGATTGGCTGGAGCAGTTAGTCGAGGTGGCTTCACTGCCCGATGTTGGCCTGGTGGGCTGCCGCAACATCGATCCCGATGGTGGACACGATCATGATGGGGTCATCATTGCGCCCTATCCTCAACATCTACGCGGCGGCGTTAATTGGCCCCTTTCGTCGCCGCTAACGTCCACCACCCGCGAACTTTCGGCCGTCACGGGTGCGGTCACAATGGTCCGTCGTGAGGCCTGGAACGCCGTCGCTGGCATGGACGAAACGTTGGCCGTCGTAATGAACGACATCGACCTTTGCCTGCGCCTCCAAAACGAGGGGTGGCTAGTGTTGATTGTTCCCAGCGTGTCCATTATTCACTTCACGAGTAGCTCTCGGGGTCGGCTCGATCCTCTCGTCGACCGCAATCGATTCGTTCGTCGATGGGATATTTTCGGTTCATTCGTTGACCCGTACTTTCCTGACGCTCTCCGGCTCTATGGCTCGACCATGGTGGCGCAACCGTCCCTAGACTTTCGTGCACCAAAGGAGAATCAATGACTACTGAAACCACCCGCGAGCTCGTCCGCATCGGCGTTGTCGACACTATGTTTGCCCGCTTCAACATGGGCCAAGCCGCCTACGACGAATTGGCCTCAATTGAGGGTTTCGGCACGAAATTCACGGTCCTGACCAAGACCGTGCCCGGCTTTAAGGATCTCGCCGTGGCCGCCAAGAACTTGATTGAGAAGGATGGCTGTGCCATTGTCGTCGCGCTCGGCATGCCCGGGTCAGCGCCAATCGACAAGCAGTGCGCCCACGAAGCGGCGCAGGGGATCATGATGGCCCAGCTCCTTACCTCAACGCCCATCCTCGAAGTCTTTGTCCACGAGGATGAGGCCGAGGACCCGCACGTCCTCGCCAATGTCTTCGACAATCGCTCCCGTGATCACGCCCGCAATGCGTACTGGATGCTCTTCGAGCCCGAGCAGCTGCGCCAGCGTGCCGGACAGGGTATTCGTCAGGGCTTCGGCCATGCCGGCCCCCTTGACCTGAGCTAAGTCGTGACCGAAGCCGTCATTGTCGCCGCCGGCCGCAGTGCCATCGGCCGAGCCTTCAAGGGATCACTTCGCCTCGTCCGTCCCGACGACTTGCTCGCCCAAGTTGTTCGAGGCGTCCTCGACTCCATTGAGCTGAATCCACTGTGTCTTGAGGACATGATCGTGGGGTGCGCATCACCAACCGGAGCCAGTGGTTTCAACGTGGCTCGTGTCGGTGCCGTACTCGCCGGACTCCCCCACGTCCCGGGCGTCACCGTTCACCGGTACTGTGCCTCATCACTGCAGAGCGTAGCTATGGCGGCCCACGCGATTCGTGCCGGTGAAGGTGACGCCTTCATTGCGGCCGGAGTCGAGTCCGTCTCTTCGTACACGGGGGGGTTCGCCGACAACCCCGAAGCCCACAACCCCCGCTTCGCACCCGCTCAGGCTCGCTCGACCGAACGAGCGCTCGGGGCGGCGCAGGTGTGGGAATCGAACACGCCCTTGCCTGATGTGTACATCGACATGGGCCAGACGGCCGAGAATGTCGCCGCCATGGCGGGCATTTCGCGACTCGCCATGGATGAGTTCGCGCAACGATCGCAGGAGCGGGCCGTGCTCAATCAAGACAACGGCTTCTTCGCTCGGGAAATCATTCCCATCTCCACCCCGGGTGGCCAGCTCGTCGATCACGACGACGGCCCTCGTCGCAACTCCACACTCGACGCATTGGCGGCTCTCAGCCCTGTCTTTCGCCCCGACGGCAGCGTCACGGCAGGCAATTCCTGCCCCCTCAACGATGGGGCGGCCGCCGTGGTGATCATGAGTGATCATCTCGCCCGCGACTGCGGTCTCGCGCCGCTCGCCCGCATTGTCTCGACGGGACTGAGCGCACTCGACCCCGAAATCATGGGCCTCGGTCCGGTCGAAGCATCGCAACGCGCGCTGCGCCGCGCCGGTCTGACCATCGGTGACATGGACACCATCGAAATCAACGAGGCATTCGCATCACAAGTACTCGCCAGCGCCAGGTCGCTCGATGTTGATCAGCGAAAGCTCAATGTACGTGGCGGGGCTATCGCCCTCGGCCACCCCTTTGGTATGACGGGTGCGCGCATTCTCACCACGATGCTTAACGACCTCGCCGACACGGGTGGCCGCTACGGACTCGAGACCATGTGCGTGGCCGGTGGACAGGGCATGGCCCTGATAGTCGAGAATTTGCGGCGCTAGCGCGTCGCGGTGTCCGTGCCCTCGGCCGCGAGCATTGTCGCGAGTTCGTCAGCCGCCAAGTGGCGACCCTCGCCGGGCACCAGTGAGACGATGCCATCAAGGATTTCGTAGGCCTCGCTCGTGCGGGGATTGATCAGCAGATTGGCGCTCGGCACGTAGCGAAGCGGACCGTGATCAATGGGGTCACAGAGAATGGCCAGCAAACGTGGATCGAGGGTCATGCTTCCACCTGAGCGATCATGGCGAGCACGTCGCTCACGTGACGGGCGACCTCGTCGTCGGTTGGGGCCTCAACATTAAGTCGCAACAGTGGCTCGGTATTCGAGGGGCGCAGGTTGAACCACCAGTCGCCGTAGTCAGCAGTCAGTCCGTCCAGCAGGTCAATGCTGGCCACTCTAGCGATGCGCAACGTTTCGCTGATGGCTGCCACTGAGGCCGCTGGTGAGGTCACCGTGGTGTTAATTTCTCCCGACGCGGCAAATCGGTTGAAGGGGGAGACGAGTACCGACAGGGGCACGCTCGCGCGGCACAGCAGTTCGAGGACCACCATGGCGGTGATGATGCCCGAGTCGGCCCGGAAGTTGTCACGGTAGTAGTAGTGCCCGGAGTGCTCGCCCCCAAAGATGGCGTTCGTCTCGACCATGGCCGACTTGATGTAACTGTGGCCCACTCGCGTACGCACACCGATACCACCGTGCTCAGTAATAACGGCGGGCACCGACTTGGAGCAGATCACGTTGTACAAGATGGTGGCGCCGGGGTTCTTGTCCAACATCGAGGCGGCCACCATGGCCGTGGTTGTTGAACCACTGATGGGCTGGGCTTTTTCATCGATCAGAAAAACACGATCTGCGTCGCCGTCGAAAGCGAGTCCGATGTCGGCCCCGACCTCGAGCACGCGACGCTGTAGGTCCACGATGTTCGCTGGATTCAACGGGTCGGCGGGGTGATTAGGAAAGGTGCCGTCGAGCTCTGGGTACATAATCTCGAGGGCAAAGGGCAGGCTCGCGAATATTTCAGGGGCAATAAAGCCACCCATGCCATTGGCCGTGTCGGCCACGATCTTGAGTGGGCGCATGGCCGAAACATCGGTGAACGACAGAACGTGAGCCACCCACTCCTTCATCAGTGAAATCTCGTGTTGCGGCGCGAGGTCGCCACTGGCCGGCGTGGCCAGAAATAGGTGGGTCATTGCTTCGATTTCTTTCAACCCGGACTCGGCCCCGATGGGCTTGGCGCCAGCGAAGCACAGTTTGAGTCCGTTGTAGCCCGCGGGGTTGTGCGAGGCCGTGAACATGGCCCCGGGGGCATCGAGGTGACCCGAGGCGTAGTAGAGAAAGTCCGTCGAAGCCAGCCCGAGGTCCAGTACTTCCACACCGGCGCGGCGAACACCTTCGGCGAAGGCCGCCACGAGTGACACGCCTGAGGGTCGCATGTCGCGCGCGACAACGATGCGTGGCACGTCGACAAAGGTCGCGAAGGCCGAACCAATCGCGCGGGCCAAGTCTTCATTCAATTGATCGGGGTAGGTCCCGCGAATGTCGTAGGCCTTGAAGATTGTGGAGGTATCCATAAGCGTTGTAGCCTAACGGCGGCGGCGGCGAAACGCCTGAACTATTCCACAGGCGCACAGCACAACGGTGCACGCCGTTAGGACGTCACCGGTCGTTTGCCACGTGGTCGCCCCGTACGAGAGCGTGACGTGGTGCGACGTTGGCACGACCACCATCATGTTCGGGCTGACCCGATACGGGCCCGTGGCTCCCATGACGTGCCACCTCGGAAAGTACGAAATCTTCACCTCGACCGGCACCCCGAGACGATCAACGGAAAAATCAAGCCGCTGCGAACTCTGATGGACCTGACTGACGCGTACCGGGAGCAGATCAGCGGCCTGCATCGCTGAAACGGGGTGACCCACTCGGGGCCACGACGGCGGGCCGCTGGCGGCCAGCAGGTGCGACCAGTCCGACTTCACCAGCCACCATGGTTCGTTCACGGCGAGCCAATTGACACGACTAGTCTGCGCGGGTGCGACCACGGTCGGTAAGTGACGCAGCCCGGTCACGAGTGGCGAATCCTTGATCAAGAAGATGCTCCAGCGGACGCCAGGGCTGGGCCACGCCTTCGTTTGCGCCACGAGTTGGAGCGCGGGATCGGCCTGCGCCTGCGCGAGGGTGTTGGCCGAAAAGACGATGTAGTACTTCACGCCGAGCATCTGCAGGTGCTGCACCCCGAGGGCGACATTGAGCACTCCGTACGTCAAGCTGACTTGTGGGTTACTCGGGGCGCTCGACAATTCGGCCTGATTGAGAAAGTGGTAAGGAGTAGTTGCCGAGGACTCGAAGAAAAGCCCCTCCATGGACTGCACGCAATTATGCGTCCAGTAGGGCAATAGCATGAGCGCCATTGGCGTACCGAAGCGTTGCTCCCCACTGTCGTACTCCCACATCGCGCGACCACAGCCGTACCGGTGGGCCGTCGAAGCCATGGTGGACATTAAGTCGTGGTACTCGGGCCACGCCGCCTGCCCCTGGTAGCCGGCGTAGTTAAAAGCCGACCACGAGGTGACTTCATTTCCTGAGGTGTTGAGATGGAGCGCCGCAGCCGTCTGGGGAATGAGCCCCGGCACCGTGGAGGCCAAACCGAGCGTCAGCATCGCCACCGAGGCGTTCATCATCGATCGGTGGCGCTGGCTCGTCAACCACTCAACGGAGGTCGCCCGAAGCTGGGTTGCATCCTCCGAGGCGAGGTCTTCTCCCTCGCCGTCGAGCATGGCCTCGACGGTGACGTGGCGACGCCGCTGCGCCCGCTCGCACCAACGCCACAGCACGTAGCCCACGAACCAGCCGGCAAGGAGGTGCGTTCCGAGGTACCAAAACGGCACGAGCCGCTCATTCCAAATCACGCTTTGGGGGTCGTAGACGAACGCCGCTAACGAAACGACGCACCAGAGCGCCAGGGTGACGCCGAGGAGCTGGCGAGACCACCACGCGGCCACGAACCCCAGACCCGCCAACACCAACACCCACCGATCACTCGACGCTCCTCCGGTGGCTGTGAACCACCCGAGGAAGGAGAAAATCGCGTGCAGCGACGAAACATCGTCATTGGTGTAACCCATGGAGTTGGTGTAGTTCTGAAGGGTCGCAAAGGGAGCAAACCACCAGGCCGTGAAGGCCAGCGAGAACAGTCCCGCGACCACGCTGAAACGAATCGGCCGCGTACGGTCGACGCGGTCCCGCGGTTGGGTGGGGTCGCCCCACCCGTGACGAGCCAGCACCTCGAGCACCATCACAATGCCGATAACAACAATGGCAAAGAGCCACGGGAGAAGGTGAGCCAACTGGGTGGCAGCTAAGGCCACCGCGGCTACCCGGTAGCCGCGACCCGTGCGCATGCCGCGCGCGAAGTAGCCAATCGCGACGAGGGAGAGAGCGAGTGAGAGCGAAAAGGCGTACTCCCCCGCCATCGTCGAAAAGAGGTTGCCGCCATCAATGGTGAAATTGGCGTCGAATAAGAAGGGCAGCGTGGCCATCGCCAAAGCCAGAGGGATTGGTCGCGGAGCACGGAGTTGACGCGCCATGACAAAGGCCCCGAGAGGCAACAGGAGCGACCCGAGCGCGGTCATTAATTTGAACGAGATTGTGAAGGGCACCAGGATGCTCCCCAACACCGCCAGTGCGTCGGGTAAAACAAAGTAAAAGGTGTAGAGGGGCATCCCGTCGAACCAACCCGGGTACCACGGGGTCAGGTGCCAGAGGCCATTGGTGCGGAGAAAATCGGCGGCGGCAACGTGCGCACCAGTGTCGCCACCCGTAATTAGCGACGTCGAAAACAGTAGGTTTGGGTGGAGTGACCAGAAGGTCACCACCATGACGGCCGCAATTCCCGCGATATCGATGGCGCGAAGCCAACGGGCAGTACTCATGCGCGCCCCGAGCGCTGGATGAGTAACGTCACTACGGTCAGGCTGTTGAAGCCCACATGAACCAGGATGCTCGGCAGTAGGCGTTGCGTTCGTTCGTAGACCCGCGCCAGCACGATTCCGACGAGCGCCAGACCCGGGAGTTGAAGGAGTTCGCCGTGAGCCAGACCAAACAAGAGTCCCGATGCCACCGCGGCCACCCAGAGCCCTTGACCTCGCCACTTATCCCGCCAGAGCGCCGCTAGGCCCCGATAAAGAAATCCTCGAAAGAAGCATTCCTCAACGATTGGTGCTCCGACCACGGTCAACACGGCGATGAGCACGAATGACACTCCGTGGGCGGCACCGAAGAGGTGGGTAATGGGGTGGTTCAGACTTCGTAAGTGAAACGGTGCGTACCCGGCATCAACAACGAGTTGCAGGACAACCCCACCCGCGAGGAAGAGGAGATCAGTGAAACCGGCGGGGCGCCACACGTTCGCCGGCCACTGGAGGGCTTCGAACCGCTTTCCCCACCGAACCGTGGCGAGCATTCCGGCCCACAGTCCAACAAAACCACCGATGGTGACCCACCAAGGGGCCCTCGAAGCACTCAGAATCGTGGCCAGGTGCGACTGTTGCTGCACGGCGGCAACGGCCACTATCAGCAGTGTCGCCAGAATCTGCCCACCGACGTAGCCCAGTACGGCGCCAATCAAGAGGAGCCCCACGCCAGGGCGGGGTAGAGAAGATGTCATCATCACTTTGTAGGCTAACAAGCGCACTCTCACGACCGGCTCGTAAAGAACGACGAAGCCGCCCTCTAGGCTGGGAACTAATGACATCATCTACAAATGACAAATCCGGACTCAAGAAATTCATGCCTGCGGGTGGCCCCGGCTCCCCCGACGGCAAGCGTCGCATCATCTGGATCGCCATCGCCGCGTTCGTGATTGGCGCCCTCGCCATCCCCTACGTTTTCAAAAATGAGACCATAAAGACAATCAGTTACTCCACACTGGTCGCCGACGCGCAAAGCCAGCAGGTGTTGACCGCCGCCATCAATAACTCCACCGGCGTTATCACCGGCCAGTTAGTCAACAACGTGAGTTACACCACTAACGGGCCGCTGCCCGTTCTCACCACGGAAGTCGCTGCCCTCCGCCAGAACAACGTAGCGGTGACCTTCGTGAATCCCTCGGGCGTCCTGTCACTGTTCTTGCCGTACCTCCTCTGGCTCGTCATGATCGTGGGACTGTTCTGGTTCATGAATCGTCAGGCCAAGGGTCAGATGAACGGCATGATGTCAGTTGGTCGTTCCAAGGCCAAGCAGTTCAACCAGGACCGCCCCAAGACGACCTTCGCCGACGTGGCTGGTTACGACGGTGTAAAGCAGGAAATCAACGAGGTCGTCGACTTCCTCAAGTCGCCCGAGCGTTATAGCGCCATTGGTGCACGTATCCCGAAGGGTATTTTGCTCGTGGGCCCTCCTGGCACTGGTAAGACGATGCTGGCCCGTGCCGTCGCGGGTGAGGCGGGGGTGCCGTTCTTCTCCGTATCGGGTTCGGACTTCATGGAAATGTTCGTCGGTGTGGGCGCCAGTCGCGTGCGCGACCTCTTCGCTACCGCCCGCAAGCAGGCACCGGCCATTGTCTTCATCGACGAAATCGACTCCATTGGTCGCAAGCGCGGTGCCGGGGTCGGTGGCGGTCACGACGAGCGCGAGCAGACCCTCAACCAGATGCTGAGCGAAATGGACGGGTTCGACCCCAGTGAGGGTGTCGTCATGTTTGCCGCCACGAACCGTCCTGACGTGCTGGACCCCGCTCTGCTTCGCCCTGGTCGTTTCGACCGCCAGGTTGTGGTCCCTCTCCCCGACCTCGACGAGCGTCTGCCCATCTTGGAAGTGCACACCAAGGGCAAGCCGCTCGATGGCAGTGTCGAACTCTCAATGGTGGCGCGTGGAACACCAGGCTTTAGTGGTGCCGACCTGGCAAACTTGGTCAATGAGGCCGCCCTGCACGCCGTTCGCCGTCGGGCTGCCATGATCGCCATGGAGGACTTCGAGTCGGCCCGTGACCGCGTCATGATGGGCCAGCAGCGTGATTCGATGGTTCTCCAGGATGACGAGCGCGAGCGCATTGCCTTCCACGAAAGTGGCCACGCGCTGCTCGCCTACGTCCTGCCGAAGACTGACCCGTTGCACAAAATCACGATCATCCCCCGGGGTATGGCCCTCGGTGTCACCATGACGCTGCCCGAAGAGGACCGCCACATCATGGCTCGGGCGCACCTCGAGGATTCCCTCTGCATGCGCATGGGTGGACGTGTCGCCGAGCTCCTCGTCTACGGTGACCTGTCGACTGGTGCCGCCGACGACCTCCAGCGCAATACGGACCTCGCTCGTCGCATGGTGCGAGAGTGGGGCATGTCGAAGGAAATCGGTCCAATGGCCTGGGGTTCAAATAACCAGGTCTTCCTGGGTGAGGACCTCATGCACACGCGGGACTACTCCGACCACACCTCGCAGATCATCGACGACGAAGTGGAGCGCATCTTACGTGAACAAGAGTCGCGGGCCATCGAAGTGCTAACGCTCCACCGAGCCGGTCTTGAGGCGCTCACGCGGGCTCTTCTCGAGCACGAGACCATTGATGGCGAGGAAGCGGCTCGACTGATCGACGAGGCCTTCGGATCGCCCGTGCACCCTGCGGGCAGCCGTACCGTCTCCTCGCTCAACCTTCGTGCCTCCGACGTAGAGGCGGCCGACACCGCGGTGACAGCCGCTCCCGCCTGGGAGCCTCCCGCGCTACCGACCGTTTAGCGCCGCCCGCGCGGCCGTTCCCGAGGGGGCTACCGACGCGCTCGCAGTGGCTGTGACGAGGAGTACATTCGAGGTCGTGGTCAGTTCGACCATGGCGTGGCGCAGTGTGTGCAGCTGGGGTGTCAATCGTAGAAGGTTGCGTGAGGAATCGGCCGCCAGAGTAACCGTCGCGGTGCGCGGCGTCTGACCAATGGGGCCCGCCACCACGGTTATTGTGATGGCTTGGTGACTCGTGTTGCTGACCAGGGCGTTGCCAAAGCCGCGTCCCGTGCTGTCAGCGAGGAGCCACGTGCGCCACGAGG
>Ga0136642_1000424_pt1 | contig 23031 bp, 33 predicted proteins | sample LowCatLa1302831Y_FD_115313 | JGI IMG/M metagenome (GOLD analysis project Ga0136642, IMG submission 115313) | Freshwater microbial communities from Lower Cathedral Lake, Yosemite National Park, California, USA - 13028-31Y | ecosystem: Environmental > Aquatic > Freshwater > Lake ... | reverse complement strand
TTGCTCCTTGTAGCATTAGAGAGGGTAGATGTTGACGCATCGTGACCCTCACTTTTATTTATCTAAAAACTTGACAATAAATGGATATAGTGCTATAATACTTGTATTGAATCACTAAAAGGTGCTGTAATGAGTTATCTGTATTGCCAAAACGAAGATTGCGGTGTGTATCTTGGATCTTTGGGTGGTCGTCATTGCCAACTATGTGGTTGGACAGCACCGTGCGAAGATGAATCTTAAATAAAAGGTTAACCCCTGCAGTGTGCGTAACGGCAATGTCAATAAGTCCGTTTCGATAAGGAATATAAATGAACGAACGAATTAAAGAACTTGCCGAACAGGCTAATGAACTTGATTACCAAACTTTTGATGATTATAATCACAAGATTGTTAAACACTATAAGTTTAATAAGGAAAAGTTCGCCGAGTTGATTGTGCGCGAATGTGCTCGATTAGCAGATAACTCACCGCAATATATCGACGGTCGCGAGATTTTAGAACATTTCGGAGTTGAAGAATGATGAACCATTTTGTATACCGAATCCTACCACCTGCTATGTTTGGAGGTAAGGCTCGGGCTTTTTTGTTTGAATATGTGTTCTTCAAAAAAGGTAGTTGTGGATATGCTGGACAGTCTATTCAAAATACAATCTGGATGAAAGAGGTGTGAGAATGAACGAACGAATCAAAGAACTGATAGAACAGGCTACAACAGCGAAATAATCTTGTTTGACAAAGAAAAGTTCGCCGAGTTGATTGTCAAAGAATGTTATGAACATTGTAAAGGGCAAGTGCTTGACAAAGAGGTTGCGGATACAAATGAACTAACCTATAACGATGCTGTCAGTGATTGTGCCAATGGTATACTACAACATTTCGGAGTTGAATTATGACTCAACCCTTTCAGATAAGCAATTATAGTTTAGGGGACTTAGGTCCCCTTTTTCGCCACTATCTATTGCGCTAATGACTAATTAAGTATATAATAACTGATGACTAAAAAGCCCAGCACAAAAGAACATGTAGTTGACTATCTACTGAAAAACATAAGTTTGGGCACTTACGATAAAAAGTTCATCAGCAATTTATTGCAGCTTAACATTGCGGTAGGCAAACCGGCTACTACCAATCAAGCTGCCCTACTGAATAAAATAATTCTGCGTTATCACCGACAGTTGGCCAAAGCAGAATTGAATAGCATAGACTTAGTTGACTTACCCTGGTCACTTCAGCCGATCGAAAGTTCTCCTCAATATACTGAGGCGCATGTGTCTATTGTAGATGACACTACTATTGTAATTCATAGCCCATATAAGAAAGACTTTGTAAAAGAATTGAAGAAAGTTGAATATGTTGCCTGGGATCGTGAAAACAAACTGTGGTCTGCCGCAGCATCAGAATATACATTGAGAGAAATGTTAGCTGTAGTAGTTGAACACTATGATAAAGTGAACTATTGCCCTAACGTACAGTTAGCGTTAGATATAGTGCATGAATACGAATCAATGCAGTATTGGAATCCCACACTAACCAGTATCAATGGCAATTTGTTCATTGTAGCAGCCAATGCAGCGTTGATGGATGCAATAGCACATATCCCACTGAATATTGAGTACAGTACATTAGCTCGACTAAGTAGAATGGGCATACGAATTGATCCGGGACTAATCAGTGACATACATGATGAGTTGGGAGGAACCGATGCGGTAATGGCTTTATTGATATTCGCAATAGATCCTCAGCCCAAGATAGAAGTATCACAGCAAGAACAATTAGTTGATTATCTTCAACACATCAAGGCCGATATGGTAATACTAAACCAATGGTTTGGATCAAATAAAAGCTATGTCATGGGACTAGCTAACTTGCTAAAAGCAAACAAGATTGAGCACGTTATTTTCAGGCGCAGTGCCGACACAGAAACAGGTGATATGGATATTCGTTCATATGAAATGCCAGTGAAAGTAAACATGGGAGTGTTCAATACACGTGGCTCCCCTAAACACGTAGCCAAGAACATTCAGTTGATAAACAGTAACGAAATCTATATAGAGTATAAATGAAACAATGTAAAATAATCGTCAAGGACGAAGTAAATGTTAAGATAGAGGGATTAGAACTCAGTGAGCGTAAAGCTCTAACGAAGATGTTCGAATTCGATGTGCCAGGTGCAAGGTTTCTGCCGAGTGTCCGATTAGGTAGGTGGAACGGTAAGACAAGCTATTTCAGTCTAGGCGGGTCAAGTTACATCAATTTACTCCCCGAGATTCTACCAGTGATTGATCGTGCCGGGTATGATATTGAATTAGAAGATATTAGAGACTATAAAACTACATTTGAATTTACTGAAGTTACATCAGAAACATTCAAACATAAAGTATGGCCTAAGAATCATCCGATTGCAGGACAGCAAGTTGTATTGCGTGACTATCAAATTGAGATTATCAATAACTACCTCAAGAATCCGCAAGCATTGCAAGAGATTGCGACAGGTGCGGGTAAGACACTAATAACGGCTGCACTTAGTTCAGCGATTGAACCATATGGTCGTAGCATTGTTATTGTACCCAATGTGAGTCTAGTCGGCCAAACAGAAGCAGACTACATTAATTTGGGACTTGATGTTGGAGTGTACTATGGTGGACGCAAAGAATATAACAAGACACACACTATTTGTACTTGGCAGTCGCTCGGTAATATGCTTAAGAATACTAAAGCAGGTGAAGCAGAAGTTGATATTGGCGACTTCATTGAAGGTGTAGTCTGTATTATCGTTGACGAAGTTCACCAAGCTAAGGCTGATGTGTTGAAAACATTACTTACTACCGTGATGAGTCAGATTCCATTACGTTGGGGTTTGACTGGTACTATTCCCAAAGCTAAGTTTGAATCAATGTCGTTGACTGTTAGCTTAGGACCAGTAATTGGAAGTCTTTCTGCTAGTACCTTGCAGGAACAAGGTGTGTTGAGTAACTGCCATGTAAACATTTTGCAACTGCAGGATGGAGTAGAGTTTCCTAACTATCAAACTGAACTTAAGTATCTGGTTGAAAACAGTCAGCGCATGGATTGTATTGCATCACGTATCTTCAAGATTAAGGATACCGGTAACACACTAGTCCTGGTTGATAGGATTGAAGCTGGCAAGATCCTGCATCTTAAGTTAGAAGAATTGGGTGTGCCTGAGGATGATGTTGTATTCGTATCCGGTGGAACTAAGTCTTCCACCCGAACAGATCACTACGATGACATTGCTACTGCAACCAACAAGATTATTATCGCAACATACGGTGTAGCCGCAGTTGGTATTAATATCCCGCGAATCTTCAACGTAGTGTTGATTGAGCCGGGTAAGAGTTTCGTCCGAGTTATTCAAAGTATCGGACGGGGCATTCGTAAAGCAGAAGACAAAAACTTTGTGAATATCTGGGATATCACTAGTAGTTGTAAGTTCGCTAAACGACATTTGACACAACGGAAGACCTTCTATAAAGAGGCTTCATATCCATTCGATGTTGAAAAAATCAAGTACAAATAATGCTTGACATACAGCTACTAATCGTATATAATAACTTAACTGAAAGAAAACACACGTGCGGATACTAACATTAGAAAATTCATTTTACAATCTTGAGACTCTACCCGACGAAGTAGATGATTTACGTTTTGCTATCTTAGACAATAGTAACCCACAGAACGTAGACTATCATTACATTCCTCTAATATTTCTGGAGAGTTTTAACAGCCCTGCACTTGTATTGAAGATCGGTAACAAGACAATAAAGATGCCAGTAGATTGGCAGATACTGATCGGTGAACCTGACATGGGAGACTTAGAAACATTACCACTTACTAGTATTAATGATCGAGGCTTCAAAGCATTTGAATTCAATCCACTCACTGCATTTAGACCTAGTTTCCAAGATATTGAGATTGTTGATATCTACCACGATGTGACTTGGTATGCACCTCGGCTGAAGAATGGACAATTTCTATGTGTACCTATCGATGATGATGTCAAACCTCGATGTGTTTACTTTGTTAAAGAAATTAGTCGCAACTGTGAAATTATTGATTACGGACAGTGCTTCTAATGGCAACTAGAAAAGCGGCAGTACCCACTGAAGAAAAGTTTGAAAACATAGACTTTGACTTATTCAATGCATTAACTGCACTGGATAAGAAAGACTATGCGTACATCGATAAGTTGACTGATGAGCAGCAGCGTAAATTTGTTCCTTATATGATGACACATTGGATGAGTGCTATCAAGTCTAGCGGTGATCTACAAGGCTATTATCTGATGAGTACTAACTATCATGCAAATACTCACTTGTTCAATGAGTATGTTAGCAAGCATCCTAAGCTACAGTGGCAGATGTTGTGTGCAGCGAGTCCGGGCATCGGCAAGCAGTTTCATCAATGGATACCGCATCTATCTAGCAAAGTAACGCAGCTTAAAGAAACTCCTAAAGAAAAAGAAGTACGCGAGTATTTCACAAAGATATATCCTAAATCAAGTGAAGCTCATGTACGTGCTATAAGTGAAGAATTCGTCATCAAGCACAAGAAGAAGGTATACTTGGCAAGTAAGTACCCTAATCTGAAGCAAACAGATATTGAAACATTATCGGAACTAGTGACAGATGCTGAAATTAAACAATATGAAAAAGATAGCGGTAACGGTTGAACCAAACCATAGTTGTGAGTTTTGTAATCGTGAGTTCGTAAGAGAAAGAACCCTACTAAGCCATCTATGTGAACAAAAGCAACGATGGATGAATAAGGACATCAAGGGTAACCGACTTGGATTCCAATGCTGGCTGCAGTTCTATACTAAGAACAGCATGAGCCGAACTAAAAACAAAACATATGAAGAATTCATTAAGAGTGCTTACTATACTGCCTTTGTAAAGTTTGGCAATTACTGCGGTGATGTGAATGTAGTCAACGTAAGTCGATTTGTTGATTGGTTGTTGAAAGAGAATACTAAGCTGGATAACTGGCATAGTGATTCGGTTTATACTGCCTTCTTAAAGGACTACCTTCGCAAAGAGGATCCGTTAGATGCGATTCATCGTGGGATAGAGCATTCTATGAAATTAGCAAAAGAAGCAAGCATTCAGCCACATGATTTGTTACGATACGGAAATGCAAACAAGATATGTTATGCAGTGACAACAGGTAAGATAAGCCCGTGGATGTTGTATCAAAGTGACAGCGGTACTAAATTTTTAGACACCCTGACATCGGATCATGTTAAAATGATCATCGATTATATCGATCCGGAACAATGGGCAATCAAGTTCAAACGTGACCCCGAAGCTGTTGCTCAGGTTAAAGGACTGCTCCGTGCAGGTGGTTATTGACATTTAATCCATAATCTGTTTTCATACATGTATTATAACAGATGACTGGCGAGAAATTACTGATTGGATGTATAAGAACGATTGTGATCCGTTTCTATTAAGTTCGGGCAGTAGCAGCGGCTATGTATTTCAAGTTAGAGCGAATCATGAATGGTTTTTGTTGAGGTGGGCATAATGAGTTGGCAGTATAATGGATGTGCAAAATGGATAGATATCATCGACTGGTGTCAGAAAAATCTTATCGGTTGCTGGCATACGAATGGATTCGAAACTATTTACTTTAACAGCGAAAAAGATTATGCTTGGTTCATACTGAGGTGGCATTGATTGGAATTCGTTGCACGAATATTACCGCGAATCATCGCAGGTGTTGCTAGCATATTAGATGCTAGTAGCCTACGCGAGAGAGTATATACACAGCAACAAGAACATGAACTGATGTGGACCAGCTTAGATGACATTGCAAGAATGTATAAAGATACTCCGGCCGGAGACTTTGCCAAAGAAACTCTATCACGAGTGAATGCACGATATGGGTGTTAAAGAACCTATATTCACTATCAGCCTCGGTCGGGGTCACTATCATCTACAACATAAAATGATGAAGTGGTGCGAACATAATTTAGGGCAAGGTGGGTGGGTTTATTATTATGATGGAATGGGTGATAATAATTGGGCAATATCCTGCACGTTTGGGCACACTAAGATTTACTTCAAAGAAGAAAAAGATGCAGTGTTCTTTAGATTGAGATGGGAATGAGAGTAGAGTTTCCTCAAGGTGTGCCCGAAGGCTGTACCGAATGGTTAAACACGCATGTGGGCAAGGGCAATATAACTGGCTTTGTTGATGACGATGATTATGCTTGGTTCTATCGGCGTGAGCGTGTTTATCCACAAGGACATGAAGCGTTTGATCCTCGTGACTTGGCACCCAAATATGTGACCACTTTCACAGTCAAAGATCCCAAGTTGGCAACTTGGTTTGCCCTGAGGTGGAGTTCATGACAGTTACAATACCGTACGATCCTTTTTGGGAACCTTTAGAGTGGGCCAAGGCACATTGTCATAGTTATATCACTAACGATATGCATCAGGACGGATACAATACCTATGATCATACTAAAATTAATTATCATTTCAGCGATGAGCGAGATGCGTTGATGTTTATGTTGAGGTGGGCATGATCAAGAAACAATACAATGAATGGCCGGGGCTAACAGGAGTATGCTACTTTAACAAGTTCTTAGACACTACAAAATCTGATGCCGAAGCAGCAGTCGAACTACGGAAGTACAATGCTGAATTTGGAAAATGCAAGAGGCACACTAGTCTAAATGTAAAGTGGCACGATCCAAAGATGTATATGCTGTTTATTTTGAGATGGGCATGAAGAAACCTAAACCAAAAAAACCAAAAGTCAAAGTACCCAAAGATGCATTGATAGTTGACTATGGGCTCCACCGTGTTATCCTACCTTACAAACGCCCAATTGACTTGTATAACAATAAAGAACTTGATACAATACAAGAATGGTGCCAGAAGACCTTTCCAATCGATTCTTGGAAAATCAGTAGAACAGCTTGGCCGGGTCATATATACTTCCTAAAGGAAAGCTATCTAACAATGTTTTTACTAATGTGGGCAAAATAATAAACGGTGTAAGCGATGACCATAATTTCAAAGTACACATCCCAATAGTGTATATGGGTCTACTAAACTTGACCGAGCGTATCCGTCAGTGGAACGAGATAAAAGACTGGATTGATGAGTTAGTGGAGTGGATTCCCGAGTCATACTCAGTACAACATGAGGCTAGATACATGGATGTTTGGTTCAAAGAATCAAAACATGCGATGATGTGTCAGTTAAGATGGGGATCATGATATGGGACATGTTCCACCAAGAATGTTTCCGCTGCCCATTGCAAAGAACTATAGCATAACAGACTGGCAAATACAAATGGCACAATGGGAAATACATAAACGAGCAGGTAATCTATACGATGCTGCATGGTGGCGCTGGATGCCCGGGGTAACCTTCACGGTCAAGTGGCCGGTAGGTTGGGTTATTCTAGACGAGATGCCCGACGGATCAACGACCTCTGTGCAAAGTGCAGACCCAAATGATCATTACAGGCCCTGGCTGGAGAAGAATGTGGGCAAACAAGGATGGGATTGGCAATGGGGTCTTAGAGATAATAATGCAGCAGACAATCGACTAACAATTAAAGTTAGAATCAAACACGCGAAGTGGGCAACCATAGCGCTATTGCTATGGGGCTAGATTTAGGCTTTGATATGAAGCGGCGATTTATAATCGTACCCTATGAATTAGAATTCTCAAAAGACATGGTAATACTATGTGATATCTATTACTGGAACACACATTACGAAGAACTCAAAGATTGGTGTGATACTCAGTTAGGTACTACTCAGGTTGGAATGACAGTAGAGTTTGATTCTGAGAAAGATTTGATGATGTTTATATTGAGGTGGTCATAATGGCAATACAAAATCAACCGCTAGGACAGTTCAGACCTTTCACTGAGCAAATACAGTACGAGGTTGTAATTGCCGATAAATCTGCTGGCAATAGAGCTAATAAAAGAACATATGTATACGACTGCCGACTAAAGAACCAAGATCCTAGCACAATTGTAAAATGGTGCAGAAGAAACTTTGGTGATAGAGGCAATGGTTGGGATTTTATGCTGACCGGAGGAAATATCACTATAGAGATATGGGATTCCAAGTTAAAATTTATGTATGAAATGTGGAAGACATAATGAAACTTGAAAAGCATGAGAAGATAAACACTTGGCGAGTACTCAAGGACTTAGAGCCAGTGCAATCACTTAGGTGTAGATTGAATTGGCATCTATGGACTAATTGGGAAATATGGGAAGAGGGCTGGGCAAAGGGGGTAGTGCAACAGGCAACGTGCTACTGTGCTAAGTGAGGTATGCCTAGGGTATACTCACCCTATACTAAAAATAAAAAAGGATAATTATGATTTTCTCTTACAGTTATCACCGTGCCAGCGGGTATGCGAAGATGCAGTTATTTGTTTTTCGCAATATTGACATGTGATGTAACTGATTATTTTTCTAGCACCTTGCCCTAATCGCCATCCTTCAGATAATAGACCAGCTAATTGACTTTCACTGACAGAAAGAATATTTCCGGTATCATTGTGGACCCATCGTTTTCCCGTGTTAGCATCTTTTATTTTTTGTATAGTGCTTGAATTATGAGCGACACCTTTATTCCATGGTACTTTTCCAATGTTGGCCATACTGACCGCATTTTTAACTTCTTGAGTTCTTGGTATTCCTTTATTCCAAGCTACCTTACCTTTTTTAGATTCAGATATGCTAGCTCTCCACTGGTCAGTAAAAATATCACTGGTCCGTTCGGGGTGTTTTTTTCCAAAATTTGGATGATCTTTGCCTCGAATAGACTTGAGTAATTTTGATTTTTCTAATTTTGCAAGTTCATAAATCTTTGAAGAGGGCTTGTACCTGAGTCCTAATTTTTTAGGATTAGACATAAACCAAAATGCATGTATCATTTTATGTTTGTTATTGCCGGTTGTAATCTTAGGTAATAACAAGTGACATATAAAATGTTCCTTTGCAGTAAGTTTAACTAAATTTTCACTATTGGCTGTTCCGCCCAAACTTTTGGGAATAATATGATGTTTTTCATAATAAGTGTTACTTACCAAAACTCTTGCTCTTGCTGAATTTATTATGTTATAATACCATCTAGAATATTTATTTTGCAAATACATGATTATCTCCTTGATACATGTATTTATACTTACAGGAGAAAAAAGTGTCCGACATAATGATAGATATTGAGAGTTTAGATACAACACCAGATTGTGTGATTCTTACGATTGGTGCAGTGTTGTTTGACCCGCGTGGTCAGGGTATCATTGACAAAATTGAAATTAGACCTACGATTGAAGATCAAACTGAAATCTATGATCGTAGCATCAATGAAGATACATTGCGTTGGTGGAGTACTCAAAACCCTGCAGCTATTGAAGAAGCTATGGGTGATCAAGGCAGAGTTAGTTTTGCTGATGCTATGGATACGCTTTATAAGTTTTGTTGGAATCACAATAACGTGTGGAGTAATGGTGCATCGTTTGACGTTGTAGTTATGGAACATGCATGGCGACAACTTGGTCAACTTGCACCATGGCAGTTCTGGAAAGTCAGAGACACTAGAACTATCTATGAAGTCACCAATGTAAGTTTGAAAGACGGTAGTTATAAAACAACCCACAAAGCTGTTGAAGACGCTGAACGCCAAGCTATAATACTACAGAAGGGTTACTTGAAATTAATTAAAGCGGGACTAGTGCAATCTAAATGAGATTTAACTCAGACATTGATATTGACTTTGGCAACAGAGACAATATCTTACAACACATAAAACACATTCCGGCAGCGATGCGTAAGGTAAATCCTATTCGCAAACACTCTACTGGTATATATGTCACTGATGTGCCACTTGATGCTATCAACGTAATGGCCAATCTCGACTACACAGTCGCAGAGAAGCGTGGCTATATCAAATTAGACTTTTTGAATGTTCATGTGTATGATAAGATCCGTGATGAGCAACATTTAATCAGTTTGATGGCTGAACCTGATTGGAAGAAATTGAATGATATAGTGTTTGTAGAAAAACTCATTCACTTGGCGAATCATTATAATAGTATGCAGAAGATGCCAGAGCCTATTGATAGCATTCCCAGACTAGCGATGTTTCTAGCTGTCATTCGCCCCTCTAAGAAGCATTTGATTGGATTACCTTGGAAAGAAGTTGCTAAAACAGTGTGGGATAAAGATGATACCGGGTACACATTCAAGAAGTCGCATAGTATTTCCTATTCACACCTAGTTGCAGTTCATATGAACTTATTAGAGGAATCAGCTAAGACGCTTGACGAGAGTGATTGATTTGCGCTTACTCTTGCGCTTTGCTAACTCTAGCATACTGCATATTGGCCCGTGAACCACAGTAAGACTCTTGTTATTGAACGTTCGTAAATATGGTCTAAACATAGACCAATCGTCTTTTAAGAACATATTGATTGGTACTAGTCTGTTCGACTCCCACCACCATACATCACCTAGTTCTAAGAACCGATCACGTAGTATTTGATCGACTATGGCACCGTAATCATATATCGTAGTTACAATATCATCCCTATTTTGTACAATTCCAACGTAGTCCTGACCTGCGTAGGAGCAGATGGTGATAAACGGGTGGTTTTGTGTTAGTTTGTTGAAGAATTCGGTTGGAATCATTGTTTTTTGTTGTCTATGGATATTTATCAGATTCGGTTAACTATTATATTATTTTTAACTAAATATAGTAAAGGAGCCACTTTGTGTACGCTACAACAGTAAATTACTTCATTCCCAGACAAACTGTAGTTTTGTACTCGGGAGCATCCAACAGGAGATATCAAACCGTGTATTCTAGAAATCTAAAAATTCATAAGGGAGTTGACAATCAACTTCAATTCCAATTCATCAATCAGGATCAAAAACCGGTCAATATCACCGGTAAGACACTGACTTGCAGACTAATGAGCTATGACGGTTCAGAAATTCTTCTGCAAAAATCACTAACCCCTTTATTACCTGTTACAGGAATCGCTACACTTGAAGTAACGACGAATGAAACATTGGGTATGGATACCGCATTATGTTACTATTCAATCTCTATCCCAGACGGTGCGTTTGAGTATCCTGTGTTCGTAGATGACAATTCCGGTGGTCGTGGCATAATTAATATCACTGACAGTATTTTACCCAAATATGTAAAATCAATGGACCTCGGCTTTCTCGCACACTCTGCTCCTACTATCGAGATGCCAGTAACCTACTTCAGTGAAACATACCGTGGTAAGGATGCATCGAACTATACAGTTCAATTGGTGTTCGATGGATTTATCGGCACAATCAACATTCAGGGCTCGATTAGTAGTGCAGCAGATGAATGGTATGATATCACAAATCCTTCTACCTATACAGATTATGTCGGTACCGATTATTTTAACATCGATGGATGCCATGCATTCATAAGAGTGCAGATGGTAAGCTCTGGTGGTACAATAGGTAAGATATTGTTTAGGTAATTGACCAAGACTGTTGCTTTTACGCAAGCATTTGTGCTATACTAGTACAGATGTTTGATATTCTCTCAGTAATTCCCGGTAAAAAGAAACAAACAAGTAGCGGATGGACTAGCTTCAACGCTATTTGTTGTGGGCACCGCGGCCACAAAGCAGACCGACGTAGTAGAGGCGGTGTGAAATTTGACGGTAGTACTAATTGGGTAATGCACTGCTTTAATTGCAGCTTCAGTTGCAGCTTCACCCTGGGCAAAAGTATCAGTCCCAAAACTCATCAATTCTTAGTTTGGTGCGGTGCGGACGGAGAACAGGTACAGCGTTGGAGTTTAGAGAGTCTACAAAATAAAGATTTGTTGGATTTCTCACAAGAGCAAAAGAAGCAGGAGCAAGCAATTACTTTTAAGTCTAAGCAGTTACCTGCAGGTGAAGTACTAGACACTGCTAACCCTAGACATAAAATATACACTGAATACTTGAATAAGCGTAAGATTGATCTTACTAAATATTCATTCACTGTCACTCCTGATGATAGGGGCCGCAATCAGTTTAGAGTAATCGTACCTTACACCTATCGAGGTAAGATAGTAGGTAACACTAGTAGATTCTTAGATGATAGAATTCCAAAGTACCTCAACGATCAGCCTCAAGGATACGTATTCAACATCGACAAGCAAGAGAATGATTGGCAAGTGTGCATTGTGACAGAAGGTATATTTGATGCGCTTGCAATCGACGGAGTAGCAGTAATGCATGATGATATCAGTTCAGAACAAGCACGATTAATCGCTCAACTTAATCGCAGAGTAATTGTAGTACCCGACTTTGATAAGACAGGTTTCAAACTGATTGACAGAGCATTAGAATTAGGATATAGTGTGAGTTTACCAAACTGGGCACCTGGTGTCAAGGATGTCAATGATGCAGTAAAGAAATACGGTAAGCTCCCTACATTGCTTAGTATATTACAAAATGCTACATTGAGCAAGATAAAATTAGAAATTCAAAGGAAAAAAATTGGCAAAAGCAACGGATTCTAAAAAGCAACTAGAGTATACAGTAGATGTGCAGAAATTGTTTCTGCGCATGATGATCACCAACGCAGAACTTTATACTCGCGTTATGAACATTATGAATAGTGCTAACTTTGATAGGTCACTACGACCCGTAGCAGAGATGTACAAAGAGCATACCGACAAGTACAGAATTCTCCCCGACTCTACTCAAATCAAAGCAACAACAGGTATCGATATTGAACCTGTGCCTGAATTGAGCGAAGGTCATTATGAATGGTTCTTCGATGAATTTGAATCATTCACTAAACGACAAGAACTTGAACGAGCAATTCTTTCGGCCGCCGACTTACTGGAGAAGGGCGACTTTGCACCGGTTGAAAAACTAATTAAAGATGCAGTTCAAATCAGTTTGCAAAAAGACATGGGTACAGATTACTTTCACGACCCTGCAGCACGTATCAATAAGTACTTCAACTCAGGCGGGCAAGTATCAACTGGCTGGCCACAGATGGATCGTATTTTATACGGTGGCATGAGTCGCGGAGAATTGAATATCTTTGCGGGTGGTTCAGGATCAGGTAAGTCACTTGTGATGATGAACCTTGCATTGAACTGGTTGCAAGTAGGACTAAGCGGGGTGTATATCTCGCTAGAACTCTCCGAAGAACTAACATCACTTAGAACTGATGCTATGTTGACTAGCATGGGCACGAAAGAAATTCGCAAGGATATTGATAATACTGGCTTGAAAGTTAAGATGATCGGTATGAAGACTGGCAAGTATCGTGTTAAGGGGTTACCTGCACAAAGCAACGTCAATGATATCAGAGCATACTTGAAAGAAGTACAGATTCAAACAGGCATCAAAATTGACTTTGTGATGGTCGATTACCTTGACTTAGTTATGCCAGTCAGTGTCAAAGTAAGCCCAAATGATCAGTTCATTAAAGACAAGTATGTTGCGGAAGAATTACGTAATCTGAGTAAAGAATTAGGTATCTTGTTGGTAACTGCATCACAGTTGAATCGTTCAGCAGTTGATGAAATTGAATTTGACCATAGTCACATTGCGGGTGGTATCTCTAAGATTAACACAGCGGATAACGTGTTTGGTATCTTTACTAATCGCAGTATGCGTGAACGCGGCAAGTATCAAATTCAATGTATGAAAAGTCGTAGTTCTACCGGGGTCGGTGCTAAGGTTGACCTGGAATATAATGTAGAAACAATGCGTATTACAGATGAGGGTGTTGAGGGTGAATCTAGTTATAGACCAAGTAATCCGCAGCCGGCGGCAACTGATATTATGAGTAGGTTGAAGACTACTTCTAATGTATCTTCCGGCGGTGGCGCATACACCAGTGATGACTCATATGGCGGGACTGATAATAAGAAGGTAGTAGGAGATGTGCAAGGAAGTAAGCTAAAATCGATGTTGCGTGACATTCAGAAGAATAACATTTAATTAGATAAATACAAGTAGGATCTATACTATGCAAAGAAAAACACGCAGTCTGTTAGAAGAATTAGAAGCGGTCGGTCAAAATCGTGACACTAAACATGTCATCGAAAGCCGCGCCCATAATATCATTACTAGTGCTATAAACCTATTAGAAATGATTAGCAAGCACTATGACTCTGAAAAAGCTCAAATCTTAGAGCGAAAGTTACTAAGTGCTATCAAAGCCCGCGATCAAGGTAGATTCTCAAAAAGTTTGAGGAAAAACGATAATGAGAGCGAATGAATTTGCATTGGTTGAGAGCGCCGCTAGTAGACGTAAGCAAGCTATTATGAACGCTCGGGCCCGCTCAGCCAATACCCAAGTACCTGCAACAGCGGTTCAACCTCCGGTGTCTAGTGGAACTAGCACACCCGCAGTAGCACCTACTCAACCAGCACCGGTAGCTGCACAGACTGCTCCGCAGCGTACTGATTGGGCAGGCCTAAATCAAGCTATGGCCCCAAATCAACCTCAAGCTGGATCTTCATATCTTGACAAAATTAAACAAAAAATGTATTCTGCTGGCAAAGGAGTAGCTAATCGATTTACTACGCAGGGTAAGGTTGCTTCACGTACAGAGCAATTATTTATGGACAAATTTCTTAAGGATATGAAGACAGCAGAACAAACCACTACTGGTCTCAGGGGGGATAAGTTTGACCCCAAGACTTGGGTTAGCGACTATCTTACGAAAAATAATTGGGATGCAGGAGATCAACAAGAGATTCTTGATAACGCAATTGCCGCAAATAATAAAAAAGCTATTGCTAAAGCAATGGCCGCAATTGGAAAATATAATAATTTAGGCTCAACTATGAGAGCAAAAGCCGCTGGCGACCAAGCTGCTGTTAGCGGTAACAAGGCTATGGGTCAAATGGCTACTCAATTAGGTAAACCAATGGCAGGTTCACAGGGAGGTGCGGGGGCAATGGGACAAATGGCATCTCAGCTAACTAAACCAGCTGCAACCCTGCAACCTACAACACAACCAGCAGCAAACCCGTTTGGGCAAATGGCTTCACAGCTAACAAAAGCACCAGCATCAACTACTTCTACTACTGAACCAATAAGTTTTGGCGGCAAAAAACTAGATCCATCTGACCCGGCTGATGCTAGAATGATAGCAATATTAACACGACAGGGTAAAATATAAATGAATTTCTCCGAATCACTAAGAGCACTCACTAACAAGATTACTGCTATCAATACTATCGTTGAAGCAGATGAACTAACAAAAGCTCACGTAGAGCATCCAGAAGACTTGGTATTTCATAACGGCACGGTAGGCGCTAATCGTGGTCTACAAGCTATTGTCGAAACAGTCAAGTCACCGGCTGCTATCACTATCAAGTGGGATGGATATCCTGCATTGATATTTGGTAACGGATTAGATGGTCAATTTGTTGTTTGCGACAAGCACATGTTCAACAAGAAAGACGGATCAGGCCGTGTTACTAGCCCCCAAGCATTCGCAGAGTATGACAAGGCACGTGGCATCGTTCGTGGCGATCTAGTTAACATCATTGCTAGAATCTGGCCCGGACTGCAAAAAGCATATGCCGGTAAAGGTTACTACTGGGGTGATTTACTGTTCAGTCAGCCATTACATGAACAAGATGGACTATTTAAGTTCAAAGCTAATCCTAACGGAATTGCATACACTATTGAAGCTAACAGCGAAATAGGTAGTTTGATCAAAAACAAAGTTGGTGGAATTGCGGTACATCAATATATCCCGCCTGAAGCTACTAACGTACAATATGCTCAGTTATTGAACGGGACTATTGGCCAGTTAAAGAATAGCGGCAATGTTGCTATCGTACCGGCAGCGATGCCTAGTGTTCCTAAGTTAAAACTTAACAAAGCAGATATAGCTAAGGTACAGCAAGTAATCAATCAGAACGGACCAGCCGCAGATAAATGGTTACTGCAAGCCCCGGCAGGAACAAAAACTGTATTCCCTTTGATGTGTACAGTCTACATAAACAAAAAAATTGTTTCAGGTAACTTAAACAACTTGGTCGGTGATTTCTATGAGTTCTTCAAAACTCGTCCCATGTCAGAACCTATTCGTGCCAAGCTAACAGAGCACTTTCAACAGAACGAAGCAGGGATTCAAGGGGCATTTGCTATATGGGTTGCACTATATACGCTAAAAATGCAGATTGAGCCTCAATTAGCTAAAGCAGCAGAACAGAGCCCGGTGAAGGGTTATCTAGCTGACGGCACTCAAAGTCAAGAAGGATTCGTTGCTCACGGTGTAAAAATCGTCAACCGAATGGGTTTTAGTCGCCAAAATCTAGCGGGTAGGAACTAATTTTTTCTACCTAGCATAAATAAGTATATGAATCTATAAGATTCACACTTCAAAAGGAAAATATATCATGGCAAAACAAATTAAAGTTCACGGCGACACAAAGCCAGTATTCGCAATCGACACATTAAACGGGTCAGGTTCAGCAACTACTGGCGTACCAGTAATGTTCTCTGGTCCTAAATTAGAGTTCTTCGGTATTGATCTAGGTGCTGACGTAGCTGGCGAGATGGATACAAACGAAGCGGTAGAAGCAGTTATCACATGTATCACTCAGTTGGCAACAACTCACTTCTACCAAGTGGAAGCCTCTACTGGTGTAATGTCTATCGCTATCTATCCAGTAGCAGCATGGACACCATCAGTATTGCAAGTTGCAGTTCGTGCTTTAGGTACAGTTGCAGGTTACGACTTGTCAGGTGCTACTGTTACTAACGTTGGTTTCAAGCTAGCAGCATCTTAATCAATTAACTTGATTGACAAAGCCCCTAAATATTAGGGGCTTTTTTACCTCTATAAATAGTGTATGTCATTACAAATTAGATGCTACACGCTTTTCGATATTACGAAAACCGGTGTAACCAACCGAAGAAATTCCATCAATCTCGACTCTAAGTGGCAAAAGCAACGTAACACCCAATGTAACTTTGATACTATATTGCAAGTCGCTTCACTGAGAAGCCAACCTGAAAACGTCACTGACCCTGTACTTTCCCCTGTAATTTTCTCAGAATTTGATAAGTTTGGCTTTCTATTTGAAAATGAAACAGAACCTCATCCATGCTGGTCATTTGACTTCACTGTCAATTTTCATAGTGTGTTTGATGACGGCATACATGAATTTGGCCACCTATATACTGACTGTGACGGCGTACCTATGATAATAATAGGTACTGAATGGGAAAAACTTCCGACGTTTATTGATGCAAGTGCTGAATTACGAAATATTTACTTTGAGGTATTACCAGATGAAACTAACTGAACCTAAAATGTTTGATATCCTTAACAAACTTCTCGGTAAAGAGAAGTTATCAGCGTTAGAGAAACAGATAATTTTTCAAGACAGTGACGGAAACTATAACTTATTCGGTACGTACCTTATATCGAAGGATGTACTAGAGTTCGTAGTGGAAAAGAAGCATACGTTTACTTCACATGCCTTTACTGATCTAAAAATAGCAGTGACTTGGGCCACGCTTGATTTGTGCGGTAATATAAACGGTGCAGCACGAGTATTGTACCTAGATCAATTACTCTCTGGTATTATTCAAAACATGAAGGTGCACGAAAATTTGTGCAAGAGAACTAAAGATTACGATCAACTAGCATTATATACAACCAAATTAACTGAGGGTAGAGTAAAAAGACAATCTGCATCAGCCGAATTAGCTCGGTACACGGAGCGCTGCAAGGAATGGCAGTACAAGCAATTTGCTCAGAACTCCGCAAAATAAATTAGAAAATGATAAATACTTTATTAGTAATCTAGGAACAACTATGAAACTTAACGAATTCAACAACAAAAAAACGACAGTCGCTGTCAGAGCCCTAAAAGAGCATTTCAATACAACATTTAATGTTGATAAATTAGGTCTATATGAGACTAAAAAAATGCTTATCAAAGTTAAAGGCTTAATAGCCGAGACTAAAGGTAGATCAATGAGTGGGGAGCAAAATCCTGCTTACTTGAAACTGGTGTTCATGGAACAAGCACTTAGCCATCACTACGGTGATCTAAAAACTACCCCGTTGTACAATACTCGCATCGTAGTTGAGAACGAAGAAGTTGAGAAATCACAAGTCGTTTTAGCTGCACAAGAGATGGTTGATACAATGCAGAAGATGGTTGAGCAAGTTTCTGACATGCTAGTCAAAGAGCTACCTGCAGTAGTTGACGGTGTCAACAGCGAGTTTGGTTCAAGTGAAGGTGAACAGTTTAGTAGCCAAGTATCAGAAGCATTGACTTCATTGCAAGCAGCTATTGCTCAATCTAAAACCGGACTACTAGGCGCATTGGGCGTTATTACTGGTCAGGGCGGCGCAGCATTCGGTGGTGATGAGATGGGCGGCGAAATGGATGGTGCTGAAATGGGATCTGAAATGGGTGCTGAAGAAATGGGATCTGAAATGGGTGCTGAAGAAATGGGATCTGAAATGGGTGCTGAAGAAATGCCCGCAGAAGAGCCAGAAGAGCCGATGCCAGCAGTTGGACGCGCAAAGCGTTAAACATGCGTTTATTTGAATTCAGTGATGCGGATCCATTGCGGGTTAAGTTGGTTGCGGTAACGAACCAACTTAAATCGCAGAATGAACCTATGTCAACTGACGAATTCTTAACTGTATTAAACAAGAACGGAATCAGCTTAGACAAGGCTGATCTGTTCGATATGGTTCAAAAAGATCCATTGGTAAATATAATTGCTGATGTCAATGATGATACTGTTACATTCAAGGGTCAAGAAGGTGATTTAGACTCAGCCGTAGATCAATCACAGGACGAAAATGAAAAGATTCGTCAGCAAATGGCAAGAAAACAAACCGGTAAGTAACCAAATAGGTTGACACTCGTGCTATAGTCGTCTATAATCGACTATAATGTACATCCCAAACAAATATAATTACGTAGCAATCCCCCGCCAGACTATCGACGGGGTACGCAGATATGCAACACCTGACGGCGAAAAGCTCCCAAGCGTCACTACTATTCTAGACGCAACCAAATCAGAAGAAGCTAAAGCGGCATTACAGAATTGGCGCAAAAGAGTCGGAGTTGCCAAAGCACAAGAGATTTCAACTGAAGCAGCAGGTAGGGGTACTCGTATGCACAAGTGGCTTGAAGACTATGTTAAAACGGGTGTAGTAGGTGACCCCGGATCTAATCCATATAGTATCCAAAGCAATGCAATGGCCAAGTCTATCATTGCACAGGGCATGGTCAACTGTACCGAATACTGGGGAACAGAAGTACCGTTGTACTACCCTAAGATTTATGCAGGAACAACAGACTTGTGCGGAGTGCATTATGGTAGTGAAGCTATCATGGATCATAAGCAAACAAACAAGCCAAAAAAACGTGAATGGATTGATGACTACTTTGTTCAATTAGCAGCGTATGCTAACGCACACAATGAAGTACACGGGACGAAGATTCAAAAAGGCGTTATTTTCATGTGTGATCCTAATTGTTTTTACCAAGAATTCATCGTTGAAGGCGCAGAATTTACGAAGTACACTGACATGTGGTTCAAGCGAGTTGAAGAATACTATACAAAGTTCCTGTAGCACAAGATAAATAGTATATTCACATAAAGAGTATACTATGGCTATTGTACAAATAAGTAAAATCATTCACCGTTCTGGAGCAAACATTGATTTGCCACAGCTTGATATCGGAGAAATCGGTTTCTCAACTGATACTCAGCAAGTTTTCATTGGAAATGATCCTGTATTAGTTCCGATAGAAGGTGTCAGTTCAACTACCCAGACTGAAGTTTTAACTGAAATGTCGTTGATTAATCAGCGGGTGGTTTCAGGGGATGTGACCACTATTTTTGCTCCTATTGCGGGTGCGGCCAATACGGTGTTCAATTTAACGAACATTCGCACTGGTCAACTTATTGTTGGTAATGGCGATGGAATTTCAGCTAATGCATTAGTTAATTGGACCGGCAATCTCATTGGTAATGGTAGTAACACTAAACTTAAGTTAGGCGATGCCGGCAACATAATGATAACCGGTGGAATGAGTGGTGGCGTGTTAACTACTGATGGATCTGGAAACTTAATTTGGGATGTACCATCATCCGGTGGTACAAGCGGGCTTCCTAGCGCAAACGGCGCAAGTGGTAAATTTTTAACTACTAACGGAACCACGTCAAGCTGGGCCAATGTATATGCCGATAGTAGACTCGGTAATGCTATCAAGGCTAATATCAGCGTCACTGATGCAGGGGGTGACGGTAGCTTAACATATTCGAATACAACCGGCGTTATTAGATATACCGGCCCTAATGCTACTGAAGCTAGGTCGCACTTCAGCGCGGGCACCGGTGTCAATTATGCTAACGGACAGATCAGCATAGGGCAAGATGTTTCTAGCACGGCTAATGTTATGTTTGATAGTATCACTGGTTCTAACTTGACTCTGAATACCTTAGTTGCTAATGCAGTACTATATACTTCACCATCTGGAAATCTAGTCTCATCAGAAAGCGACTTCACTTACAATGCTAGCACTAACACACTAAATATCGGTAAATTAGTGACAGTAGGTGCCATCGAAGTGGGTACACTATTCAAGTCTAACCTGGCTACTCAAACAGGTACTAGTACTGGTACGCAAGGTCAAATCTGCTGGGATGCCAATTATATATATGTTTGTACGTCAACTGGTGTATGGAAACGTATTGCATTATCTTCATTCTAAGATAAATACATTGTTCAATTAACTTATGCTGTACTTCCACAGCGTAGTCCCTAGAACGGTCATTACTAAAGGAAAAACCAAATGGCAAGAAGTCTAAACAAAAAATATTTCGGTAACCGCAATGTCGGTACCGCAGCAACTACTGATAACGGTATCGGTGGCGAAGGCGTAGCAAGAGTAACTATCGGCGGTTCATGGTCTGGCTTCACAGCTGGAACAACCACTGTTACATTCTCAGCTCCGCAACTACCAACTGGTGTAACTGCAACTGGTACGGCCGTTCTTACTGGCGATGCGGTTACTAGCGTCACTATTACTAACAAGGGTTCTGGATATACAACCGCACCTTCAGTAACTATCGTTGACACTGATATCGGTGCAGAAACGACTGGTACCGCAGTAGCAGTCTTAACTACTGATTCGGGCCCGGTTGGTTCATCAACTAACCAAGAAAATGCTATACTAGTTAGTGCTAACACGACTGGTGCTGGTGCAAAATTAGGTGACATCGTTCGCCAAGTTGGTGCTCGTCGTTTCAAAGTTCGTACAGCAGACGGTGTTGCTAATTGTACATTAAAAGGTAGCGCAGTTTCTGGTCAAGGTCAGATGACTATTACTGCTACTGATAGCGATGGTGGAACATACTTTGTTACTAAAATCTCTGCTCACCGTATCACTGTGACACAGGGTACCGGTACTCAGTTTGCATCAGACACATCAGTGCAGTGGTCATTCGCTGCTCCCGTTGCAGGTCAGACTCTAAAAGTTGCAAACGCTTAATAGTTAACTCTATTAAACAAAAAAGCCGCATTAAGCGGCTTTTTTTATGAGCTTGACTATCTTGTCTTTAACTACATCAAAGTTGACGGTGTTAAATAATCCCGGATGCATTGGTTTGGGATAATGTTCGTAATCAGTCCACGCATAGCCGCAGTGTTCGTCATTTAGAATCGGGATGAATTCTTTCTCTACCTTGCAAAAGAAGGTGTGGTATACGAAAGTATTGTTGATGAATTTTTGTATGGGGATTAGTTTAGCATTATCAGGGAAGTACGCAATTTCTTCCATGCATTCTCTCGCGGCACCTTCAAAAAGTGTTTCATCTATTTCTATTTTACCACCGGGTATACCCCAATTACCTGGATTACGACTATCATTTCTAAGCAAGTACAAAAATCTATTAGTGTCACTGGCGTAGAAGAAGATGCCGGCTGCTATATTGTCTCTCATACTATGATTTATCACAGTTTTAGATGACGATAGAATAACTTCCCTGATCGTAAAATCCTTCGAATGCCTTGACCCATACGCCATCAGCATATCGGTATTGTATTTGACTAGTCAAGTTAGTAACATACTGGGTAGTAGTTGTAGTCACGCTATCAAAACTCACTGACCATAATCCTGTACTAGACGAGTACTGAATAATGTCATTAGCTTTTGCATCTACTACTCCCCATGCATCAGATGAATCAGATATTTCTTCTACTATTAAATATCGTTGACCATTTGCCGCGGCAGGCAATCCAAAATTTGGGCCCTTGCTCTGTGGGTTGATGACACTGTTAACTGGATTCAGTGTGTTCTGCGGTAATGTATCGGGATCGATATCAATTATTAATAATCGATCATCATTGGGGTTGTACGTAATCGTACCTACAATTTCTGTATCCATAAACGGATTCTGTAGCCACATCTGACTGACGCCTGACTTAACTGCTCCGTACATACTTAACACCGGTGTCCAGTATACATGTGTGTCTGGATTTTCAGGAACATCAGTTGAACTGTTACTAGGGGATAAGATGTGAGTAGCCGGAAGAATCTGCAATGAATTGCCGATTAATAGTAGCTTGTATCCATATGGAGTGATCTTCTGTCTAGTACCAAGTAATAGAGCATCATCTTGCATGTCAGTTAATGCATTGCCTTGAAAGATACTAGCAATGATTTTATGAATGATACCTAATTTTCTAACTTTAGCAGGGCCGCTAATCCAGATAGGCATATAGAACTTCCAACTCATAATGTCAATTGGGTTGCCGCTACCCTGCGGAATACTTCTGCTACTGAAAGTAAGACCATCTTGATAGACCACGCTTAAACTTCCCCAGTCGATAAAGTTGTCAGTACTTTGAATTTCCAATGAAGGATTAAACAATACACCAATCTGCTCAAGTAGTTCTAATTTTTGCTGATAGTTAGTAGTCCAAAAGTCTACGGTGATTCTTAATGTATACGGTACTGG
>Ga0136642_1000423_pt1 | contig 23064 bp, 36 predicted proteins | sample LowCatLa1302831Y_FD_115313 | JGI IMG/M metagenome (GOLD analysis project Ga0136642, IMG submission 115313) | Freshwater microbial communities from Lower Cathedral Lake, Yosemite National Park, California, USA - 13028-31Y | ecosystem: Environmental > Aquatic > Freshwater > Lake ... | reverse complement strand
GGAGGCAGGGGGCTTGGAGGGACAGGTGGTGATGGAGGCAGGGGGCTTGGATTGATAGGCGGTGATGGAGGCAGGGGGCTTGGATGGATAGGCGGTGATGGAGGCAGCGGGGGCGGAGGGCTCGACAGCGGGGGAGGAGGGTTCGGCAATGGGGGCGGAGGGCTCGGCAGCGGGGGAGGAGGGCCTGGAAGCGGTGGAGGAGGGCCTGGCAGCGGGGGAGGAGGGCTTTGAAGCGGGGGAGGAGGGCTTGGAGGTGGTAGCGGAGGGGGGCTCGGTGGCGATGGCGTCGATGGCGGTGAAGGGCGCGGAGGCGGCGGCGATGGCGGAGGTGGGAGCGGCGGCGGGGGTGAGGGTGGCAACGGCGGAGGCGGGCGTGGTGGCGGCGGCAAGGGTGGCAACGGGGGCGGTGGCCGCGGGGGCGGCGGCAAAGGAGGCAGTGGTGAAGGAGGCGGGGGCGGCTGCGGGCTCGGCGGCACCGGCGGAAGCGGCGGCGGCGGGCTCGGGTTCGGTGGAGGTGGCAACGGTGGTGGTGGCGGGCTCGGGTTCGGAGGCGGGGGAGGCGAGGGACGTGGCGGAACGGGCGGAGGGGGCGAGGGGCGTGGCGCGGCGGGCGGGCGCGGCGGGCGCATCGGGCCGACGGGCCCGTGCGAGCTGGACACGATGGCCCCATTACCGGAGAGGACAAGAGGCCCTGTGGCCGTCGTGCACAGGCGGCCGCACAGGGCCGACGAGGACGGCCCCGTGAGCTTGTACGCGTAGTTTCTGGGAGACGACGCCGCCATGCCGCACGAGAACACGAGCATCGTCGCCGTGTCCGCGCACGTGGCCGAGCCGTCCGCGGCCGCCATGAAGCACGCAGTGAGCACGGACTCGCCGGAGTAGGGGAAGGGTTCGACAACATATCCGGGGTTTGACGTCCCGCAACCCGGAGCCGCGAGCGGGGCGTTCGCCAGAAAGGAGATCTCCGAGTACTTCCACCCTGTGTCGAATGCGCCGTCGCATAGATTTCCGGGTGGAGACGCGTCGAGTCTACTGAGGTCACTGTCAATAAGTCTCGGGATCGTTTTGTCTGGCAGTTCGCACAGTAATGACGACATAGCGCGTGGTAGCATCGATAGCAATACTATCTTACCCAGCGCCATACAAAAGTTGATTCCATGCTTATATATGTCTTATTATATACGTTTTGATACGCTAATTCAATAATGTCCGTCTTTGGTGGACCCGCCACATTTAGCCTGGGGTTGTCAAACCTGGGCAAGAGCGAAACTGAAGTTTCTATGATAAAAAAACAAAACATGTTTGACAAATGGCTGGTTACATTATTTGCAGGCCAGAAGCATGATACGAAAAAGTCCACAGACGGTTGATGTGCGACCATAGACTTATACTACGGCCTTCTGCTGCACGAAAAGGCAGTTGCTATGTTTATGATCGCTAAGAGTGTCGGAACCAACGCTGTCAGTACATACTGTGCGGTGAGGTCATCCGACGCACACGTGGATGGTGCAATCGTGCGGTTCTTGTTTGCAAGTATCCAACTCTTGTGATATGCAACCGATGTGTACACCCCGGGGACTTTCTGGCCGCCGCATCCCACTCCATGAGAAACTATTCCAACGTGCCGACCGAGCACACCTGCACAAAAGTAGAAGCGATTGTCAACCAGAGGTGGTGATTAAAAACCCCGGGATAGCAGGGGGGTTGTGGGGGGCGGCACGCCCCCCACCTGGCTGTGAGTATTCGACGAGCGGTCCTCCGCTGTCTCCGGTGCAGGAGTCCACCGAGTAGCTCATGTTTGTTAGTAGTCCCGCGCATATCGCATCTTCGGGCACGGCGCGCGTCACGTTGTACGAGCCCGACTGGTACTGCTTCGTGCACACGGGGCTGGGGACCTGACGCAGAGTGGCGTTCATGAGGAACTCGGACGTCTGCGATTTGGCAGACGTCTTGCCCCAGCCCAGGACGGCCATCTGCGCCAGCAGCGGCGGGTCGCTCGTGGCCACGATCGCGTACTCCCGTGGCAGCAGCAGCTCGGCGGAGAAGAAGATGAGCGCCACGTCGTTCTCGTAGCCCGGCGGCGCGTAGCTCGGATGGACCAGCCAGTCGCCCCTTCGCACCGACGCCCTGAAGCCCCGGGGCCCGAGACGCGGCCCGCCATCAAGGCCCGCCCTCACGTCCGTCTCACCAATCAGCAGGCTCGCGCAGCAGCTCTCCCCAGGGCATAGCTCGTCGTAGTAGGCTCCCATGTCAGGGCTCTGAGAATCCCTGCAATACCAGAAACCATGAAACAATCAATATTATCAGAACCGTAAATTTACGCATAAGAAAACAGCAGGGGGGCGTGGGGGGCAGCATGCCCCCCTACACAATGCGCCGCGGTGAGCACCACGCCAGGTGCTACGAGGGTGCCTCCGCATAGGTGCTCCATGCCGTTGGCGCCCGGCAGCTGTATGCTGACCATAAAGTCCAGAGGGTTTATCACGCTCGAGCCCCCAAAGACGTGGTTCGCCGAGCAGTTGGTCACGCAGTCCAGCTCGCCCACGAAGTCGGTGCTCACGTCCAGCGTGCCGCACGGGTCGATCGAAGTTAACACGTAGTCCGCGGTCGACTGGGGCGAGAAAGTCTTGTTCATGCAGTCCTCGCACGACAATCCCTCGTGCGACAGGTTCACCGTGGCACCCACGCCGTGCTGAAGCGACACTGACGAGTTTCCGCAGAGCGTAAACACCAAAAGCGAGTCCGCATACGCCCGAATCATCGAACGTTACGGAAATTTGGCGTCTTATATATATTTCGAATACTAGCTACATACTCGTTTTGCTGCATTGTGAGCCTCTCTAGGGTCTTGGGGTGATCGAACGCTGCGCCAGCGAGCACCACTCCTGCAGATGATACAACCTCTTTTGCAATGTCTGGAATCGTCGCAAGGAAAGCGCACGCCGCCGCCATGTGCGCCATGTGCGCTCGCGCTTGATTTCGCATTCCCGTCATTGACCGTGATCGCCACCTGCGCCTGAGCTTGGCGTAGGGCTGGCGCATCTGCAGGCGTATTCGGCTTTGGGGCTAGGCGCGGATAAATCGTCGCGTGTATTTAAGTCTTCAGAATCTTGTGCATGTCTGTGCAGAAAGCGCTATTCGGGACGAATGCAAACGCACGTCTAACAACTGAGTACCAGAATTATGAGAAAGTAGAGACACCATTGTGGCTACAGGCGGAGTAGACTTGTTTACAGTAAGATTGTCCGGCGACATAAGACAGTGGAGAGTTGTTTTTAGTGGTGCTTATTTCAAGAACGAAGTTCTCAAAGATTCTGGCGTAGTATTCGATGTGGTCATGGACGAGAGGTACCCGTATTCCAATCCAGTTGTCACTTTATTCAGACCCGGTTTTGCAGTGGAAGGCCCGCCGAAGCGTATTTACATGAGTATGGAAGACCAGTATGGGACTGTGAAATTCAGCTGTAGCTTTCCGATAGAATGGAGCCCTGCAATGGACATTATAAAGTGGGTAAAACATTTTGCAGATATTATGGACAAAGAGACAATGACAAAGAGACAATGATACGACATATGATTGCAAAGCTTGGCGTTTTATCAGGGTTTAGGGTGATTTAGGGAAAACCCTAAACCCCAAGAGGCTCGGCGGCGCGGTTGTCTTTGGATTCTTTGCTTTGTATGAACCTCCAAACCTATTACATTAATATGTTATCTGTAATAAGAATTACCCTCCCCGCGCCACCACCCATAAAAGAATGCAGAATGAAGAGAAATTTGATGTTGAACTCCAGACCAATCTTCTCTGACCAGACTTCGTCTCGCGTTCCAAATATATCTATACTGCCCGGGGGGCGGCCGTTTCTCACTTTCTTCGTAATATTTATTTATTTCTTCTTTGATTTCCTCACTGAGTTCTGACCTGGTTCCCGCAGAGCGTGAAGACCATAAGAGAGTCCGCATATGCGCGAATCATCGAGAATTATTCTGTATCGTGGCATCTTATATAAGCAGTGTAATTAAGCTGGAACAGCTGTTCTTGAGAGATAACAATAACATCAAATGATGATGATGATGTGATCAATCATCGTGATGCTATCGAGCTAGCACGTGCGTTAAAGAACAATACTGTCCTTGACTGGGAACAGCATAGATGGAATAGAAACACTTCGAACGGAGTTGTGCAAATCATAATAGCGTCTATATAAGACATGGTATTGTGCAATGCATGTCTATTTTCGGCACTCCTACACGTTCGGGGAATAATATCAACCCTGAAGTGGTTCAAAAACTGTATGATGCAGTGCAGCCTATTTTATCAAAAGCAATTACTAGTGGGTTTCATTTTGAGCAACAATTTGCCGCACCCGTCAATGTCATCAAAAGAGGTGGAAGCGGCAGAGAAGCAGCTGTGATTTCAGCAGGTTTTGACCCAAGGGAGAATATGTTGAGCATGTGCATTTCGGAACCCCGTTACGAATGGTATGCAGGTGATGGGTTTGAAATGACCGATGTTATACTGCCTGACGTTTCCGAAGGTACCGTAAATTCAAAAATTTGTGAACTTGTAGTAAATGTTTTGAGACACCAGAACAATTATCTGGACATTGAAGGACCCGTTGTTTTTGAACAACAATAAAGGTGCACAATGTGTCCACTAAACGAAGCATGTCGTGCTACGTATGGGGCGCCAGACGGTCGCCCTCGTCCGATTACATCGTGTGTGAGTTTGTGACATCTCTGGCGAACAAGAGGTACATCATGAGAGACGTTGCGCCGGAAGAAGGAGAGGAGGCGGAGTTCGAGGCTTTCGGAACACCACGGGCCTGCATGGCCGACATTGTCTATCGTGTGGGCGACACTGTTATGGCAGTCTATCCGCACACGACTACGTTCTACGAAGCTCGCGTCGTTGGCACCCCGAAGCTGGAGCGCGTCTATAGGCTGGTCTTTAAAGGGGAGCTTCAGTCCGTGGGGATCCACGCACAGCATATGATGAGTATCTAGAAGTCGTTTATCAAAGAGAGCAGGTTCTTGATTTCGTCATCCCGGGTCTTGACCATGTTCGAAAGAAACGACACCTGCGCCTTCAGCCTGGCATTCTCCGCCGCGGAGGCTGTAGGCTTGGCGGCTGGCCCAGCTGCCGCAGCAGCCGCGGGCTTCGTCGGCTTGGCTGCTGGCTCAGCTGCCACGGCCGCCGCAGGCTTCGTCGGCTTTGCTGCTGGCTCAGCTGCCACAGCCGCAGCTATCTTCGCAAGCTTGGCTGCAGGCTTCGTAGGCTTGGCGGCTGGCTCAGCCGCAACAGCAGACAAGGGCTTCGCCGGCTTGGCTGCAGGCTTCGCCGGATTAGCAGCTGGCTCGGCTGCAGCAGCGGTCTTCGCGGGCTTCACAGCCTGCTCGGGCGCAGCTGCTGCGGTCTTCGTTGGCTTGGCTGCTGGCTTGGCTGCCTGTTCAGCCGCTGCAGCGGATGCGGTCTTCAGTAGCTTGGCTGCTGGCTTGGCTGCCTGTTCAGCCGCTGCAGCGGATGCGGTCTTCAGTAGCTTGGCTGCTGGCTTGGCGGCTGGATCGGCTGCGGCAGCACCTGCGGGCTTTATCGACTTTGCAGCTTCTGCAATAGGCGTCTTTGTTTTTACAGCATCTGGCGCAGCAGCCGCCTTGCCAACGTCCGACAACATGGTGAGGGAACGTGCAGCGACGGCGGCCGCAAAAGAGCCCGGATCAAGCGCCGCGGCACCTTGAGCCGCGGTTCCAGAAGTGAGCGCCGGGGTGCTCTTGGGGCGCTTATGAATCCCGAGAATGCCGAGAGGGTGGCCGTCGAGGCGGTGCTTCTTCATCTGCTGCACGAACATCGCCTCGTCAAATTCCGCATCGATGCTGATGGTCAGCGGCGCGCTGTTGTTGTAGCTGTCGACGGCGCACGCTGGGCAGAAGGACTTGAACGCGGTGAATAAGTGCGTGCTCTGCGGATCTCGCGAGCGCACGAAGCCGGTTTCCTGGCCCTTGCTGCCGTCGACGAGCATCATCGACAGAGTCTTGTCGCACCGGATGCAGCTCCACTTGCGCTGTAAAAGTTCTGCGGCGACCACATAGCGCTCGTAGCACCTGATTAACTGCTGCTGGCGGCGCTCAGCGACCACCCGGCGAAGAATCGGCAGCTGCGACTCGCTCTCGAACCACAGCTCGCACTGCTGGTCAAAATCTTCGGGAGAAAGCGCGAGCAGCTCTGCCTCCGTCAGAGGCACGTCCGCCTTGCGCTTCGGGCCTGCGGTATTTTTTTTTCAAACGGTATGCACGAGCAGGGTGGCAGATTGTGTGCTTGTGACAAAAGAACAGCTGCTTGCCTGGAACGTCTTTTGGATCCATATGTAGACCGCTGTAGCTTCACAAAGTGGTTTAATTATTCCACTGGCCCAAAACCCCGAATATCGTAAACCCTAAACGTGTACGCACCGGGAGGAGGGCGGTCCGCGCCCTGGCAGCCAGACCTGCGCCAGACAGCAGACGCCCAGGCAGCCAGACCTGCGCATTTCCAGCGTCGAGACGCTCGTGCGGTTCGCGAGCAGCGCCCGGGTGACTATGGAAAACGATGAGCTGCTCGCGTTGATTCAATCGGCAAAGGATGATTGATGATGATGGTTTATAAATCTAAATAGAGCCAGCCCGGCTGCGCTTCCAGCTCATCTTCGGCGGATGCTCCTCGGAAGAAACCTCGGACAACACCGGGTCGTCATACTCGTCCTCTTCCTCCTCCTCCTCCTCTTCTCCCGCATCCTCGACAATCTCTCCGTGCATGTCTATGTACGCATTCACTCGTGCTTGGAACACCTCGTCGTCCCTGAACTGCAGGAGGAAGAAGGGCGCGCCGCTCCTCACGTTCACGCTCGCCAGCCGCGGGCTCCACACCCTATCGTCCAGCCTATCCACCACCGGCAGCTCCCTCGTCCGCGCGCGCCTGCCACACACATTTATCATTTCAGCATGCCATTGGGTCAATAAACCCAGCCAGCAGGGTGGCCCCCGCATGCCCCCCGCACCTCGGAGGCTCCTGCGTGTCGCGCTCGCTCATGGCAGCCACGAGCATGTCCACCAGGTCTCCGGCGGGCTGCTTCACGTTGGCGGCGTACTCCGTGGGCGTGCTCGCATCCACCATGTGCACGCCGGCGGCGACGAGCGCGCCGAGGAGGTTCGAGAGCTCCGAGCCAGCCGTCGGCGTCACGTACCTGACGCACATGAATTGCGTTAAAGACTGCGGACTTTTTATTCTTCTTCTCTTTTTGTCACGTATCATACCAGCGCATGACGCCAGCAACGACGTCGTCGTAGTCCACATTCTCGGGCTGCAGTATCCGTTGCACGCACAGGAGCACCATCTTTCTCTCTCTTTGAAATTCTCTCGTTTAATTTTCACCACATCCCGCGATCCAATGCGACTACATAAGCAGGTGATGCTTCGACCCTTCGCCTCTCGTCACTACTCTGTATTGGTTCGAGAAATGCCAGTCTATTAATTATACCTAGTTCTAAACAAGTTGGGCTCTTTAACAGCACGATATTTTTATATGTCCACATCGTAATATTCGTACATCACCGGTCTTACGTCTATATAAGCACGTGCGCAAGCGGTGATGGCAGCGGTGTATTTTTGTATTCTCATATCGCACGTAATGTCATGCTTTGCAAAGCCTATCGTCGACTGCGGGGGGGCGTACCGCGGATGCGAAATCTCGCAGGGGCCCGCGCTTGACGATCTCAACACGCGCAGGTTCACCGACAAGCAGGTCTCGGAGAAGGCATGCGCCGAATACTGCCCAGAACCGCTGCTGCTACTGCCTCCGCCGGCGAGCCCCCCGGCTCCATCGGCAGACTCGAGCGAAACTATGTTCAGCACAATGAAGCAAGCGCGGGGCATCAGTTCCCCGAATGGCGTTGCGGTGACAAATCCCGCAGTGCACAAGCACTTGCAACTCGGACAAATATCCAAGTATACCGTGCACGTTGTCACCGGGCTCTGCACGCTGCACGATGCCATGTCCAGCAAGGGTCTCGACAACTTGACCGTAAAGCCAGATGTAGAAGGACAGGGTGATTTCTTTGTGCGTGTGACCGAGGATGGTGTCAAGGCACTTATTTCCGACCAGAGTCTCGTCCTCCCTTTGCTGTCTTTCGACTTCAGGGTATTCAGACCGTCAGCGCTCATGCGTCTGTCTGGGACTAAGATACTGTGGAAGATGGATCGTGCAATGGCAGACATGAGACTGCTGCTGCCTACATTATCCGAAGCTGCCGTGAATGCGCTTCGGCAGACCGAGGATGGGCAATGGGTAATATGTTACAAGCAATCCACCAACACACATGCGGTGGCTGCCGAACTGCGCAAGGCGAAGGTCGCTATGGAGAAAGAACTTGAAAACGTGGTGCATCCCGACGGCCAGTCGATGCTGAAGAACCTGGCCGCAGTCACGCACGCGCAGTACAAGCCAGAGTCGCCGAGCCTTTCAGAACTTATAGACCGCGTGGGGCTTGCCAATTGCGAGACAGCTGCCATAGCTTCGGCGCACAAGCTCGGTGGCGATAGCACGCTTATTGCCACCGGTACCGTAACAACTAACGGATACGTAGACCTAACCGCTTCCAACCACGCGTGGAACATCATACACACGGGTGACGACGCGGGGAGTCTGGCAAGTGTGGACTTTACGCCGCTGGACGTCAAAACGTTTGCGAACAAACAGAGAGATGCAAAATCATTTTTCCACACGGCTCCGATTTCGGAAAGCGTAGAGAATGTAATATTCCACATTGCTCTTGGGATTATAGATGAAAAACGTTCATCAAGAGGTATGATCGAAGCCCCAACCCTTAAAGAGATGGAGCGTATGATAGAAGGCACCATAACAGGGCAACGGAGCGAGCTCTACGAAATCGTCGGCGAACTGTTGAATAATGTGAGATTTAAGGAGTTAACTGACCGTGTAAATTACGCACGGGTGATTTCCGCGTTCGACAAGAACCCCGTTGCAGAATTTACCGAATACATCACGCGCATTCGCATAAAATGGATAGAAAAAGGGTGCATGGAAGAAGGAGAAAAATACGAAACGTACCATCCTAACGTCGTGCTGAAAAACGTCAAAATGGTCAAATCATCACTTAGCAAGTACGATAAAAGTAATATTCTGGTTCAGGGTTTCTTACACAAGGATATACCATTACTAGAACAACTTTGCGAATTCGGCTTTAATATGTCCGAGATTCGAATATATTATCTGGCAAAAGACCCAGTTTTCTTTCAGACATACGCAAATAAATTCAACATAGATCTCACGAAAGTTTTCTTAGATGAATATAGAAACAGAGGATGGAGTTTGGAAGATCCAGAAGTGGATTTTCTAAAAAAGAATGGTGTATTCGAAAACGAGGATGCAAAAAAGATTTTACAGAAGATACCGTACTACGAATATTTTTAAACTAGCCACCCCCTCCGGGAGGACGATCGTTTGACTATGAATGGAACGAAACGACTGTGGTGATGACTGTGGTGAGGTTGACATAAATAACGATTGTGGCGAGCTACAGTCTAGAAGAGTAGCTACAGTCTAGTAGAGTCTAGACTGTACTCTAGCTACAGTCTAAATCGCGGCGTCTTCTATCATTTTTACGTACACGCCCTCGATGATGTCGTCATCCTTAAAAATCACTTTTTCATGGTCAGTGTATGCTTGAACATACGTGGTTCGTTTTCCATCCTCGTTTAATATGCTGTAGTCGAATACCACAGAATTCACAGAGCGAAATCTTGCAAAATTGCTTTGCTCGGTTTCACTCTTGTATACATACACATTCATCGTAATACGCCGTTTTTACAACGGACTCCACGGCGGCGGGCGGACTGCTGAAAAGTCAAAATTTGAAAATCCAGCAGCAAAGTCGCGCATTCGGCCAATATAGCCGTCACTGTCTCCGGCGTCGTTCACATACAAGTGCAGGTTCGCGTCTAAGGTCCCGTCCTGCCACCGGTCTCGAAGTTCACGCTGCTTGTGGAATCCCGCCCCCAAAAAACTGGGGCGAGTTTTGTTCTCGGGGCGCGTCCACTGTGTTCCGTCCACCGTGCCCCCTATACCCCATATGCCCCCTCTGCCGCCTATGACCCCCTCTGCTCTCTTGCCATCCACCCACTCTGTTCCGAAACTGGCGGCGACGGGCAACATTGACGCGACCGTCGGCCGACGAACCCCTGCCCCATACGGCGCTGACTTTTGGGGACTGCCGGCTCAACACAATACGGGAACACTGCGTTATGGTACTTATTTTTCGATGTAAAAACTTTTTGTGGTAACTCGGGATGTTCCCGGGGACCGCGCGCGTCGCAAGCTGGAACGGTCACGGACAAGGACAAGCATCAACAAGGGACATATCGATTTACGTGTAGCATTAGACGATGGTCTTTGGTCGCGCTGAACCTCGTCACCGCTCTCAGCTTGTTGGAGACTGAACCTCGTCACCGCTCTCAGCTTGTTGGAGACTGAACCTCGTCACCGCTATAGTTGCTTTGGTTGCTCAGTTTGATGGATGTGGCGTAGACGACCAGCGTGGGAGAGTTTCCGATCTGAAACGAAAAAGGAGAGTTGTCTGTATGCAACATGTCTGTAATGTTTAACGGCTTCTGTTCAAATGTGCCAATGTCGTCATCGGGTTCTTCTGTGAATTTCCCAAAATACCACGCGGAGATCGTGTCAGTGAGCTTCTGAGCTGACTCGTCAACACTGAGCGGCTCGCTTTTCGTGTTGTGCGTAGTCGTAACGTCCATGTTGACGCGCACGATTGTTACTCCCCTCGCAATGAGATCTTTGACAGCTTCAGATTCGTCGTGAACCATATAAATGAACGGATCGTCGTAATTGGTTGAATTCATAATAATGCACAAATTTGCCATTTTATTATTATAATGTCTGCACACAGAAAATAAGGTAGTTTTTGCTTTTCCCTCCCTTTTTGAGACTGTGCGAATTTACGCCACCTACGTGGCGAAATCCGCAAGCCGGTCTGGAACGGTCATGTTTTGGGTTACGTATCCTACCAGGCCCCCACCGTCTACTGAAATAAAGGGGAGTGCCATACCGGAGTGCCCGGTCATAAGCAGGTACACACTGGTAGTGAAGTGGCTCCCAAAATGACCAATCATACGATCTGCCCCGGTCAACAGCCTGACTGCTGAAAAAGTGCACGGAATACGGTCTCCGGACATCTGACCACCTGTCGCAAGAGTCTCCCCGTCGGGCGTGAACGACCATAAACGGTCTCCCGTCTCCGCAATCGCTCTTGAAATTCGTTTCTGGCAATACTGGATATCTGGCTTCAGCCACTCTGTCATGTCTGGAAGCCATTCTCTGTCGCCAACATCATTGGTCCACATCTTGCACCCTTCCATACACGCAAGAGTTTCATCAAATGCTATGAGAAGAAGCATAAGTGCGTTTATGTGTGCATATGAAGCGCCCATGCTCTTTTGACATTTAGTTTTAAATAATTGGTTCGATAGAATAATGGGCGAAGAAATGTCGCTTCGACATGAACTCTCGCCAGACTGGAAAACTATGTTCAGGAACACCGAGATGCCCGAGATGGAAGCGGCCATCCCTGACGGTTCGTGAACGCGTTTTTGCTTTTCCCTGCCTTTTTCGGTCGAAAAGCTTGCTCTGCATGTTACCGGACATGGCGACAACTTGCGATGCTGCGGCAAGTGAGACAGACACATTCGCACGCATTGAGATGAGTACACTCAAGGTGAGACATTTTGTATGCGTCTTTATCATCAACCCATCCAATCTTTATCAACAACAGCACAACGCAGGGAAAGGACGGCGCCTATTCAGCGAGCGTGACCAATGACACATTAAAAAACGTGCGCTATTTAATAAATGTGTACTGTTTTCGAAAATGTGTATTAAACACACGGATTAAAAATAAAAATAAAAGAAAATAAATTAAATTATTAAACCGTGGAATGGATGATGCAGCATGCGCTGGAGTATTTCATGGGCTTCGTTGTCCTCGCAAACATGGGTTTTGTTACAGAAATCGACATCTCTGGCGAGTCCTCCAAGCATGTGTGTTGTCGGAAGACGTATTGAGCGCATTGCCTGAGAACCGGTTCTAATTGTCCATACGTGCGCAGGTGCCACGAAATTAATATACGTCGCAGCATGGTCATGTGTTGCGACGTGTGTGGTGTTGGCGAAATCAGCATGTAAGGCGTGACAACATACTCATCTGGCTGCGGATTGCGAGTTTCATCTGCTCGGAGCCACACCAGAATATTGAAAGGGCTGGCTCGAGCAATGATTGGTGTCTTTGAACCTTCTTGTAGACATGACAGACAAGTGCGTAGAAAAGACGTCGTTGAGTTATAAGGCATATATATGCGACGAAATGTCGCTTCGTCATGAACTCTCGCCAGACTGGAAGACTCTTTGTCACTGCCGTGTTCAGGAACACCGAGCTGCCAGAGATGGAAGCGACCATCCCCGACGGTTCGTTAAAGACAACTTTATGCTGTTTATTGTTGTTTACATTGGTATTTGACGATGTAGTCCATTTCTTGGCAGCCCGGAGACCTGCCGAGCTACCCGTATACGATCCATTCCAGCCAGCCAATAATCGCGCTGCTTCGGATGCTAACGAAGTTCCTAATATTATCGGGCTCGACGTTTCAACGTACTCTGCTCCTCGCGAATTCCCTGCGCCGTGCGTCGTGTGCATGGAACCCATTAAGGTAAAAAATACACAAAGCTTGCTGCGCTGTGATGACGCCATCTCACTATCATTAATCGCAGGTTGGGGAGCGCGTCACGACATCCGGGAAATGTCTACACTCGTTTCACGAAAAGTGCATTAGCGAGTGGATTGGTAGGCAGGCAACGTGCCCTACGTGCAGGTCGCCACTTTCGTAACGGTTTTGAAATACAACGTTAGAGCCACTACGCCATATGCTTTACGCTTAATAGCCATACCCAGAAGGCGCATCGCTCCGTTTGTTATCTTGGAATAGTAATACACGTAACGTTCGGCATGGCCTATGCCCTTCTCTCTCGCCGTACGTTCAGCGGCCCCCGCCTCCAAGTCCACCGAGCCCTCCGAACCCGCCACCACCGCGGCCTCCTCCACCAAACCCGTCGTCCTCCCGGAGGGGGTGGCTAGTCGCCGTACTATGCATATGTGATATTATTGGATCCGATAATCTCGACGAGGGGCGGGGTGAGAGATTCGTAATTCGCCATAGTCAAAAGTCTCGTTCGTTTGCGGTAGCACCACCCCCGAATCCTATTCTTGTATATGGCACAAGGCACTGAGACATGGTCTGCGCAAGCGTGTTCGAACGAAGCCAGAGTGTCCGCGGATAGAGAAGGTAGTTTGTCGATGGAAAATGGCGTTTTACTGCCCCCCGGACGTGAAACTTCGGGGATCATATCATATGGGATCATGTGGAACTTCTCGTATACTGTCTTCCATTCTTTACCGTGCTCAATCGCCACATCGTAGAGCGATGGAAGAAAATTCCCTTCTGATGGGACGAATACGCTCACGCCTGCGACGGAAACCCATGATATCTCGCTCGCGTAATCTCGAATCACGAGGAGTTTTCGGGTGTCGTTTAAGGAATGACTTTCATAGTTGTTGTACGCGAGCGGGTGCAAGGCATACGGGTTGGAGAATGGTGCACCAACAATAATCTTCACTCCAGTACCCTCGCATAACCTCTTCATCTCTCTGATGTTGTCTGAGAGCTGCAAGCCTGAATACCATGCGTCATCAACGTACACGAGGTGAGTCACTCCGTCTCTGACCAACTCCGCGAACGCGTCTGCCATGTCATACGACAGTACGCCGTACGGCGCAGGTAGCTCAAACTTCGCGTACTGGGCCACGAGCCAGTGATTGCTCTTCGCCACGCCGCCCATTTTCTCAGGAGGCGTCACGAAAGCCCACTTCCCATTTGCGAGCTCGAGAACCTCGAGAACTTCCTTCATCATAGACCCGAATGCATTCAGAAATTCTTGCATCCCCACGATCCGGACTTCGTCTACGAGGTCGGATCCTTCACCCAATAAATTCCCTATTCTTGCCTTCTCCTCCGCTTCGAAATGAGTATTGACCCATTTTACGGTGGGTATATGCCCGTATAGATTTCTGATTCTTGCGGAGTCATCTCTCCCCATAGGACCGAACAAGCTCATCATATGGAGGATCACGCAAGCTATATAATGGACGTTAAAATCGTTCAAACTTTTGAGATCACCCATCTACAGGATGACACGTACAACTTCAAATGGGTCGTAGAGATTTCGTTAAACTTGGGTTGGCTCTTGCTGGATTGCGTCGGACGCAAGCGTATAATAGAAGACATTTTAAAAGCGATATCCGCACCGACTGTAAGCTTCTAATGCTCCTTGGAGGTCCCGACGTTGTGCACGTACGGATTCACAAACGGCGTCCCGAACGTTCCAACCTTCATGACCTCCCCGTCCGGCGCAACTGCATCCTTCATGGGCGCGGGCACGCAGAGGTCTCCGCTGACCCCCAACATTAACGGTCTCTACACTTTCGTCACCATTTCGGCCACCGGCGCGAAGGTGTACGTCAACGGAGTTCCCTGGGCTTCTTTCCCGAGCGTTCAGTGGGGTGTAATGGACAAGGACGCGAGCGGCAACTTCTACGTGCCCGGAGGCTTCCGTTTCTACGGAGGAAACCTTGCTACCACCAACATTGCCATTCACGACCTCCAATTCTACGACTACGTGCTCACGCCGAGCCAAGTGCACGCGTTATCTCGTGGGAACACCGCAGCCTGCTAGAATCTTCATGTAGACTTTTTAATCGTTTTATCATAAGGTCGTTTGTTCTCTTGCGTTTTACCATAAGCTCTTCGGCATGCGGACGAAGTTCGGTGATGTCGGTCTTTGGGATGATGAGAGTGGCGAGTCCCTCTTCCGATTCGGGAGACACCATTTACGAGTTTGGGAACGATAACGAATACAACGCTGCTGGTCTGGACCGGTTCTACAACAGGAAAGCTGAGGCTGCATTCTTCGGTGCCTCGCTCGCGCAGCAACCGGACTTTCTTCGAAACATGCTGTCGGACTTTACACAGTGGCACATGGATAACTCGACAGAGGCTCAGCGGTGGCATGAAGACCCGGAAGAGATAAAATTGAACGAAATTTTCGATAAAATGCACATAATCGAAGGAATCCTATCTAGACCGACGTAAGGAAATATGCACCCGAGTTTTAGCTCGTGTGTAGCAGCATCCGCGGGCTGGGTGACGATTCTATCATAAGTGAAAAGTGATATTTAGTTATTTACAAAATTAACTTACCAGTCATCAGCGGGTGATGACAGCCACCCGTCGTCCCAACTTCGGGGTTAAGCTTAACTTACTTAACTTACTCCAAAGTCCAAACGTCCAAAGTGTTAAACTAAGTTAGTATAGTTTACTTTTTTGACCTTGTGTCTTGTCTATCACGCCGCACAACCTCCGCATTGTGCTCCGTCAAAAGACCTCATCCCTTCGCGACGACATCCATAGCACCCGCGTCGACCACAATCTTGTTTTCCTCGCTCACCGCCGCGTATGCGTTTTAGTACAAGGTAGTGCTCGGAGAATTTTTTACAGGGAGTGGTGTTTTCCGATCGCGGAGTCGCCCAGCGAGTCAGTTCGCTGGATCCCGGGCCCCACAAGCTGCGGCATAGTCGGCACTAATCTATCATTTTTACGTACACGCCCGCGATGATGTCATCTTTAAAAATCACTTTTTCTCGGTCAGTGTATGCTTGAATATACGTGGTTCGTTTTCCATCATCGTTTTGTATTTCGTACGTAAAATTCATATAATTCCCATTACAGCGAAATGTTGCCGATTTGTTCTGGTTTGTTTCATCCATGTTTGATTTTCTACAAACAGATTCATCGAAATACGCGATTTGTTTAACGCCGATTTCATTCAGGATTAGAACGACTTGACATTTTTTACCTTCGTAGCCTTTCGTAATATTCATGATATTTATATAGCCATCTGATTCAGAAAAATAATACGTGTTATACGTACTTTTCCACTTATAATGAAGGAAAAAAAAATGAGCTACTTGCGATTGCGCTAACATGAAATCTTTTTTAAGGCTTTCAATTTCTTTTTCAAGTGTTTCATAATCTTTTGTCAGCTCCGTAACATTTTCTGTCAGAGATGCGATATACTCGGTCGTTCTGTTTAAATCTTCGGACCTACTGATCTCAGCCTGTTCTTCCTCAAACTTTTTAGATTTCGACCACGGTCCAAACAACGTCACGGCGGACATTGTCACAGTGGCTACGAATTTATGGTAAGAACTTGTCGACTTAAATATTCGGACCACCAAATCCACTCCTCGTGGCCGTGTCTCAGAGAGCCGCGGGGGCTGTCGGAATATCGTTTTCGCGGAATATCGTTTTCGACTCGATACATGGGAGCAACACCATGATCAGCACCGTCTTGCGAAACGACGGAGAGTGCACGAGGCTGCTTCTGGACGAGGCCACCCGGCGGGCTCGACGAATTGATACAGTCGCGCGATAAAAAGGGGAAGACGGCGGTGGATTGCATGACAAAGTGCGACAGTGCGATCAGTAACATGCTCTCGAAGCTGGGCATGAGCATGACGATTGATGCAATCTGCTCGGTGGCGAGTTTGAACCTGGTCCCGTCCTCCGTCCGTGCGTGGAGGGGGAACTCGCGCAGCTTCTCGATGGTCAGGGACTTGAGCTCGCGCAGATCGGCAAAGTCGCTCATCGCCTTCATCCCCTTGGGTATGCGCGTCTCGCGCTCCACGTTCGTCTTCAGAACCACGAGCGTGGGAATGACGAGGCAGAGGTTCCTGTAGGCCCAGACGTTGACGCCTGCATCCCCCGCGCCGCGTTCGGTACCAGGGATGGCAGCCAGCTCCCCAGCTGCCGTCGATCCCACTTCGACCAGGCGCCGCGAAGCCAGAGCGCCTATTTCTTTCAACACACCAGGGTAACGATCGTTCGCGCTCATGGTGCCTTTCTGTTTAGAAGACCCTCTTGTTAAAAAAACACTCCTTCGGTACAACTGTTTATTTCAGACCATCACCTATTTATGTATCAAGACATATACACCAAGGATGTCGCTTCTAATATCAGAAGTGCACTCTGCGAAGTGCGTTCCAGGGAAGACGGCGAATTCGAAGATTTGTACCGTTGACCTCGGGAGTGAGAAAATACAAAGACGCGTCCAGCGCGATTACAAAGACAGGACCACGTGCAAGGATAATGTGTGTGTCGTCAACACGGCAAGTGACCTTCACATAGACGAGCTTGATGTCGGAGATGGCATAGTGAGGACCGAAACCCCAAGTCCCGCCTGCGGAAATCCAAAAAAATACGACTTTGCAAAATCCGATTTCGTCACGGTATTTGCTTGCGGCGATTTCCACGGTGACTACGCGGTGTTCCAAGCATGCATGCTCATGACAGGATGCGCGAGTATAGCAAAAGACAGGGGGCTAGAATGGATACCAACAAAAAGCCGCATGGCTGTTGTCATGCTAGGAGACCTCGTGGACAGGCAACGTTCTTATAACTCCAACGTTGGAGAATTCAAAAATGAGGAGCATATGATCTTGCGCACGGCGAATAAACTCGCAGCGCAGGTGTGTGATTGTACTGTCTGATTTTTCATTTAGTCTACTGAATTATTGTTTATGCGCCCCCTCGAGCAGGCTGAGCGCGTCGGTAGCGCAGTTTTCAGACTTGTGGGGAATCACGAAATCGCGCAAGCTGATGAGCCGGGACTTCTTTTTTATTATACAGATATGGCACGTCGGAACGATTCGACACCCGAGGAATACGAAAAGGATAAAGGAGCTTTGGCGAGAGCAAAGTCGTTCCGAAACGGAATGTACGCACGTGAAATAAGCGCATGCGCGGTACGCGCGGTGGTAAAGATTGGGAACTACGTCTTTGTACACGGAGGAATAAATAAAGAAGTAATCGAGCACGCAAATTCGATGAATTCAAATTTTCTGGACGCGTGCAACGAAACGCTGACCGCGTATATGGAGAGCAAAAAATCTCCAAACGATTTCAAGTCTTCGGGTCTAAAACACTCGAAAGATTTCACCCCGCTTCTATACGGAGCGAGCGAGATCAGGGGTGGAATAGATCCGCATCCCGGAATTCTATGGGATGACGAGATGAGCAGGCCCAAGGAAGATGATGGAGAAACTGTCCAGAAAGTAAAGAATGTCATCAATATTTTGAATATAAACCTCAAGTCGCACACATTAGATAAGAAGAGATTTGAACCGGTGACCACATTCGTCGTGGCCCATTACGTACAGAGGGACATGCACGGTTTCGAAACAACAAAATTTAAAGTCAGTCGCGATTACAAGCGTTTCGAAGATCTCGTGGTTGCAGACGGCGAGGGGACCCAAGTTGATCACGCAGTGAATTTTAAGCACGAGGGGCGCGTCTGGTGCATAGATATAGGCCAATCGAGGGCATTCAATGCGATGGAAAATCCGAGCATTATGATCATACAGACGGAGACCAACGAGGTTTCGATCCGCCGTTTCAAAGAAGGGGTTGGATCCAGAAGTTTCATAGAGGCGTGGTGAAATACTTCTATAATACCAACGCCTGCATCCGTTGCTTCACAGCCAAAGCGGCCTACCAGATCTGGCGAGCTCCATCGTCAGCCTCAAGCAGCGCGACGGAGGCTTTGCCATCGGCGGCGAGCACCGCACCAGCGCAGCGGCTTGCGTCGCTTCGTGGGCAACGGCAGGGCCCCTCATCGTCGAATTGCTCCCTGACGCCGCCTCTGTGTTCTTGCCGCCGCTGCCCGATCCCGACGGGATCCTCATCGACACGCCGCCGTACTCTGGATGAGATTGGCACGCGCTTGGCTGCTGCGTGTGGACCATGGTCACCGGCCGCTCGCTGCTCAACTCGCTCGATCGACTCGAGGACTTTGATAGGGCAGAAAGGACTGACCGATACGTCGTTCTGTAATTGCGAATAACGTTTTTTTGCTCTCGTGTTTTTTTAAAAATATACATGGAGCCCCAGAAGAAAGACAGCACAGAACCTGTGGATCTATACGCTCGAATTGAAGACTTTAAGATTAGTCTCGAGGAGCTCGTCGAGAAACTCGAACTTGCGTTGACACACAGCGAAGAATACGGTGACAATGAAGAAGGTGCGTGGTTTGAGATACATTAATACGTCCAGTTTCATATGTGTTTATTCATGCAAAACGCACGCACGGCAGGTGCGGAGAAGTTCATGAAGTCTGTCGTAGACGCTGTGCATCCCGACCTCTACGGAACAGTTATCGACACCACTCGCGATGTTGGCAATGTAGTGCAAGCGGGCGAAGATGAGATGGAGCGAGAACACCAAGCGGCATTCGCAATTAGAATCGGACTAAAGTAATATACTGACGATAATACGATGCACGCGCCTGCGCTCAGATTAACCCCTTGTGTGATCTGGGGGCCGCACGTCTGCACTGTTGCGGTGTCCGCGGGTATAGCAATCGATGCTGATGGAGGCGGCGAAGGCGGCGGTGGAGGCGACGGGAACGTTGGCGGGCTCGGCAAGCACCCGGCTGCGCTGTTGCTAGAGACGATGCGCAGGCTGCCGTCAGAGAGTAGTTGTACACTTGCACGTCCATGAAGGAGCCCGTGAAGAATGACACGTCTGCGGTCATCGTGCTCGGGCATCCGACCGTGTCACCGCCAAAGTGGCCATCGCGAGACAGGAGCGGCGCGTGCGGAGGGTACGGTGGTCTCGGAGGCTGTGCTATGTGCGGAGACAGCGCGTTGGTCACAAAAGCTTCCGAGACCCCTGATATGTCCGCGAATGAGAGATGTGTGAACCCAGGTCGACTCCTGAGGTACCCGGCGAGTGCAGGGCCCAGATTCGGCGCCAGCCAATCTCCTACGGCGTCCGAAGAGTACGAACCGTCCGCGTGACCAATAAAATCTCCTACGGCGTCCGAAGAGTACGAACCGTCCGCGTGACCAATAAGTGCCGCGGAGACGTTCTCTCGCTGCGACGCGTCCAGAGCCACGGCAGACAGAGAAACGACGATTCCTCCATAGAACTCGGCCGTACCCGTGATGTACGCAGGCACCCCGACGAACGTAGATATAGATTCGGCAAAGCTCGGAGGCACCGACTGCACCCCGTACGATGCGACGTACGATGCGCTTCGGATGGGCGGGGGAGGCGTGAGCGGTATGAGACGCACGTCTTCTATGCATGAAACGTTTCTATTTAAGCCGTAGTATTTAAGATCGACACAAGAGCAGGCATGTCTATTTTCAATGTATCGCAGTCGCGGGCGCTTGTCGGTCCGAGAGAGCCAACCGGAGAAAAGGACGCTGCTTGGTGGGTTTTAAAAAGATTTAATATAGCGAACAACAGACCTAGAGATGCACGATTTATCGAGAGTCCCGACGGGACGGAACATATGGTGTACATCCAAGATGGAGATGTTATACTCGAAGACATACCTCCGGACCAACGTAGAGGGTACTGTTCGGGGTGTTTAACGGGGTGCATTTGGTGTAGAGGTACATATTACGAAGGCGAATGGGTCAAAAACAAGAGGCCGCGTGCCTTATCTATGTCGGCACACGTAAGTGACATCAATGGCAAACGTGTAAAGGACACTGCCGGAAACGACATTGACCAGATACCGCTCCCGCTCACTGATCAGTTGCAATCTCCGAATGGCTACATGCCCGTTTGGATTATTGCGTCTACTAATGGCTCATTTGTTTTACTACAACGTTCCGAACTTGTCAACAGAGCAGGATGCATGGTTATAATATGGATAACTCGAACAGCACCATGTGGACACCATGCTCATCGATGAGACGAAGAGCCCGGAAGAAGTGGGAGACGGTCGGCGGTCCGCCTGCGACCCTAAGGTTACTCAACTGCCAGGACGACAGGTGCGATGTATGTATCGTATGTATTACTAGCGTCACTCCCCCAACAGCCTCCCCGTCTTCATATCGAAGAAGGACCGCAGCTCAGGGTACTTCCGCATGTATGCCTTGAACACCCGCAACGCGAACGGCCGCACAAACGCCGCGTGCACGGGCCTCCCCGCCCCCTGCGCCCGCTTGGCCGCAACAAGAAAATCGTCCATCACCTTTGCCACCCCCGGCTGCGAGGTACGGTAGTGAGCCGCAGGGTCCCCGCCCCGCTCCGAAATCAGCAGCGTCTCCACGAGGAACTTGTCCCACTCGTACGCAATGAGCAGCAACATGAACCTCATAATCTGTGACACAGACAGATGAAGGCCGATCAGTGAAGGACGAAAGGCACAGTGGGACAAGACGCGCATGCTGATGCGGGAGCGTGGGAGTGGCACCTGAGAGTCGACGTTGTAGCGGTGCCCGAAGGTGGCGAAGGCCACGATTCGCATCATGCCCTTTGGGCAGCCCTTGCCGTAGTGCGGCACAACGCCGCCAGCGACCAGCATGTCCGCCACATTGGCCATCGTCGACTGCATGAAGGGCTGCAGGCTCTCGCGCGACCGCATCAGCTGCCAGAAGGTGGTGAGCAACTCGAAGTCGTCGGGATGGTGGTCCCAGAAGTGTTCCAGCCGCGACAAGGGGCAGCCCAGGAGGAGGCAGATGCGCCGCATCACCTCGTCATCGTCCAGCGCGGCGAGCTTCGCCATCTTGGGGCCCTCGGCGCTGCCGTCGCCGATGTAGATGCCTGCAGTCTCGCATCTGGTCAGGTACATGAGCACCTGCCCCATGTTCAGCTCGGCGTCAGCGTGCCACTCCTGCAAAGGAGAGGCGGGGCGTAAGTCCGGGGCGGCGCAGGCTCAAACGGGGACAGGTTTGGCGTGCCTGATCCATCGAAGCCTCCTCATCGGAGTTCCAGATGAGGGCGAACTGCCCCCCTGCGTGCATCAGCGCCCCCGCCACCTGCCGCCGCGTCCAGTGGAAGTCCTTAAATGTCAACCTCCATCTGCCCCGCGTGCGTCCCGTTCGTCAGCGCATTGTCGACGTAAATTGCTGCGCCGTAGTCCCAGCCGCTTGGGTCTGTGTTGAAGTATCCAGATGATACCTACATGCATTTACACATGTCAAACTCACTCATGGCTCCACCAGTGCTCCACCACCCCGTGCGTGCACGTCGCACGGTGCCACCCCGTGCACCGCTACGCGGACCGATAAGCAACTCTGCAACTTTATAAAATATGCATAATTTTTATATTTGTAAAATATTTATTTTAAGTGTGCTCTGCCGCTCGGGGCTTCGCCCCAAGTAGAGCTTGAAAGCGCTAAACGGGGTTTGGGGCGGAGTACTCGGAGCGTAGCTCTGAGAGGCGGAGCCCCAACCGCCAGAGGCGTAAACAGTGAGTTCATACTAGAATAATATATGATGATAATAAGACGCACTTTAAGTGACGAATTCGACGCAGTATTGCCAAAGAGCGTGAGGTTGCCGGTTCACAGATAACGTAGCTATCGCAGGCGGCAAGTAAGCGGGTTTATGATGATCAGGCAGAAGAGCAAGGCCACAAGCGCGCCTTTTTCGTCTCGAATGGCACTTGAAGTATCTCTGGCCGCATAGGGAACGCTATGGGGTCGTCCACCTCGATTTGGTCGAGGGATCCCTCCTTAAAGAGGCTGTTGGACAGCATCACCGCCGCGGGCGACGACCACGCCGCACCGCTCCCTGGCGGCGGCGTCACAACCCGGCGGCATCTCCTTGTCTACTTAAAACATCACGATCTAGAGGAGGTTTCGTTATTAGTTTCTACGATTAGTCCACAAGGCTGCCTACCACCCTTGTGGTCTCCCCCCTGAAATAGGAAGACAACTCCTTGACAGTGCGCCGCCACCTGTGCCTCTACATCCCCGAGCTGCGCGCTCGCGGTGGCGTAGCCAAGCGCTGCCCGCACTGCTGCGAGCTGCTCGATCGTTTGGGCGCCCACGTCCTCGCGTGTGGGGGGGCTAAGGCCCTCGACGACGCCTCGC
>Ga0136642_1000422_pt1 | contig 23137 bp, 20 predicted proteins | sample LowCatLa1302831Y_FD_115313 | JGI IMG/M metagenome (GOLD analysis project Ga0136642, IMG submission 115313) | Freshwater microbial communities from Lower Cathedral Lake, Yosemite National Park, California, USA - 13028-31Y | ecosystem: Environmental > Aquatic > Freshwater > Lake ... | reverse complement strand
TTGACTCCACCGCCACCGATACCAACAACTTTGATGACAGCTAAATAATTTTGTGGTGAAGCCACGTTTATCCTCCTTGGGAACAATAACCCTCAAGTTGAGAATTACTGTTCATATTTACTCGTGAGGTGAACGTAAAGCGAGAAGGGCAAGTAAGCAAACACCGACTCGAATTTTTTTTATATTTCTATCAAAGCGCTATTTTACAATGGGGGCATGCGGTGCAGAAAGATCAATAGAAATAATTTTTGAATTCTCCGGTAATGAAATAATTGCTCGGTAAACCTTTATCTTTAGCGCCAAATCGCTAGCACTTCCCCATGTCAGGAGAAGAGTTTTTGAGCCAGCTCTGACTTTGATAGTAAATGAGTCTTGATTTCTTGCACTGACTTGTACGACCTGACTTTGAAAATCTTGAGGTAATTTTGTAAAGAGATTGATTGCAGAGAGACCATTATCTGGCGACGTTGCTTGAACTATCGGAAGGCTGGAAGCCGGGCTCCCCGGAAGTTCGAAGATTATGCCTTCACTGTCTATGTATTTGCCGTCATAGATTGCAAGTGGGATTCGCGGGGTAATCGTTATCTTGACATGGCCATTGAGCCAATTTCTACTGACATTCGACTTCTTTATCCAATGAGGACGAGATATCTGAGCCGATGATGCTCGAGGTTCAACACGGGCCAATTTTTCTCCGATATAGATTCCACTTGCACTCTTGATCGATTGCTGACTTTGCGTGTCACTTACGCCTACAATTTCTAAAGTGGAAACCGTGAACGCACTTGACCAAGCAAGAAGATAAACAATTCCCACAAAAAAAAGTAACAAAATAGGGAAAACTATTTTTCGATTCATTCATTCTCGCTGAAACGTTTATAAAGTCCCTCAACAATGATGGGCGCTAACGAACTTACATCTCCCGCACCCAATGTAAGAATTACATCACCAGGCTTTGCGTCCTCAATCAATGATTGCGTTGCATCGATAAAATTGGGAATAAATTCGCCATTCTTCATTTGATCTACAATAAGTTGAGCACTTATACCTTTGATGGCAGCCTCACTCGCAGCATAGATTTCCAATAGAACTGCTCTGTCAGCACGATCTAATACTTTTGCAAATTCAGTAATAAAAGCTTTCGTTCTGGAATACCTATGTGGTTGAAAAATTACAATGACGCGACCATCACCTGCAAAACGTCGAGCAGCCTCCAGAGTGGCCGCTATCTCTGTCGGATGATGTCCATAATCATCGACGACGCGTATACCGTGAACAGTTCCAATGAGTTCAAAGCGCCGACCGGTGCCTTGAAAAGTTCCCAGTCCTTCGAGAATGGAATTTGCATCTAAATCTAAAGACAAACCCATGGCGACTACAGAAGCTGCATTGAGCACGTTGTGGTGGCCAGGAACCCGTAGCTCTAACTTTCCTAAACTCTTTCCTCGCCAAATAACGCGTGATCGAGAGCCCATTGGTAAAAGCTCAATCTGATCTACCAAAAGGTCAGAGCCTGAAGTAGTGCCATATGAAACCCTACTTATTTCTGAATGCGCCTCTCCTAATGCTCGAGAGCCGGCATCATCGTTACAGAAAACAAGGCAACCCTGTGCATTTATCGTTTGAACAAAGCTATTGAAGGCATCTACAACTGATTCGGGAGTGGCAAAAAAATCAACATGATCGTGTTCGATATTTGTAACTATTGCGGCGAATGGATGGTATTCAACAAAGGAGCCATCTGACTCGTCAGCCTCTGCTACAAAAAGTGATCCAGTTCCTTTGTGAGCATTCGAACCTGATGCTGTAATCGTTCCCCCGATAGCAAATGAAGGATCCAAACCACAGGATTGAAGAGCCACGGCCATCATGGACGAAGTAGTGGTTTTTCCATGTGTACCTGCAACAGCGATGCTTTTGGATTCTGACATTAAGATTGAAAGTAATTGTGCTCGCGAAAGAATTTCTAATCCCAATTCTTTAGCCCTAGCCAGTTCGACATTGTTGCTTGTGATTGCGGTAGAAAAAACAACAACCTCTGACCCATCAACATGTTTTGCATCATGGGTTACATCTATATGTGCACCTAGAACTCGTAGTGCAGTTACTACAGAGGAATCTTTGGCATCTGACCCGCTGACATTAAATCCCTCCGAGAGTGCTATCCGCGCAAGGCCACTCATTCCGGCGCCACCGATGCCGATGAAATGTATTCGTTTTCCGCGAAGAGAATGCATACGCGTGGCCATCACGAAGTAGTTGCCATCGCGTGTTCCATCAAACTTACAATCTTCTCTGTTGCCAACAATTCGTATTCATCTCCATCGATAGCTGCGCGTGAAGATTTCTCCATGAGCCTCTTTAAATTAGCAACTAAATACTCACGAGTAAAATATTTCTGGTCAATTACTTCTGCCCTACCTTGTTGCACTAAATCTTGAGCATTCAAAAATTGCTCACCGTTTCCAATTGGTAATGGAATGAAAAGAGCAAAGCGTCCGAGAGTTCGAAATTCGCTACATGTGACAGCGCCACTGCGTGCAATGACCAGATCGGCTGCTAAGTAAGCATCATTCATATAATCGACATACGGTATTGGAGAATAGTTCGCCTTCACATCCGGCAAACGATTCGACTTGCCTACTGAGTGCAGTATGGAGACTTTCTCAGATATTAATGAGTCTAATGATTGTGCAATCACTTTATTGATGGCAACGGAGCCTTGCGAGCCTCCCATGATGAATATCAACTTCTTATCTATCTCAAAGCCAAGTCTCTGCTTAGCACTTTCTCTGGATGCTTTCCAATCTTTCTGCGAATTATGAAAACTCTCGATAATATTTATTTTCAATGGTAAACCTGTGACTAAGGCTGAAGAAAATCTTCCCTTTTCAATGCTTTGGGTACATGCTAAAAATGGTGTGAAATAAGAACCCATGCGATTGGCAATTCCCGGGCGTGCATTAGCTTCGTGAATAACTATAGGAACGCGCGCTATCTTCGCTGCAATATACGCAGGCGCACTTACATATCCGCCAAACCCTATAAGTAGATCTGATTGTGAGATTTCAGACTTTGCAACTGCTATCGCACGAATCAGGTGAAAGGGTAGCGTCAAAATACTCAAAGATAATTTTCGAGGCGCGACAACTTTAGGAATATAGAAAAGTTGAAAACCTGCTTCGGGAATGAGAGTTTCTTCTAAGCCAAACTTAGTTCCACAAAAAATTACTTCATCTACGGGATGAGATTTCTTCCAAAGTCTTGCTATTGCTAATCCGGGTTCAATATGACCCGCCGTTCCACCACCTGCAATGACTATGCGAGCCATGGAAATTTTGACCTTTTCAGTTCTTCATAAATGCGCGGATCCCTGCGAGCTGCTCCTAATACGAAACCTATCCCACAATAAGTTGAAACTAATGCAGACCCACCATATGAAAGGAATGGGAGCGTGACTCCAACAACAGGAAGGAGACTGAGTGCGGAACCGATATTGAGAACAACTTGTATTGTCATCCAGCAACCAATACCCGAGCAGGCATAGCGAACAAGAGGTTCATGAGTTCTCATTGCAATCTTAAATATTGCAAAAATCAACGCAGCAAATAATAGAAGCACACCAATCGTTCCAACTAAACCTAACTCTTCGCCTATAACTGAAAAGATAAAGTCCGTGTGTGCTTCAGCTAAGTTTCCCCATTTTTGGCGACTCGCACCTAAGCCCACACCAAAGAGACCACCACTTGCCAGCCCGAGCAGACTATGCGCCGGTTGCCATCCTGCATTTTTATAGTCAGCTGTAGCAAAAGGATGTAAGACCACAAGGAATCGTTGTGCTCTATTGGGTGAAGTAACAATGAGTGTTGCAATGCCTGCAAACCCGATAGAAGTTACAAATGCAAACAGTCGCATCGGTACTCCTGAGACCCATAATAAACCCGCAAGAATTGCTGCAAATACCGATGCCGTCCCCAAATCGTTTCCAAGCAGAATTAAGACCATTGCAGCAGCAAAGCCTGGTGCAATAAGTAACAAAACATTTGCTTGAACCACTCCAGATCGCTCACGGGTAGCCAACATGTAGGCAGCCCACAAAATGAGAAGAAATTTTGCTATCTCACTTGGTTGCACATCTACGAATCCCAAACTAATCCAGTTGTGGTTTCCATTGACACTCTTTCCAACCCCAGGAATTTGGACCACGGCTAGAACAATTAATGCAAGCATCAGAGACTTTTTAGCTAAGCGCTGCCAATGCGTAATACTCAAGCGGGAGGCTAGAAAACCAAGGGGCAGTGAGATTACAAAGAAAATGAACTGGCGCAAAACTATTGCGTATGTGTTTCCTTTTGTCTCCAATGAGTGTATCGACGACGCCGAAAAGACCATTATCAAGCCCATGAAGCTGAGAGCAAGACTGCTTCCTAAGAGCATGTAATAAAGACTTACTGGTTTACTCAAATAAATTGAAAGACTAGATTTTTTTTCAACTTTATTACTCATTGAGTACCACTTTCTTAACTGCTAGGGCGAATCGATCGCCACGGTCTGAATATGAAACGAATTGATCCATTGAAGCGCACGCAGGTGCTAACAGAACTACATCGCCCTCGGTGGCTAATTCCTTTGCAACCTTCACGATGTTTTCCATAAATAGATTTGATTCATCATCTTTGCGATACGTAGTAGGTGGATCTATTTCTACAATCTGAACATCGGGAGCGTTCGCATGTAACGCATCTGCAATCAAGGCTCGATCGCTTCCGATTAGCACTGCAGCTTTGATACGTCCCTTGCATCGAAGCACAAGTTCTTCCATTTTTGCACCTTTTGCCAATCCCCCAGCAATCCAAATGACACTCAAATGTGACATCAGAGATGCCATCGCTGCGTGTGGGTTTGTTGCCTTGGAATCATCTACAAATGAAATTCCATCTTTATGTGTAACGAGTTCTATTCGGTGTCTTCCGGGTTTGAAATTTTGGAGTGCACGAGTAATCGCCTCATGCGATACGCCAACAGAACGTGCCAAACCAGCTGCTGCTAGTGCGTTAGAAACATTATGCGGAACTGTCGGTGTGACATCCGTGAGCTGAGCTAGCGCTACCGCCTCCTGCGGATCTGCAACAAAGGCTCTATCAACGAGCAAATCCTCAACAACGCCAATTTCACCCGGACGGGGTGTATCTAAAGTAAAAAATACTTTCCGGCCTTGCCAATGCGCAGTCTTGCTCACGATTACTGTGTCTGCACTGTTGAGTATTGCGGTGGTCGAACGATCAAGAATTGAAATTTTTGAATTGGCATAGTTTTCGAATGTCCCATGCCAATCAGTGTGATCATCGGCGATATTGAGAATTGCACTTGATACGAACTGGGCTTTTTTAGACCAGAACAATTGAAAAGATGAAAGTTCAATCACTAAATAGTCGTATCTCTCGCTTGAATCAACACATGAAATTACGGTTTCACCTACATTGCCGCAAGCGATTGCACTCAATCCTTCTTCACGAATCATGCTCGCGGCCATTTCAACAGTTGTAGTTTTGCCATTGGTACCGGTTAGAGCTAACCATTTCTGCGATGGATAAATTTCCTGATGCAAATCCCACGCTATATCAATTTCGTTCAAAATCTCTTTGCCTGCTTCAATCGCAATTTTTATAATCCTATGCTCTGGATTCCAGCCAGGTGATGTAACGATGTAATCCCACTCAGATATTTTTATCTCTGTATCTAAAAGGATAGGAAATTGGCTCATGACATTTTGGTTTTGATCAAGAAATGAAATTTCTGCTCCACGCTTGGACAGAGATTTTGCAATCGCATTCCCAGTAACGCCAGCTCCAAGTATGAGTACGCGTTGACCAGAATAATTTGTGGGCATGCGAGTTATTTCGCAACCCATTGCGCATAAAACAGACCTAGACCCAGCGCCACAGACAGTCCAGCAATGATCCAAAAGCGTAAAACAATGGTTACTTCGCCCCAGCCCAAGAGCTCAAAATGATGTTGCAGCGGAGCCATCTTGAATACTCGCTTGCCACCTGAGAGTTTGAAATAGGTGGTTTGAATAATTACTGACATCGTAATTATGAGAAATAATCCACCAAGGGGAAGCAGTAAAAGTTCGACACGAAGAGTTGTTGCAAGTCCCGCCAATGCCCCACCTAATGCAAGGGAACCTGTATCGCCCATAAAGATTTTAGCCGGAGAAGCATTCCACCAAAGAAAACCTGTACACGCAGCTGCAAATGATGCGGCAAGGACTGCCATATCCAATGGGTCTCGAACTTGGTAACAATTCGCTGTTGCACCAATTGCACAACTTTCTCCGAATTCCCATACTCCGATGAGAATGAATGCCAAAAAGGTCATTACTGATGCACCAGTTGCAAGACCATCTAAACCGTCAGTGAGATTGACGCCATTACTAGAGGCCAGCACCATAATGACAACCCAGATGATTACGGCAACTGCACCAAGTTTGAAAGAAGATTCGCGCACGCTGGATAAGTACAGTGAAATCGGTGTAAGTCCAAATCCATCTCGAAAGTGGATTCCGAGATAGCCAAAGACAGATGCAATCAGCGCCTGTCCAAATAATTTTTGTTTGCCTGTCAAACCTAAAGATTTTTGCCGGGAGATTTTTAGCCAATCATCAATAAATCCAAGTGCCCCTAAGAAAAACACGAGCCCAAAAACAAGGAGTGCAGATATTGTCATGCTGTGTCCAGTCACAACATGCGCTACGACGTATCCCACGACAGCTGCAAAAATAATTACAAGGCCACCCATGGTTGGAGTACCTCTTTTGGTGTGATGACTACTTGGGCCATCATCACGAATAATTTGACCGTAGCCACGACGCGCTAAAAGTCGAATAAGTAAAGGGGTTCCAAAGAGTGAAAAAATTAACGCGATTGCACCACTGATCAGAATTTGTTTCATAGCTCAATCTCAATTCTTTGATTCCACAAGTTTTCAATACCTTCAGATAAAATTTCGAATCCTTCTGCGCGAGAAGCTTTGACGAGTGCAACATCTCCGAGATTCATATTGGAAGAAAATGCAATTGCATCTTCAATTGAACTCATGACATGGACTGCCATCTCGCCACCTTCGTACTTCTCCGGAAGATAGTCAGGTGCATTGACAAGCACGCAGTGATCAATTCCTATCTCTTGAGCAAGGGTGCCAATAGCTCGATGCTCGAGCGCTGATGACTCGCCGAGTTCATGCATTTTTCCTAAAAACGCCCACGATTCTCCCCCACGCTCTTGCGCAAATAATGCAAGAGAACGCAATGCTGCCTGCATTGAATCCGGGTTTGCGTTATATGAATCATTGATTAGTAGCAACCCCTTGAGCTCACGTAATTCCATACGCCATTTACTTGACTGACTTGCAGTTGAGAGAGAGCCTGCGATGAGTTCAATAGGAAAACCAAGTGCTGTACCTGCAGCCGCTGCCGCAAGAGCATTTGCAATGTGATGGGCTCCGACAAGGCGCAGGCCAACTGCGTCTCGTCCTTCTGGAGTCACTAAATCAAAATGCGCGCGACCTTCTCTTATTTCAACATCTGCCGCCCGAATCTCATCACGTGTATTGACGCCAAAAGTCAATATTTTCCCTGAATGTAGTGAGGCCATTGAGGTTGTAAAGGAATCATATGTACCAAGTATTGCGATTCCATTTTTTCCTAATGAAGAAATCAGTTCAGACTTAGTTTGTGCTATGGCCTCTTGCGAACCAAATTCTCCAACATGGGCTTTTCCAACTCCTAAAACAATTCCGATATTAGGGGAAACAATTTCACATAGTCGAGCAATATCTCCACGATGCCTGGCTCCCATTTCGATTATGCAATATTTTGTGGAGTAATCGCATTGCAAAAGCGTCAACGGAACACCGAGCTCGTTATTGTACGAAGAGTATGGAGCTACGGTATTTCCGACTGTTGTACAAATTGCACGTAATAGATCTTTCGTACTCGTCTTTCCTTGTGAACCGGTTATTCCAATAACGTACATATCTTGTAACTGAGATCGGACATATTTTGCTAATTGAGAAAGCGCAATAAGAACATCACTGACAACAATACAATTCCCTTCAACTACCCGAGTACTCAAAGTAAGAACTGCACCATTTGAAATGGCATTTTTCACATAATCATGACCATCTTGATTTTCACCAACGAGTGCTAGAAATAGAGAGCCATCAACTGCCTCACGAGAATCAAAAACTGCAGGAGCGCTCACTAAGACATCTGCGCTGCCGTGTAACTCGCCCAATACGATTTCAGATATTTGACGAGCGCTAATTTCTATCATTTTTTTTCTTCAATCGCTTTTGCTAATTCGATTCGGTCATCAAAGGAATGAACTTCTCCTAAAATGGCTTGGCCAGTTTCATGGCCTTTTCCAAGAATTATTACGAGATCACCTTCTTGTGCATAATTGACCGCGCTCTGTATCGCTTCGTGGCGATCGATAATGATATTTTTTTCATCCAGATTTTTTATTTCTTGAGTCATGTCCTGCAAAATTGATTCAGCCTTTTCAGAACGTGGATTATCACTTGTGAAGATTGCGATATCTGAGCCTTGTTTCAGTGCCAAGCCCATAGCTGCACGTTTACTTCGATCCCTATCTCCGCCACAACCTAGAACTCCTATAACTCTGCCTTTACTCAATTCTCGTGCTGTTTCTAACACTCGCGCAACTGCATCAGGTGAATGTGCGTAATCAACAAAGGCTGCAAATTTTTGACCGACCGCAATGGATTCCAAACGTCCTGTAGCACCTTGTAGCTTTGCTAAATTGGCAGAAATATCTATCGGATCTATTCCACTTTCTACCGCAATCGCAACTGCCATAAGCAAATTGTCATAGTTATATCCCCCATGTAAATTCACATTGCCCTCAATGAGAATTCCACCCGTACCTCGAATTGAAATTGTCGCCCCAAAATACTCATGCTCAATTCGAGAATAATGCCACTGCGCGCCTTGGTTACCGCGAGAAAGAGTAACAACCGGCAACTCCGTCATCTCTTTGAGCCGTAAACCGTAATCGTCATCAATATTTATAACGGCCAAATTCGCATACTCAAATGTAAAAAGCGAAGCCTTAGCTTGAAAGTAATTTTCAATACTCTTATGGAAGTCAAGGTGGTCCTGGGTCAAATTAGTAAAACCTACGACTGCAAAGTGGCTGCCTCGAATTCGCTCGAGTGCGATTGCATGGCTTGAAACCTCCATCACTAAATTTCGCATGTGCCGTTCTCGCATCACTGCCGCAAGTGCCTGTAGTTCACTACTTTCTGGAGTTGTTCGCTTACTTGTGAGAACTTCATTGCCAATTCGCGTTTCAATAGTTCCAATGAGTCCGCTCTCGCGGCCCGCCAAAGACATAATTTGATGAAGCAATGTTGTAACAGTAGTTTTGCCATTCGTTCCAGTAATTCCAACACTATAAAGATCGCGCATTGGCTCACTGTGAAACCATGCACTCAATACGCCAGCACTTCTACGTGGATTTTCAGCAACAATCACTGGAACACCCTGCACGAGCTTGGATCCCGCTTCATCTGTCAACACTGCTACGGCGCCGCGAGTAATTGCTTGCGCTGCAAATTTTGCTCCATGTGTTTTCTCTCCAGGTAGTGCAATAAAGAGATCTCCTGGTTCGACATCGTTGCTGGATTGTGTCATTCCTTGAATAGAAATTTTACTAAGGTCTATTTTCGAAGTTTCAGAATAAGCTGAAATAATCTCGCATACTGCATCGAGAGGCTTGGAAACACTCGACATCGTTCTTAGCATTATGGATTTACCGCAGCTTTCTTGATACGAGCTTTCAATTCTGCTTCATTGAGAGCGACAGGGACTACTTTTGTACCTGTTGGCGAAACGTGCTCGCTCTTTAGTGCAAATGACATTACTTGTTTGAAAACAGGCCCACCTAAAGCTCCACCCCAGTGCAAGCCTTTTGGATCTTGAATAGTGACGCTAATGACGTAGCGAGGTTTATCTGCAGGCGCAAAGCCAATAAATGATGCTGTGTAACCGCTGTAACAATTACATGCAGAGTTGTATCTCATAGCAGTACCTGTCTTGCCTGCCACTCTGTACCCTGGAATTGCGGCGGCAGGAGCTGTTCCATTGGCAGAGACAACGCTCTCCATCATTATTCGCATCTTTTGCGCAGTTTCTTCACTGACAACTCTTTCGCTAGCACGTGCTGGTGCAGGAGTGAAATGGCCACTTGAATCACTAGTCCCAGCAATAACGGAGGGAGTTACTCGAACTCCATTATTCGCAATCGTTGCAAAAATACTTGTGGCTTGCATAGCGGTTACGGAATAGCCCTGGCCAAATGCAATAGTTGGTGCGGATGTGCCCGACCATTGTGAAACAGGTGCCAGAATTCCCTGCGATTCTCCTGGAAGACCCGATCCTGTATTTACTCCTACGCCGAATTTTTTCAAGTAGTCATATAACTTTTGATTATCTAATTTTTCACCAATTTGAATCGAGCCGGTATTACTCGATTCTGCCAATATTCCCGAAACTGTAAGTCTCTCGGTTGCATGTTTTTGGTGATCACGGAATATTTTTGCCGAACGCTTGAGTTGGTATGGGACTGTAAAAACAGTATCTGGTGTAACTACTTTCTCCTCAATTGCAGCAGCCATTGTCATAACTTTGCCCGTGGAGCCAGGTTCATACACATCTTGAACTGAAGGATTGCGCATCAATGTTAGCGAAACACCTTTACGGTTATTAGGGTCAAATGTTGGCGCAGTAGCGTGTGCAATTATTTGGCCAGTCTTTGGATCCATCACAATTACAGTTCCACTTACCGCCCCTGAACTTTTTACTGCATCACTGATTGCTTTAGATGCAACCCACTGAATATCTCGATTTATGCTTAGGCGAATACTTGCGCCAGTTTTAGCGGGGACTATTTCAGACTGCGAGCCAGGAATTTCTGCCGCATACCCGTTTGCATAAGAGTACTTTCCATCAACACCTGTAATTGTAGAATTCTGGCTCTCTTCAAGTCCCGTGGCTCCAATTCCTGCATCATTGACAAATCCAATGAGGGAGGCAAGAAGTGGACCTGATGGATATTCACGAATATAAGAACGCTCTGGAAAAAATCCAACGATTCTCTTTGAAATATTCTTTTTACTGAGTTGTAAGTTATACGTATTCATAGCATCACTGAGTAATTTCCAGGTCTCAGGTTTACCATTTCGATAAACCATGCTCCAGCGATGAGTGCCTGTGATGCTCTTCACAACATCTGCAGTAGGAACACCGATAATGGGAGCGACAAATTCTGCAACTCTTTGAGGATCAGTAATAAGAGTTTGATCTACGACGATGCTCGTTGCTGCAACGCTACGTGCAAATGCAACGCCGTTTATATCGGTTATTTCTCCTCTAGGAGCTGGCAACGAACGGGTTAGAAACATTTCATTATTAGCGCGTGCCTGATATGTGGCAGCTTGAACTGCTTGGATCTGAACAAGTCTCATTCCAAAGGCGAGCAAAAAAACGAGTGCAGTAATGATAAGCACTCTGATTCTGCCTTTTGCTAATGAAAAATTACCCATTCTTTACAACTCCTTTAGCTTTAGGAATGGCATCTAAGTTTAGAAAAATTGGAGCATCCGATGGGCGCATCCCTAACTTTGTTGCCGCACTTGCTAAAGAAATTGGAGACGAGATCTGATCAATGCTGCGATCTATAGCTTCTCGTTGGTCGCTAATTAATCTGCTCTCAGCTTTCAATTTGCTCAATTCAAAAGCATCCTGGGCAAGGAAAGTATTTATAACGAGTAGGAGCACAAAACCAAAAATGCCAACTGCTGTGATGAAAAGGGCAAAGAATTTTCTGTCGGCCTGTTTGACTTCAGTATTACTTGTAACAATCTTGAGTGCGACCTGATTTGTCTTTTCGGCGATGAGTTCACGTGAACGAGTGACTACAGGTGCGAAGGCGGTAATTGCCATTATGCGGCCACCTTTTCAATTGCGCGCAAACGCACAGATGCTGATCTGGAATTTTCATCAAGTTCAGACTGAGAAGGTGTTTCTCCACCACGAGTGACAAGTGCAAACTTTGCCGCAAATTCAGGGAGCTCAAATGGGAAATTTCTTGGAGTACCCGATGTTGTCGATGCCACAAAGAGTTCCTTGACAATTCGATCTTCTAAAGATTGGAAAGACATAACGACCAATCTGGCGCCCACGCTAAGAAGATTGAGTGCAATAGGTAGAGCCCGCGTGATGGTGCCAAGTTCGTCGTTAGTTTCTATACGAATGGCTTGAAAAGTTCTTTTCGCTGGATTGCCACCAGTACGACGCGTTGCGGCAGGAATACTCTCTTTTACTAAAGCAGCTAGCTCAATAGTTGAATTCAATGGGTTTTTTGCGCGTGCTTTTACGATTGATTCAACAATGCGCGTTGCAAACTTTTCTTCACCGTAGGAACGAAGAATTCGTACTAGTTGTCCTGGTTCATAGGTATTCACAATTTCTTGGGCAGTAAGACTTTGCGTCACATCCATACGCATATCAAGGGGGGCTTCATGGGAGTAAGAGAAACCACGATTCACTTCATCTAATTGCATTGAAGAAACTCCAAGATCAAAGAGTGCTCCCGTAATTTCTGTATAACCAAAAGACTGAACTACTTCGCCTATGCGATCAAATGTGGTGTGTGCTGTTTTCAATCGATCTTTATATATAGATAGCCGTGTAGTTGCAGAATCAATTGCACTTTGATCGCGGTCAATTCCAATAACAGTGAGGTTGGGAAATGCCTTCAGTAGTGCCTCTGTGTGACCGCCAAGGCCCAATGTTGCATCAACAATAAGTGGATTCGAACTAGTAAGAATTGCGGGAGCCAGAAGTTCAATGCAACGATCACGCATTACTGAATAGTGCGCAGTACTACTTGTCATCTTCTCCCCCATTTCATTTCCCGTCTTTTATTTTCTCGTTTACATTTCTTTACTCTCTGCTCTGGTCACCGCCGGCCGACGGATCTATTTTGTATCGACGCCGGGGAAGTGGCGCCGATACTTTCGAAGGGTCGGCGGTGGCCACAACAGAGAGTTGGACCAAACTTTTATTAGAAGAGGCCCGGAAATACCTCCTCAGAAACATCAGCAAAACTCTTTTCACGATCCGCTAAATATTCATTCCATGCAGTTGCGTCCCAAATTTCAACGCGTGTATTTGCACCAATAACAATGCAATCTTTTTCAAGAGCTGCATAAGTGCGCAGTCCTTGTGGAATTGTTATGCGACCTTGGCGATCAGGAATTTCATCGTGTGCACCTGCATACATAACACGTTGATAATCACGTGCTGATTTCGCAGTAACTGGCGCTTGTTTTAACGTTTCTGTAATAACAGAAAATTCATGTGATGGAAAAACATAGAGACAACGTTCTTGTCCTTTTGTAATAACTAAACCTGCTGCTAAATCTTCGCGAAACTTTGCAGGAAGAATGAGGCGGCCTTTTTCATCCAGACGAGGCTCGTGGGTGCCTAAAAACATGTGGTGCGCCCCCTTCCCCAAAGGATCGCTGAACAGAGCTTTTTCGTTCTATTCCCCCACTTTACTCCACTTTCCTCCTTTTTCAACCACCTTTCGCCACCTTTCTCCCCGTTCCTCCCCACCTCTCCCCACTGATTTTGGACATAAAAAAAGAGCTCCCGAAGGAGCTCTTCTACCTACCGCAAGGCTTTATTGGTCGGAATTGCGTTGATCCCAACGCTGCTCCAGACGTGAACCGAGCCCAAATCCCTTTCGTGGGCTACGAGAATTTTTGACCGAACTCGTAGTGCTTCCGATGGAGGAAATAAGAAGGATCAGCCCAGTAAGGGCGATAAGGAAACCGATCACACCCACGATAGTCATTTTGGCAATGAGGCCAGCAAAGAGTGTGACTAATCCAAGTCCAATAAGCACGAGGGCGCGTAGGCCGCGATTTCGTCCAGGACGCATAGTGGCCCCCGACAAAGTTGTAGCCAGTTTCGGATCCTCGGTCAGAAGGGCAGCTTCCATTTGGTCTAGTAAGCGTTTTTCATGCTCAGAGAGTGCCATGGCCACACAATAGAACATCTTTTCTTTCATCGCTACTAGGAATCATCGCCCTCGTCCTCAGGCTCCACTAAACGAGCCGGGCGCACGCTATCTCGCCCAAAACGTGCCTGCGCCTTATCGATAGCGCTCTCGGCTTCGCGCCATCCATTCTCGCGCTGACCTAGAAGCATCTGGTGTGGGGCCCCCTCACTCAAATTTTCAAGGCCTACTCCCACAAGTCGAAGGCGCGCTCGCTCAATTCGCAGCGCTTTATATAAACCTTTTACAACGTCATAGACCTCGTGCGTGGAATCAATTGGAAGTGCCAAAGTTTTTGAGCGATTGATTGTTGTGAAATCAGCAAAGCGAACTTTAATTGAAATAGTTTTTGCGAAAAGATTTCGCGAACGAAGGCGCGACGTTGCCTTTTCGCAGAGGCGAAGATATTCCTTAAGAATTTCTTCAGGGCTATCTAAATCAAATGGGAATGTTTCTGCCGCGCTAATACTTTTCTCTGGTTCATCAGTTACTACATCGCGGTAATCGCGACCCCATGCAAGTTCATAAAGTGAGGCGCCACTTGCTTCACCGAGTGCGCGAATCAATGTTGTGCGCGGAAGTTTTGCAATATCTTCCACAGTTCGAAGTCCTAAGCGTTCTAGTACTTCGGCGGTCTTGGGGCCCACTCCCCAAATTGCCTTGACAGGCAATGGATGCAGAAATGTCAGGATGCGATCTGCTGGAATTTCTAATATTCCATTTGGTTTACAACGACCGGATGCTAGCTTGGCAATAAATTTTGATGGTGCGATTCCGACAGAACATGTGATGCCTTCTTGTTTTTCAACTTTAATACGAATCGCTTCTGCAATTTCTCGCCCCGTACCTAGCAATCGTTTTGCACCTGTTACATCGAGAAATGCTTCATCAAGTGAGATGGGCTCTACTAATGGAGTAAAGGATTGAAAGATTTCCATAATTCCCGCGGATACTTCGCTATAGCGTGTGTGATCTGGTGGAATAAAAATTGCATGGGGCGCTAATCGTTGCGCGCGACCAACTGGCATCGCTGCGTGTATTCCAAATTTGCGAGCTTCATAATTTGCAGAAAGCACTACCCCGCGAGCTCCTGCGCCAACTACTACCGCTTTACCTTTCAGTGTTGGGTTATCGCGCTCTGCAACTGAGGCGAAAAAAGCATCCATGTCGACATGCAGAATCGTTGCCTGCGTTGCTTCTTCCTCGCTCATACGACGAGGCTACTTCGTTCGGTGCTCCACTTTTCGTAGGCGCTACGAAGATCCCACGCACCTGTTGCTCGAATTGAAATACCTCGCGCTCCCGTGCGACGAGTATGACCACGAACTAAAAGCAGGGATGAGTTATAAAGAATATCTGCGTAATCAATTTGTACATCACTAAAAAAAGTTGAATCACTACATCCATAGCCATCATCGAGTGTAAGAAAAATTACACGTTTACCCGAACGCACTGGTGGCGTCTGCATGGCAACCTTTACTCCAGCAACAAGTACTTCGCTCTGTGAACGCGCCTCTAATAGTTGAGATGAACGTACTGCACCGATTGCATTGAGAAAGGGGGCGTAGAACTCAAGCAAGTGATGAGTTATATCCATTCCTAAGCGCTCTACTTCGTGGCGCACTCCCTCTGCGGCGCTCATTGCAGGTAGACCACTTGAAATAAGTGCTGGTGGTTCAAAACCTAAATTCATTTGAGCACCCGAGACTGCAAGTGCTGGAGAGCGCACCAGATCCTTTATATGTAATAACAGATCACGCCTATGTATCTCATCGCTAGCATGTAAGGAATCAAAAGCTCCTGTCAGAATAAGAGCTTCGGTTACTGAAATAGATGCACCCGAACGTCGTACGAAATCAGTGATATCTGTATAGGGACGGCGCTGAATAATTGATTCAATCTCTGTTGCGCTAATTCCACTCACCGTGGAGAGTGCAATACGTATGGCGTACCCGTTCTCACTATTTTCAACCCTATAGACAGAATCCGAAAGATTTACATCCAAGGGCGCAAGAGTGATTCCCATTTGGCGCGCTTCATCGAGTATTAAACGTTTGGGATACATGCCTGGATCATGGGTAAGCACACCTGCGATAAACGCTGCAGGGTGATGAGTCTTCAGCCATGCCGATTGATATGTGGGTAGCGCAAATGCTGCGGCATGCGCTTTGCAAAATCCAAAGGATGCAAAGGCGCGCAATACATCCCAAATTTCATTGACGATAGCTAGTTCATATCCGCGCGCTAGTGCGGCAGGAAAAAACCAATCACAAATCTCTTGTTGCCCAGAAGGATCGCCCATCCCGCGCCTTTTCTCATCGGCTGCAGCAAAAGAGATACCTGTCATCACGGAAATGATTGCGATTACTTGTTCGTGAAAGACAACAACGCCTTCAGTTTCATTGAGAATCTCGTAGAGATCGGGATGAATAATGCGCGCGCTCTCCCACCCATGTCTTGCTTTGAGAAATGGCGTAATCATGTCGCTCTTGACTGGACCTGGTCTAAAAAGTGAGATATCGATAATCAAATCTGTAAATGTTGCTGGTGCAAGTTTTCCTACAAGTTCGCGTTGTCCTGGGCTTTCGATTTGAAAAATTCCAAGAGTGCGCGTTGATTGAATCAACTCAAATGTGGCTTTGTCATCGAGTGATACTGAATCTATGTCGACTACTTTTTCTTCAACGCGCTCTATCTCTTTGAGTGCATAAGCAATTGTCGATTGCATGCGAACTCCCAAAATATCGAGCTTGAGTAGTCCTATCGCTTCAACATCATCTTTATCAAATTCGACCATTGGGTAGCCACTTGCATTGCGCTGCACAGATACTCGATCGTAGAGGCCCGCATCAGATAAAACGATGGCGCATGGATGCATGGCTAAATGACGCGGCAATCCATCGAGTTTTTCGGCGAGTGAAATAGTCATCGCCGTGAGAGGCGCTGAAAGATTGAGCTTTCGAAGTTCGGGTAAATTCTCTAGTGCTTGTGAAATATTTTTAGCACGTACATGAGGCATTGATTTTGCAATCAGATCTATCTCCATTGCAGAAAGCCCAAGAGCGGCCCCCGTATCGCGAATTGCGTGGCGGGCTCGATACGTATCGACCATTGCAACTGTGGCACACCTAGAACTCTCGCCATATCGCTTGAAAACTAAATCATAAATTTCTAAGCGACGATCTGATTCAACATCGATATCGATATCGGGAAGTGCCGCACGCAGCGGCGAACAGAAGCGCTCCATCAAAAGTCCGTGGCGCAAAGGATCAACTCCTGAAATTCCTAGAAGGTGACAGATGAGTGAACCTGCACCGCTGCCACGAGCTGCAACTCTGATACCGCGTTTGCGCGCCATATCTGCAATATCGGCAACGGTAAGAAAATATGATTCATAACCAAGAGTTGCAACAGTTGCTAATTCATCATCTAAACGCTGGCGCGCTTTATGTATTGATGCGCTCTCGTTATAGCGCCAGTTGATTCCAGCAAGGCTTCGTGTGCGCAATAAGGAGCGCATCTCGTGGGCCGACGTTGCACCAACAACTTCTGGTTCGGGTAAATGAATCCCACCTAAGCCAATATCGCGCGCAGGAGATAACAAAGAACGCTCTGCCCATGTACGAGTTGTCGCCAATAATTCTCGCGGAGTTCGCTCCCCTGCTGCCCTCGCAATTTCGCCAGCAAGTGAAATCATTTCATCGCTCGATTTCAAAAATGCTTCAGCGTTACGCCGTTCAAGATGACGCTGATGCAATGGAACTAATTGTCTGGCGCAATCAAGGATGTCAGCTACTGGGCCATCACTTCGGTCACGCATACGTACAGCATTGGTAATGACTGCATCAATATCGTGATCGCGCGCAAAGATAAGACTACGGGCTGCAAATGCAGTGGAGCGTGGCCCTGAACCTGCAACAAGATGAGACACGCATTCAATTGCATTATCAGCAAAGAGATCTCGCGTTGTATTGAAAATACTAAAAGCAAGGTCAAATCGATGCTCTGCAATAGCGCTAGCCAGTGGTGATTGTGGGCCATGAAGTGCATAAACATTGGTGCTGTATTCACTGTATTTTTGTAATAAGTCCAGAGTCAGTACAACCTTGCGATTCTCAGAGCTCATATGTAGCGATGTCAATAAACGACAAAGTGAGCGCCACCCTCCATCGCTATGGGCAAGGAGTGTGATGCGTGGTAATTCTTTTACCGAATGGCCTAGATCAATTGCGCAGTTAATTCCGATAATGGGTGCAATTCCATAATCAATACAACTTTGTGCAAAACGAATTGCCCCTGCTAATCCATCGCGATCAGTAAGTGCAAGCGCTGGCATTTCAAATTCAGCGGCGCGAGCTACTAGGTCGCGTGGTTGTGTTGTGCCGTATTTGAGTGAATAACCACTGGCAACATTGAGATGTATAAAACTCATTACAAATTTCTAATGATCCACTGACCGCTGACTTCATCGCGTTCGAGTTCAAATGTTGTAAGAGCTCCAATAGGTGCAGCTTCTACTCGCCACAGCGAGCGCGCTTGATCATCAGGGCGATACTTTCCATCGCTGACGTGATTCCACCAGCCACCTGCTTCACACCAACGTGACAAAACTGTATGAATACGAAAGCGACGACCTTTGAAACTAAATTCAATAGGAGTTGCGCCCTCACTGGTTACATCAAGGGCTTTCGTAATTTGCGGAGTGGGCTGTGGAACTGACATTGCGGTAGAGCCTTTCGCCAAACTGTGGGTATTCGAACAGATGTTCGAAAGATAACCCTCAGCGCTGACAGGCGCAAGGTCGGAGCTAGATCAGCTCAGCTATCAGAGCCCGAACTCGTGCCTCAATCTCATCGCGAATAGGGCGAACAGCCTCGACTCCCTGTCCTGCAGGATCGGCCAATACCCAATCGAGATAGCGCTTACCTGGGTAAAAGGGGCACTTATCCCCGCAGCCCATCGTGATAACAACATCGCTATCAATAACGGCCTGATCTGTGAGCACCTTGGGCTTCTCACCGCTCAGATCAATCCCCTTTTCAGCCATCGCATCAAAGACGGCAGGGTTGATGCTTTCGGCAGGTGCAGTCCCTGCAGATCGCACCTCAATAGCTCCTGCGCCCAGGTGGTTCAAGAAAGCGGCAGCCATTTGAGAGCGGCCTGCATTGTGAATGCACACAAAGAGGACGGAAGGTTTTTTCATAGCGCGATCATGGCACCTATATATGAATGATTGGTTACAAGCGAGTGAAAGTCTTACGGTGCGTGTCGAGGTCAAATGTAATTGAAATTTCAACTATTCACCTTTACCCTTTTATTTGTAAGGTCCACTCTCGGAAAAATAGTTAAAAGGAGTTTCATGAACGCAATACTCGTAATTGCACGTATCCTCTTTGCGGCAATCTTTATTAACTCAGGAATTATGCACCTCACAAAGCTTGAGGTAATGGCAGGTTATGCAAAGTATAAGAAAGTTCCTGCTGCAAAGCTCAGCGTTGCAGTTTCAGGCTTAATGATTCTAGTCGGCGGCCTTTATGTTGCCCTTGGAATCTACGCTGACCTTGGCGCACTTCTTATAGCAATCTTCTTGATCCCAACAGCATTCCTTATGCATGCATTCTGGAAAGAGACTGATGCAACCGCTAAGCAAAATGAATCAATCAATTTCTTCAAGAATCTTTCAATTGCTGGTGCAGCACTGATTATTTTTGTTCTTATTGCTCGCGGTGCAGATATTGGACCAAGTATCACTTCAGCATTTTTTAGCTTCAAGTAATACTCAAAGAAACTACTTACTAAAAGGGCCTCGGGATAAAACCCGGGGCTCTTTTCTGTCATTATGTACCTATGGAAATTGTTGGAGCCCTCCTTGCAGGTTGCTTCATAGGAGCAGTCCTTGGTTTTATCGGGGCTGGCGGAGCAATGCTTTCCGTTCCGATACTTATTTACGGATTCAATTTCTCCCCTGCACATGCAACTACCGCAGCCCTTGCTATCGTCTTTAGCGCTGCAGTATCTGGGCTCATCTCGAAATTTCGCAGCAAAGACGTGCTCATCAAAGAAGCACTCGTTATCTGGGCTTTGGGGTTGGTCACAAATCTTGGTGGGTCATGGGTCGCTCATCGCTTGCCCGATTCATTTATCACTACGGGTTTTGCAATCGTCATGATTTCGGCCGCTACCTCCATGTTATTCAGATCAGTAGGTGGGAGTGAAAAGAAAATTCCAGTAGTAGCACTAGTTCTTATCTCGCTGACTATCGGTCTTATGACGGGACTCTTTGGAATCGGTGGAGGCTTCTTGGCAATTCCAGTATTAATTCTCTTCTTTAATAACACTGCTAATAAAGCTGCAGGTACATCTTTATTTATTATTGCCCTCAATACTCTGACAGCATTTTTTGGGCATTATCGAATCTGGTCTCAAATTTCTTGGCACCTGCCAATTCTGATGTCTGTATCTGCAGTTGTTGTAGCAGGTTTTGCATCGCGCATGGGCGAACTATCAAATCCGCTGCTGATGCGGCGATCTTTCGCAGTCTTGCTCTACGCCGTTTCGATTTTTACAATTATTCAAACGTGGTTGTTGAACTAACGCGCATTTTTTAGTGCGCGTGACATATAACCAGCAAATGTCAGACATAGGGCCGGAAATAGAATTGCAACAGGTAGATTAATTAACTGGGCCAGTCCACCAATAATGCTTGGTCCGATGAAAAAGCCCATCATTCCAATCACGCCAACTCGAGCCATTGCCACAGAGGATGCAATACCTGGAGTCTGTGAGGCAGCCAAAATAATTGCAGGAAACATTGGTCCGAGTCCAAATCCAGCCAAGGCGAAACCGCAATCGATAATAATGAGTGCGAGTAATGGGTGAGAATGTGAAAGTGGGACAGCAGTAATAATTCCAATAGCCCAACCGATACCACCTACATAACCACCGAGTTTTACCGTCTTCATTGGGCCAAAATAATCAAGGGCTTTGTCACCGAGAAAGCGGCTTGTAATCATTGCAAGTGCAAAACAACCAAAGGCAGTTGCGTTCTTACCTTTTCCAAATCCCATACTGTCGCGCAATAAAATTCCGCCCCAGTCACTTGCTGCCCCTTCTGCAACCAAGCCACTGAGCATTCCAACACCCATTCCCCACAACGGCATGACTGATTTTCCCATCAATGGAATTTTTGCTTGTGTATCTTCACCGCCACCATCGTGTTCATCGAGATCTGGAGGCAATATGAATCCAGCTGCAGGAATATAAGCAATCATGCAAACAATTCCAAGGGATACTAAGTGAACCTTTGGTGATACGTAGTGCGAAAGAATTCCACCCAAAAGAGCTGCTACAAACGCACCTGTACTCCAGAGCGCATGAAATGTAGACATCCATCGACGTTTAAGAATTTTTTCAACTACTGCAGCTTGAGTATTGACTGAAATATCCATACTTGAATATCCAAAACCCATAACAAAAAGTGAGGCAACAAGGAACAGGGGGTTGTGAGCAAGACCAATACCAATGAGCCCTAGGGGCATAACAAAAATAGCAACTGATACCACGCGACGTGAACCAAAAGTGTGAATCAATCTTCCAGCTAATTGTGCGCCACACAGAGCCCCTACGGTTCCTGAAATAAGAACCAGACCAAGCTGAGCATTATTAATCTTGACGATATCTTTTATTTCGGGAACTCGCGCTACCCATCCCATCGAAACCAATCCCATGATTCCAAAAGTTGCCCACAGTGCATTTCGTGCCCGTGTGCCGATTTTCGTTAATTCTTCTTGGCTATAAGTCGCACTCATAGAGGGCAACGCTAACTCATAGAGGGCTAATTTTCTGTAGTCAGCCGCTTCACTTTGATAAATCTTGTTTGTAGAGCCGCGCCCATCATCAAGAGCACTGGAAATGCGAATGCAATTGGCAATGAAGTAAGTTGTGAAATTCCACCGATAATTGTTGGGCCCGCGAAATATGAAGCAATAGCAATAAGCCCAATACGAGCCAATCCAACAGAAGGGGCAACTCCAGGAATCGATGCTGCAGCTAAATTAAATGCTGGGAAGAATGGGCCGATACCAAATCCAGCAGCACCAAAACCTATGCATACAATAACCAAACTCAGCATGTGATGTGAGTGAGCTAAGGGAACTCCAACAAGAATTGAGAGTCCCCAGATTCCACCGCCAAAGAGTGCTCCATATTTTACAGTCTTTACATGGCCCCACATTTCAAAGAACTTATCTCCCAGCAATCTGCTTACAATCATCGTCAATGAAAAAACGGTTGCTGCGGCAGCATTTGTTCCTTTGCCAATATTCATATGATCTCGAAGAAGAATTCCACTCCAGTCATATGCGCCACCTTCGGGAACTAGCGCACAGATAAGACCAAAACCTATCCCCCACAAAATCATCGCTTCTTTACCTCTCAATGAAACTTTTGAAGAAGTTTGACTTCCTTCTTCACCACCATGTCCATCGAGCTCTGGTGGTAAGAGGTAACGAGTTATATATAAGTAAGAAAGAAAACTCAGGGCCGACATCACTAATAAATTTACTTTTGGTGAGACAAAATTTGCTGCAAGGCCGCCAACAAGGGCTGCACAAAAAGCGCCGATACTCCAAAGGCCATGGAAGGTAGACATCCATCGCCCCTGAGTGTGCTGCTCAATTGCAATTGCTTGACTGTTTAGTGCGACATCCATAAATGCAACGCTGAATCCGCAGAAAAATAATCCAAGGGCAAGCGTTGGGACATTATGTGCAATTCCCATAACGCTCACACCCAGTGGCAAAGTAACACCAGCTATTCGAACGACAATTTTTGATGAAAACATATGTACGACTCGACCAGAGAGTTGTGCGCCAGGTACCGCACCAAAAGTGCTCGCAAGTAATAAGAGTCCAAATTGACCATCACTCAAACCCAATGAAGTTTTTATTTCAGGAATGCGTGGAATCCAAGCCATACCCGTAATACCT
>Ga0136642_1000421_pt1 | contig 23169 bp, 12 predicted proteins | sample LowCatLa1302831Y_FD_115313 | JGI IMG/M metagenome (GOLD analysis project Ga0136642, IMG submission 115313) | Freshwater microbial communities from Lower Cathedral Lake, Yosemite National Park, California, USA - 13028-31Y | ecosystem: Environmental > Aquatic > Freshwater > Lake ... | reverse complement strand
GATTACGACTGGTCAACGGCAGGCTGTTGAATCCTACCTTGCAACAAAGTGGGGGTTGGCGGCATTGCCATCTACGCATCCATATTACGCATTTAGCCCGCTGTCGGCCTTGCCGTTTTCGCCGACAAATATTCCCAGCTGCATCGTGTGGTTGGACGGAGATGACCCAGATGGAACTGGAGTGCGTCCAGCAAGCGGAGCAACTGTTTCCTCTTGGAAAGACAAGTCTGGACAAGCTAACCATCTCACAGGGTATGTGAGCACCCCGTGGACACCGTCTCTGTTCAATGGATGCGGCGGAATCACAATGTCGGGGTCGGCAACAGGTTCACAGGGGTCGTATTTCCAGGTAACCGCGTCCTCGCTGGTAAATGTTGGCACGACGTGCACACTCTTTATCATGTGTTACGTAGTGAGTGGGACGAGTGTAGGTGCGTCTCGATTGATTTCAACCGGGTATACTGGACAAACGAACCCCGATTACAACGATGTAAAAGGCTTCGAAATGCAGTGGTACACATCTACCGTTGATCTTTATCGGCTCGTGTCTACACACGTGGCTACGCCGAGTGGGTACGGTGATACTCTGATAATGCTCTCCATAGTGTTCGATGGAACAAACATGTACTTGTACAAGTCTGGAGTACTCACTGGCACTGGCACTCCAGGTAGCGCTACGGGATTCGCACCTTCAACGGGAAGTTTCGGATTTGATACCATTGCAATCGGACGGTATCTGCAAGGTTCTTCAAGTGGCAACTACTCCTTCAACGGATATGCCCTGGAGTATATCATGTACAATCAAGCCTTGACGACTGCGCAGCGCCAACAAGTTGAGGGATACCTCTCCAAAAAGTGGGGAGCAAGTCTAAGCGTGAGTCATCCGTATTACACATATGTTCCAGCCGAACAAGGGTTTGATTCGATTACACCGAGCACGATTACGACGGTTACACTCAGTGGATTGTCGGCAACTGGCGGAACGCTGTCGTGGACCGCATCAACGAATGCAGTCGAGTATTATTGGTATATCGGAACTGCGTCGGGGTCTGGAGTCCTTACATCAGGACACGTTGCAAGTACAACCACTTCGACAAGTTTTACGGCGACACTCACGGCGAGCGTCACCTATTATGGCTGGGTTATTCCACGCAGTTCTACACTGACGCTTGGAGCAACTACAACTGGGTCGGGGTCGTGGTCCTCTACCAGCTACGCTACGGGCGGCACGATAACCACAACTGGAGGGCGCAGGTTTCATACCTTTAACACAAATGATAACTTTGTCTTGACCACGTACCCCCCCACTGCTCCAATTGAAGTCATGTGCATTGGCGGCGGCGGTGGTGGTGGCGACCAGTCGGGTGGTGGCGGAGGCGCAGGGAACATGATTATCGCCACGTTCACTTCGGCCCAGTTATCCACTGGGACATATGCCGTTGTGATTGGCACAGGAGGCGCGGGTGGCGTCGCTTCGACATCGCAGGGAACCAACGGCACAAATACAACATTTGCGAGTACCAAGGTTATAGCTCTAGGTGGCGGCGGTGGCGGAACGTATAGTATAGGTGGCGGCAGAACTGGTGGATGTGGTGGAGGTGGAAGTGAACTGGGACAGCTCGCAGGCGGAGGGGCTGGATTCGGGTCAGTGAGCGGAGGAACACAAGTATCCAATCTAGCGTATGCTGGAGGAACAGGATACAACAACGGGTCCATGGGCGGGGCGGGTGGAGGCGGTACGAGTGCTGTGGGAGCAAGTCAGCCAGCCAATGTGAGTTATGGAGGCGCGGGCGGTGCAGGCACTCTGTATTACGGTTCATATTACGGAGGCGGAGGCGGAGGCGCCCAAGGCGGCACATATCATGGTGCACCGTATAATGGTGGTGCAGGTGGCACAGGTGGAGGAGGCGGCGGGGCGAGCTATACAGACGGCACGTACGCCGTAGCAGGTAGCGCAAACACGGGCGGCGGCGGCGGCGGCGAGACGCGCACGGCGGCAGGTAACGCGGGTGCTGCTGGAGGAACAGGGGTTTGTATTATTTCGTATGTCTTCCCGTAACTAGGACTTGCTCACATGAATCCGCAGCGTGTTTCCAGAGAACGAGTAGGATATCTGAACACCGACACACAATGCCTGAACGGCGGCAATTGTCGCCCCCATTTCCTGTCCAAGCAGGTACACCACATAGTCATACACACTCCGCGTCACCCCGTCCGAACAAACTGCGGGGGGTGAGACGGTGAACTGCTGAACTACATAAATTGCAGGGAACCCTGCAGCTGCCCACTCAAACATCTGGGGGCGCAGCGTATCGCGGGTCTCGTTCAACAAGACGGACAAGGTTGAACGGTCCGCGGCTTCTTGGGTTTGAGTGGCCCCATGGCTGGCTAGAAGTTCAGCAATGTCCACCACGAACTGAGGCGCCGCAGCCCCAGTGCCAAACGGTAGTACAGGTGCGGGGACATTAATGAGTCCCAAGAACTGAAGCTGTGCGGTGAGTGCATCCATGCCTTCAGTGGGTCCAGTAGGTCCAGTGCTCATTTTGTGTAAACATCGGGGCTTTTTTAACCAAGGATAACACAAGCAATGTCGTTGCCCTACAAACTTACCAATGCAACCATTGCGGCAAGCGCCAATGGCGGATACACAATTACAAACTCCAATAACATGGACAACGGAGGTCTGACGTCACTGATATCCGTCGCAACGGGTGCAACCATACAGGCGACGGTTCCCGCTGGAATAAACAACCAGGCAGAAGTTGGATTCACCGATAGCAACACTATCGCCTCAAACGTACATGCGTGGTTAATCTTTGGTGTGGGAAGCACGGCAACAGCCTTCAAGCCCGGTGTCTGGATAAACGCCAATGGTACCGTCGTCAACGTGTCTTCAAGTGTTACGTATTCTGCGCAGAACACGTTCTACGTGAACTACGATGGAACGCGCTTTAACTACTATGCAAACGGGGTGCTCTACTACTCTATCGTTGCCGCACCCTTTGTGACCATGTACGCGGTCGTCATGCTCAACCCAAGTGGGAACGCCACGCTTGGATCCGTCACGGGTGCTATGTGGGGCACGACTCTCGTTGGACCCACAGGCTCCGCGGGTCCCACAGGAGCCACAGGAGCCACTGGCTTCACGGGTTCCAGAGGTTCGACGGGTTCCACAGGTTCGACGGGTTCCACAGGTTCCACGGGTTCCACAGGTTCCACGGGTGCTGCGTCGAGTGTGACGGGTCCCACGGGTCTCACGGGAGACACGGGAGACACGGGTCCTACGGGTGCAGTTGGATTCATCTTTCCTGCATTTACGATTCTAGCGGATCAACAAGGGGCTGCTGGAACCACGACGACAACAACACTTGGAACATCGAGTGGATTGGCCCTGACAGTCCCATCGTCTGGCGGAATCTCGTCCATTCAAACGGCGATTCCCACGTTCATCACTCTAGATACATCCGCTGGAACGTATACATTGAATGCGAGTCTATATCTTGGCGTCCGTCTCGACGCAACAAACAGCCCGAACTTCGACGACTTGCAGTCTGTGTTCTTCCTCGCCTTCCCCAACAGAGGTGCCCTCGTCCCTGCATATACTATTTATGTAACCATCGGCGGAGTGTCGACCGGTCTCGGAACAGGTACAACCAGTGTAGGTGCTTCGTTCAATGTAAGCTTCGATGGTCGCTATGTTCAATTCTTTGTCAATGCCGTTTTGGTCTTAAACTACGATGCACAAGCGCTTGTTGCTGCAACAAGCGGGCGACCCCGTGCCGTGGCGTTCTATACGTTTGGACAAACTCAGGCGACGATCACGTATGGCACGGTTCCTTTGGGCGTTCAAGGAAACACGGGATTCACTGGTCCTGGGGGGGCTGTAGGTGCTACAGGTAACACGGGATCCACTGGATTCACGGGACCTATGGGATCGACTGGCCGCAGTGGACCTACGGGACCTCCAGGACTGACGGGCGCCACGGGTGTCACTGGATCCACTGGACCAACAGGTCCTACGGGCTGGACTGGATTGACGGGCGCCACGGGTCCCACAGGATTGACGGGTCCCACAGGATTGACGGGATCGACAGGACCCATGGGCACTGCATTGAACACGGGTGCCACTGGACCCACAGGTTGGACAGGGCCCACAGGCAAGCAGGGTCTGCAGGGCGTCATGGGCATCCCAGGCGCAAATGGTGAAGCAGGTAGCGAGGGCCCTAAAGGAGCCATGGGATCCACGGGTCCTACGGGAATGACAGGGGCGAAAGGAGAGAAGGGCGATCGTGGAATTGGAACAGGTCCTTTAGGCCCAACGGGACTCACGGGTAGTACAGGACCACCGAGTATGGGAACCACTGGAAGTACAGGACCGACGGGACCCCGGGGAATCGACGGATCGGCTGCCTTGACAGGTAGCACGGGACCTCGGGGGGAGAACGGGTATGTTGGCGCGCGCGGTCCGCAGGGATTCCCGGGTCCTGCTGGTGTTGGTGCCACTGGACCCACGGGACCACCAGAGATCTTTACCACATTCTCCTTAACATCTGTATCCACCTATCCGCTCCCTCTACAGGCCAACCTGCGATTGATCGTAACTGGGGCAAACTGTCTTGCGTCTCTTCCGAGCGGAAACCTTAATAACGACTGGATATATGTTGAACAAATCTCCTACAACGCGAGCGTGGGCGCGGATAGTGCGCTCTATCTGGGTCCCACGCTAACACTTGGACCTGTCGCCGGTAGTGCGCAGCTTCTGTTTGTGTGGGACTCGGGTCGATCGAGGTGGATGAGCGCGGTATACCCAGCCACGACGATTTCAAACATCTGATAAAGACAAGCAATGAGCCTTGCCCAGTACGTTCCTGGCGTTGGGGTTGTTAATTGCCCCCCAAATGTCTACCCTGGACCCCCTGGACCTCCTGGACTCACGGGGGCACAGGGAAATACGGGACCCAGGGGACTCACGGGGGTCCAAGGAGAGTCTGGAATCGCTAATTTTCGCGGACCGACTGGATTGAGCGGGCCAACGGGGGCTACAGGCCCAACGGGAGGGTTCACCCCCGCCACAGGGTTCACTGGAGCAACGGGTCCAACTGGATTGAACACAGGTCCCACGGGTCCCACGGGGTTGATTGGATTTCCAGGTTCTGCAACCAACACTGGACCGACTGGCAATACGGGTCCCTCGGGACTTGCGGGCCCATCTGGAAAGACTGGCAATACGGGACCCACTGGGTGGACAGGAGCCACGGGTCCGACGGGACCTCGTGGATTTCGAGGACCCCAAGGTGCAATAGGTCCCACTGGACTCGAGGGCGTGCAGGGACTCGTTGGACCTCCTGGAGCCATTGGACCGCAAGGACCACAGGGTGTCACGGGAACCGTTACAGTTGTCAACACGGGTCCGACGGGGGCTACGGGACCTACGGGAAGAACAGGAGCAACGGGTCCGACAGGTGAGACAGGACCTACTGGACTCATTGGAGCCATGGGAGACACTGGTTTGCCAGGTCCAATGGGTCTCACTGGGGCAAGAGGGTTCACTGGAGCCAATGGTTTGCCAGGTCCAACGGGTCTCACTGGGGCAAGAGGGTTCACTGGAGCAACGGGACCCACTGGTCCTACGGGACCGACAGGTGCCAAAGGACAATATCCCTATACCCCCGATCCACCGCCGGTGTTGACCATATCGTTTGCGGGCGGCACAATTGGCGTTCTCGGTCCATCTGGCTCTGTAGATACATTGGTTCCAAGCTCGAATTCTCGTATCTGGGCAGGAGGGATTGCCGCGAATATTGGATCGACGTGGCCTATTGCAATTCAGTCCTTTTCGTTTTATGTTCCATCTGGTTCGAACACATGGTTTGCTCGAGTGATCTTGTCGCAGACTCCCAGCGGCAACTCGTCGTATACTATTGGTCCTGTTTACTATCTCCCTTAACAACAATGCCGGGATCTGCTCGGGTTGTCGTAGGGGCAACTGGCCCCACGGGCTCTGCGGGACCTGACGGGATAACTGGCCCCACGGGTCTGCAAGGGGCACAAGGTGAAGACGTAACCACAGGAGGGACAGGTTTCAGTGGAGCGCCTGGTCCTATGGGTCCAATGGGGCCGCCTCGCGTGGCGTTTCCCAACTCTGGATTCACAGGTGTAACGGGCCCTACAGGAGTGGGACCCTTGGGTCCTCAGGGGTTGCGAGGGCCAACTGGATTGTTAACGCTCTTTGGCGCAGCTGGCCCACTGGGCAACATGGGTCCCACAGGTCCAACGGGTCTTGGATACATCGGGATCATGGGTGCGACTGGGTCTAGAGGTCCAGCATCCACCATGACAGGTATCACAGGATCCACTGGCCCAACGGGGGATGCTGGACCGACCGTTCCTGGGCGTGTTGGACTTCCTGGAATCACAGGAATCACAGGTCCAACTGGCCGCGATGGCCCAGCACCTGATCAGAATATTGTGAACATTGGACCCTATACAGGCAACACTGGACGCACGGGTCTAACAGGACGAACAGGACGAACAGGACAAACGGGTCCCACCGGGCGAACGGGCTCGACTGGGTTTACTGGGTTCACTGGAGTTCGGGGAGCTGTCGGACGCACGGGGTCCACGGGAATCAATTACCTTGGAGTGGGTCAAACTGGACCCACTGGTCGAACAGGGTCCTCTCCACTTGGATCAATCGGGTGCACAGGTCCCACGGGTGGTGTGCCTCCGTATACATCGGGGACGTTATCTCTGGATTTAGTTGGAGCTGAAGTACCTGCATATTTCTTCTTCAGCCCCCTCACGCCCATCGTAACGGCGTCTTCGGCCAATGGGTTTTGGATCACTAGCGTGACATTGGGAGCAGCTCCTGACCCCACGTTTCAAGTGTCTCTGGCATCGTTTCAAGCGGTTGTGCCGGCGCAGTATTGGGCAGTTCAATGCATTGCAACCATTTGTGACGCAGCTGGAGACCCCGTGTTGATCATTACCAGCATTCCTGGGTTTTTTAGTGTGAGTTGGGTCTCCATGGAGACTGTGCTTGTAGGCGGCGGCGGCGCTGGCGGCGGCAGCGGCGGCACTGGCGGCGGCGGACCAGGTTGATTTCTTGTCCCCCTCTTAACCAATGAGCACGCTTGACCCCAAGGAGAAGTTGCTGCTCGATGCAGCCTGGGAAGATGCCGTGATGGACTTGCAGGATTCCGAGAAACGGTTCGGCGTGGTTCCCTATGAGACCAACTTGTTGTGTACCGCCGTCGTTCACTATCTCCAGACCCACCGCGTGCGTGACAGGTTGTTCTGGGAACGGAAAGGCGACGAGTTTCACTTTATGATTGAGCAGATGAGTGTGCCCCCATCCACCGAGGAGCAGGTAGAACGGGTGTTACAAGACGATGAATTTTGGTTTGCTACGTTGAAGCTCTTTGGCGTGGTTCTACCAAAAAACGAATAATCTACACGGAAGGATAACGATAGTACAATGGGTGACACAATCGTAGGCGTTCAGTTTGGCATCGCAAACCCCGATGACATCGTCAAGCGCAGCGTCGTGGAGGTCACCACCGACAAAACCTACCTCAGCGGGAATCCCGCGCCGAATGGCGTGTTTGATTCGCGATTTGGAGTGATTGAGAATGGCAAGGTCTGTCCTACCTGCAAGCAGACCAACCAGTATTGCCCTGGACACTTTGGACACATCGCGCTGGCTCGGCCCGTGTATCTCTACCAGTTCTTCGATGTGATCGAGAAGCTCTGCAACTGCGTGTGCTTGAGCTGCTCCACGCCCTTAGCCCGCTCGAGCCCCGATTCGCCTCCAGGCATGGGGCGCTTCAAGGAGATTCGCGACATCCTGGGAAAGAAGAAGCCGCTCCTCTGCCCCGTGTGCAACACCGCGGTCTTTGCCAAGGTGGCCAAGGTGGTAGGCAAGGCCGCTTCATTGGAGGGCAAGTTTCCGATCGTAAAGGGCGAGGCGGCAGCAGAGACGGGACCGCCGACACCCCTGCAGACGGAGATGGTTCTGCGGGCTTTCCAGCGCATCACGAACGAGGACTGCGAGGTCCTTGGCTTCAATCCGCTGTTCGCTCGTCCCGAGTGGATGGTGTGCACAGTCTTGGCCGTTCCTCCCCTGACGGTTCGCCCGTCGGTGGTCATGGACGACAACCAGCGCATGGAGGACGATCTGACGCACATTCTGATTTCTATCCTGCGTCACAACCAGAGTCTGCGCGATCGTATGGACAAGGGGGAGACGGCAGAGGTCATTGATCGTCACACTGCGCTTCTGCAGTATGATGTGGCGACCTATGTGGACAATGACATCAAGGGCATGGCACCTGCAGCCCAGCGGTCTGGCCGTCCTCTCCGCACTCTGAAGGCCCGATTCGGTGCCAAGACGGGTCGTGTCCGTGGCAACCTGATGGGCAAGCGCGTGGACTTCTCAGCCCGTTCCGTGATTACGCCCGACGCGAACATTGAGCTGGACGAGCTGGGTGTGCCTCTGGAGATCGCCGTGAACCTGACCTTTCCTGAGATTGTGAGCGTGTACAATCGCGACCGTCTCATGGGCTACATCCGCAACGGACCCGACAAGCACCCTGGCGCCAAGACGGTGTTCCTCAAGCAGGACAAGCGCTCTGTGTCTTTGCGCTTCGTGAATGCCGAGACTCTGGACCTCCGCGAGGGCGATGTGGTCCATCGCCACCTGCTGGATGGGGACATTGTGCTCTTCAACCGACAGCCATCTCTGCACAAGGCATCCATGATGGCGCACCGCGTGGTGGTTCTGCCCTACTCCACCTTCCGTCTGAACGTCTCGGCCACTCGTCCCTATAACGCAGACTTTGACGGCGACGAGATGAACATGCACGTGCCCCAGTCGATCGCGGCGGCTACCGAGTTGCGCTACCTAGCTTCGGTGTTGCGGAACATCATCAGCCCTCGCACGAACAGCCCGATCATTCAGTTGTTTCAGGACACCATGACGGGTATCTACCGCATCACTCTGCCCGATGTGACGGTTCCCGAGGTGGTGGCCATGAACATCATCGCCAAGATCAAGCGCCCCTTTACCCGCAAGAATGCGCCGTGGACGGGCGCGGAGATCATCTCAGCCGCCTTTCCGATCATGAACTTCAAGGGGTCGGTGACTATCGAGAATGGACAGTTGGTCAAGGGCATCATGCGCAAGTCAGCATGTACTGCGCTGATTCACACGGTCTACAATGACTTTGGACCCGAGCGCGCGGGGCAGCTCATCAACGACATTCAGTCCGTGGTGACGCGCTTCAACCTGTTCACTGGCTTCTCGGTGGGCACAGCCGATCTGATCTCGAACATTGAGACTCAGCGATTCGTGGACGCAAAGTTGGCGGAGGCGCGCGCGGCCGTGGCGGCGATTCTCACGGATATTCACGCAGGGTCCTTCAAGAACGTCTCGGGCATGAGCGATGGAGAGGATCTGGAGGACAAGATCTCCTCCGCACTGAAGACCGTGGCTTCCGATATCAACATGGAGGTGGTCAAGTCCCTGCCCGCCGACAACCGCATGATTCAGATGGTCAACTCGGGATCCAAGGGAGGCCCGCAGAATATCACGCAGATGGTGGCCTTGCTGGGCCAGCAGCTGATTGAGGGTCGTCGCGTTCAGTACACGCTGCAGGACCGTACGCTGCCCCACTTTGCCCGCTACGACGATGGCGCCGAGTCCCGCGGGTTCGTCCAGAACTCCTTCGTGTCAGGTCTGATGCCTGCAGAGTTCTTCTTCCACGCCCAGGCAGGACGCGAGGGTCTGATTGATACCGCCGTCAAGACCTCAGATACGGGCTATATCCAGCGCCGTTTGATGAAGACGATGGAGGACCAGCATCTCGAGTACGACGGCTCAGTCCGCAATGTGCTGGGCTCGGTCATCCAGTATGTCTATGGTGAGGACGGCGTGGACACGCAGTCGGTGGAGGAGCAGGTGATTCCTCTTGCAGAAATGTCGATGGAGACGGTGTACAAGGAGTATGCGCTCTCGCCTGCGGATGTCAACCCGTTCTTGAGTGCAGACGTGGACACGAGCCCCGACATGGTGGATGAGATTCTGGCCGACCGCGACCTGCTGGTCAAGCATGTGTTCCGCTACCGCAAGGGTGAGGACAAGGTGTCGACGCCCGTGAATGTGGCCCGTCTGCTGTCCAAGTACTCCAACAGCTATTCGACCAAGACCTCACTGACTCCTGTGATGGTGGTGGAGACGATCGCGGCCTTCACCAAGGAGTTCCCCGTGAACAAGGTGTTCCATGCGATTCTGCGATTCTTCCTGGCTCCGAAGAAGGCCATTGTGGTCCATCGGTTGACGGAGGAGATGTTCAAGGAGCTCATGTCTGAGATTCGGTTCCGTTACCTCAAGGCCCAGTGCCACGCAGGTGAGATGGTGGGTGTGCTGGCGGCGCAGTCCATTGGTGAGCCGACGACGCAGCTGACTCTGAATACCTTCCACTCTGCGGGAACGGTCAAGGCCAATGCGACTTCAGGTGTGCCGCGCATCGAGGAGTTGCTGTCGGCGTCTGCGAACCCCAAGCGCCCAGGCAACACGGCTTACTTGACGCCGAACACCACCAAGCGCGAGGCCATCGCCAAGATGAAGGAGATCCAAAAGACCACTCTGCGGAACATCACGCGGTCGGTCAAGATCTACTACGACCCGTATCCGCTCGCGGCAACCACGGTGATGGACGAGGACCGTGAGGTGTTGGCGATGTACGAGCAGTTTGCCCAGGGCAAGGCAGAGTGTGCGTCTCCGTGGGTCATGCGCCTCGAGCTGGACGACCAAGAGATGGTGAACCGCAACATCATGGATCTGGTGGAGGTGCAGGCCAAGATTCAGAACTCCATGACGGGCGTGGATGTCAAGTGCGTGACCTCAGACCGCAACGCCTCCAAGCTGATCCTCCGACTGGAGATTGCCGCAAGTCTCGTCAAGAACCCCACAGTGCTCCGTCAGCTGGAGGACTCGATCCTGAATTCTCCGCTCACGGGCATGGAGGGTATTGGTCGAGTGTTCGTGCGCACTCTGAAGAACGAGATGCTCTACGACGATGCGCTGGGCGGCTATGTGACCAAGGATCAGTATGTTCTGGATCTGGAGGGCACGAATCTGTACGACCTGTTCGTGTTCCCAGGTGTGGACATGACCCGCACCTTCTCCAACGATATCCACGAGATCAACGAGGTCTTCGGCATCGAGACGGCGCGCATTGCCCTGTATGAGGAGTTCAACGAGGTGTTCTCGTCGGAGAAGGTCAATTACCACCACCTCTCCGTGCTGGTGGATTCCATGACCTTCAGTGGCCGCATCGTGCCCGTCAACCGCTTCGGCATGAAGAAGAATGAGACGGGTGTTCTGGCCAAGTCGAGCTTCGAGGAGACGAGCAAGGTGATGTTCGAGGCAGCGGTGGGTGCAGAGTACGACACCATGCGGGGTGTGTCTGCGAACATCATGTTCGGACAGAAACCCCCCTGCGGAACGGGCTTTGTGGATATTCTGGTGGACGAGTCGAAGTTGCCCGAGGGACCTGAGGGCACGGAAGGCGCAGACACCACGGACCTCGACGAGGCCAACAAGGCTCTCCAGGCGGCCGATGTCGGCGACTGCAGGATTGAGGACCTGAGTATGTGGTAGCCAAATAGAATCCGATGAGAGAGTAATATGAGCTTGATCTTTTATGGAGGGCAGGGGAAAGCGCCCATGCGGGGCGGAAATCCGACCCCAGCGCAACAGGCGACAAATCGGTCCATGTCGCGCGTTCTTCTCAAGTTGTACGATACCATACACGATTTTTGGTTTGATGACCGACATGCACATTCTGGGCAAACCCCGATCATTCGCAAGCTTATCAATAGCATGTATACGGTGCAGCTTGGCCTAACTGTTACTGATCCACTGAACCCAGACCCGAACCAAAGCGTAACTATCGATTTCGCTTCCTTGTCAACGATGGGTGCGCGATCGCGCGTGGCGGGAAAGCTCTCAAACTTTGAACGCAATGTAGCGGAGTTCATGGGAGATAAGTGGCCCGTCGACTTTCGAAGTGCAGGAAGAATGACCCTGACCTACGAAGAGATACTTAACGATATGCGGGGACCGCCCTCCGCATCACCTGCTCGGGGGGGTCCGATACTTACCCGCCTACGAGGAAATCGCGATAAACAGAGTATCCTTGAAATTGATAATGGGTCTGGTCGCGAGATCAAGAGTATGAGCACGTCTGAACGCAACACAGTTGCCGAGTTTATTCTTCGATACCTATTTCCTGGGGGTCCAGACGAGGAAAATACCGCAGTTAATGCGGCGCGCGGTGTCTCGTACGATATGAGCCCAGGGCGAGTGGATGATATCTTTACAGGAGTCGACCAGATATTCAACGCCCTGTACCCGACCAATTTTGCTGACTCGGCAGGAACAAGTCTTCAATCTGCGCGCAATCGGTACGTGTGGCCAGATATTGCCAATCTGAAGCCGCCGTCCCCAGCCCCTCCGATTCCGCCGCCGCCGCCGCCGCCGCGTGCCGACTATGTTGCAGAGAGCAATATCTACACAGCGGGTGAAGTCGAGTTCAGGATAGTCGATAGGGGGTACAGCCACAAGAACCCGTATGGATTCACGGTGCGACTCGTGATTGCAGGAAAGCCTGGATGCTGGCCAGCTACAGTACTCGACTTCCCGTTCAGTTCCACCCATACAACGGGACCCCCTGTTATCTATTTGTGTAACATAATCGAGGAGATGGACTTCATAATTAATGATCCTATCCGAGCGCGAAGAGTTGTCCCTACATCCGCGAGCAATAGCAAGATTATCAGCTTACAGCCGCTGGTGGACTGGGTACATAGTGTTCTCCCCGGTCCGTGCCGAACACTTGCGGCAGAGCTCGTTCAGCGAATCGCACTCGACTGGAAACGCGAAGGCGACTATGGACAGATGCGCGCACCAGCTGCTAGCGATCTGACGTGTTCGGGGGACATCTTATGTGCGGAGGCTCGCAAGATCAATCAGGCGCGAAGCGGTTTCTGGCAAAACGGTAATAAGTTGGAGGTCTTCCGATTCCCAGTTGTCCCTGCCAATGAAACTCCCGATATAACCGCGGCAAGAGAGTATAGGTACTGGTCAGAGAACAACCTTGCTCGGCTGCAGTATATTCGAGACATTACGGCTAATCCGCCGTTGTTAGCGGAGTCGGTAAACAATTTCCGAGTTGCTGCCACAGGTGGGGTATATTCAAGGAAAACAACTCGTGAGCAGGTAAATGTGGCGCTTGGCAGGCTGCCTGCAGTGACGCACCTGGACCTTGCGGACGGCCCAATGCGAATCGTATGCGAAGATCTTGTGTCTACAGCACTGCTACGGATTCTGGCTGGACAGCGACTGATGACTGCAACGGCGGTTGCAGTCGAAATAGGTTCGTTTCCCGCCGTCTGGGGGGCGGCCGCCGTCCCCGCCGCTAACCCCGCCGAAGCCGTTACCCGGCTCGAGGCCGCCTCGAATTGGGTTATCCCTCCCGAGACCCCCAACCAGACGGCCGCTATTGCCGCCGAACCTAACCCAGTGGGTCTCCGATTGGGGATAGACAGGGCGCTCTCTAACATGCCAACCACATTAGGTCTTACGATATCTCGTAACAAAGATGGGGCGCTCGTTCTAGATACGTCACTATTTAGCGGATCCCCGCAGTTCTCGAAGACCGCATCGAGTGCTCTTTTCGACTTTTCAGTTGGACGAGTCGACGTCATAGCACGCTTGTACGCAAAGTTAATAAGCATTGTTTACGGACGCCGATACAACGCCGCTACCGAATCGCCCGAAGTTGCAGAACTGAGAATGAACGTAAGTAACGAACTCATAGAAAAGCTGAAGTCCTTTGTCGAATATGCAGGCAATCAACCATGGGTCCAAGGCGGAGTTTCGGAACCTGAAGGATGGGGTACAGCCCTCAAAACATCTCTATCTACCGTAGACGTGACTGGAGTAGGTACGCAGGTATTTGTCACTCAGTTGCCTGCGATGTTGCTCGGACTTGTGCCGCCATCGCCCCTGTCTGGCGGAGGACCTATGCGGCGCAGTGATCCAGAGGTAATTGTTACCAAGAAGCCAAGCAATTCTTATTATATTAATGTTGGTCAGCGATTTAGGGCGATATGCGCCCGAGCATCGCAAGATATCAATGCGATCATTACCGAGCGGGGTATTGGGAATGGGATGTTCGCAAGGTATATACGTTTAATAACGGATGCAAGCACGGCCTGTACGCAAACACTCAACTTTCTGGGGATCGAATGGGAGTCCTTTATAGATGAGATGAAGAACGATGAAAGATACGTATACATACCATCGGTGACAACCGACTTCATATCGCTTCTGCTTTCACTTCGCTTGTCTACTGGTGGAGTAGGTGGAGCATACGCCGAGGGCCCATTAGTAAGAAGGTTTCCAACATTTGTGGGTCGAAACATGACTATAGTAAATGATATGATTGGAGGGATTACGTCGCCGCCGCCGCCGCCGCCGCCAGGCATGCCGCCTCTTCCCGATCACACTGATGTAGATATACTGATTATACTCGCAATGTCGGATAGGGTGATATCTGGGCGGACGGGTGAGTTTACCTATTTCGGCAGTTTCCCCCCTAGTGAACTCAGGGATCTTCTCAACTTTAAAACGGCTACTATGACAAAATCCGACTGGGATGGGATACCCAACCTGCTCCAGACAGCTGCGTTGAGTCTCAATGGTGCGATACTTGAAAAAGGAGTGCTAGATACGAGCTGGCCCATGATTCCGATCGCGGATCAGACAAATGAAGAAGAGACCGTAACACGCCGAACGCCGATCCCATTTAGGTTGCCCAGCGGCGGCCGTAAAACCCATCGTCGGCGGGGCCTGCCCAAACTCGTCTAATCCTTACATAATGGCCAATCTGACTCACCCCGAGTTGGCGGAGATTCGAGTGAACTCCCTGCCAGCCGCGTCGGTGGAGAACCTGCAGGCGTTGCGCACGGAAATGTGCGGAGCGACCGAGTTCTCCCTCCAACCCCAACAATTGTTCCTGCGTCGAGTTCTGTCCCCCGACAGCCCTACGCGCGATTTACTGATGGTCCACGGCACGGGCGTGGGCAAGACCTGTTCCTCCATTCAGATTGCTGAAGAGTACATTCTACGACCCGAGTTCCAAGACAAGAAGGTCTTGATCATTGCAGGGCCCGCCGTCCAGTCCAACTTCCGCAAAGAGATCTTCGATGTGGGCCGCACCAAACTAGACGAGACGAGCAAGGTGCTGTCCTCCAAGCAGTGCACGGGCACCCGCTATCTCGAGATGCTCACCCGTATCGTATCGGAACCCATGCAGTGGAAGGTCCCTGAAGTCCGAATGCGGCTCAAGACGCTGGCGGACCGCATGATCTCCGAGTTCTACGAATTCGTGGGCTACAACTCCTTCGGCAACCGCATCGAGGAGGCGCTGAACGACATGAGCCCCCAGGATGCCGACAAGTGGATCCACGAGACCTTCGATAACCGCCTGATCATTGTGGACGAGGCCCACAACCTGCGAGAGGGTGGCGACCTGGAAGTGGAAAAGTCCGTGTCCGCGGGCATGGAGAAGGTGGTCAAGACGGCCACTGGCTTGGTGTTGGTCCTCCTGACGGCGACCCCGATGTACGAGTCCTACGAGGAGATTGTGTACTACATGAACCTCTTTGGGTGGAACGACCGCACTCTAAGCTTGACCAAGAAACTGAAGGCAGCCGACTACTTCAATGCCGACGGCAAGATCAAACCCGCGAAGGAATCTGAGTTTCGCGACTGGTGCCAGCGCTATGTCTCGTTCGTCAAGGGCGAAAATCCGTTCACCTTCCCTTTCCGTCTTCCGCCACCCAACGAGGCCCCCGACGATCGCGTGTACTCTTTTGTCGGCAAGAACCGCAACCTTGCCGATGCCGACCGCATGAAGTATTTGTCAGTGGTGGCGTCGCAAGTCCAAGGTGAACAGGGCAAGTCCCTTGGCGAGGCGGCGGGAGACGACAAGGACGACGAAAAGCGACAAGCCATGATGATGCCGACCATCTCGGTGCTGCCAGGCAACAAGAAGTTTGGTGAAGTGTTCAAGTTGGCTGGAGATCAGTACGAGTATGTGGGTGACCCCTTCCTGACGCCTGAACAACTTCCGAACTATGCGGCCAAGTTCTCCACCATCATCAAGTCCATCGAGGCAGGTGTCGGTGTCTGCTTGGTGTACTCCAACTATGTCGAACGTGGAGCTCGTCTCTTTGCCATGGCACTCGAGGAGCACGGATACATGCCTGCAAACGACGGAACGCCTCTGCTGGTCGGTCGCAAGGGAACCAAAGGCAAGTACATTCTGCTGTCGGAAGCCACCACCTCTAAGATCGCCAGTTTATTGTCGTTGTCCCGCGACCCCAAGAACATGGACGGAAGCCTAGTCCGCGTCATCATCACTACGCCCAAGATCTCCGAGGGTGTGGACTTTCGGTTCGTGCGACAGGTGCACATTGTGGATCCGTGGTGGAACATGAGCCGTATCGAACAGGTCATTGGTCGTGGTCTGCGCACCTGCAGCCACGCGGCACTGCCGTTTGACCACCAGAACTGCACGGTGTATCTCCATGTGTGCCGCACCACCGTCAAACGCGAGTGCTTTGACGAATACACCTACCGCACAAAAGTGGAATCAAAAGCGCTGAAGATCGCGAACGTTCGGCGGCTGTTGGTGGAATCGGCGATGGACTGCCCGATCCAGATTGGCGCGGTCCTGCCCAAGGCATGGAAAGAGCTGGACGTCGATCAGATTCGGTCTGAGAACCGAGAACACGTGACCTATCCGCTGATCGGTATGATTGCCCCTCAGTTCATGGAGGAGCTGGACGGAGAGTACTGCAAGGTCAAGCCGTCGGTGGTGGACCCCGAGTATGTGCGCCCTCTGTCATCGTACCTCGATGTGCGCGACGAGTTAATCGGCAAGTTGTCCAAGCTGTTTGTGGACAAGGAGATCTGGGAACGCAAGCAGCTGTTTGCCGCCCTGTCGTCCTATCAGCAAGATGTCGTGACCTTCACTCTCCAATCTGCCATTCGCACGGGGTTCAAGTTCCATGACGCCTTTGGCCGCGCTAGCTTGCTGGAGTCCCGCGGAGACTTGTATGCATTGGCCCCCATCGGTGTGGCCAACGGAACCTTAGTGGAGCGCACGACCCAACCCACCGAGCGTGCAGATGTGCCGCTGCCTGAAGTGGATGCGACTCCGAAGGCCGCAGTGACCGATGCGCCCGACCTGTCTGTCTTGCGCGACTTCCCCTTTTCAGTAGAGCGGTTCGATGCCGAGGTCCTTGATGGATATGTGTTTGACCACTTCATCACTCGGGCCCAGAAGATTCTGTATCTCCGCTCAGGGCAAAAGACACAGTTCAGTGCACGACTGGCGGTCCCTGGAACCGATCTCTTGATGATGGGACACGACCTATACGATCCCCCCGAAGTCCAGCCTGGCGAAGAGACCACGGCCGTGACGCAGTGGACAGATGCACTGGTCGACGACTTTGCCATCAAGAAAACCAAGATCTTCGCGTCAATGAAGGACGGCAAGTTGACCATGAGCCGTTTCCGCATTGAAGGTGGAGTCCCTGTGCGCGAGGAGCAGAAGAAGCGCGATGTCCCCATCGTCTGCGGAACGGGCGAGAACAAGAAGGATGCGGTCTTGGCGTTGGCCAAGTATGCAGACCCCACGGGTGTGGGCGTGCCTGCAGACGTAGCCAAGACTAACAAGGAGACATGGTGCATCTACACGGAACTGCTGCTCCGTGCGAACCAGCGTGAACCCGAGCCCAAGGTGGTGTGGTTTACCCCTGAAGAGATGGAGGTGATCCTCTCGGCTAAACCAAAAACGAAAAAGACCAAGTAAAGATAACGGTCTTCCATGGATCCGATCTTTGAGCGTCGTGCCTTGGTTCGGTCAGTTCACATTCCTGCCGAGCACATCCAACGCAACATCCAAGTCAGCCTGATGGCCCAGCTCCGTGCCAAGTACGAGGGCGTGTGTATCCCCGAAGGATTCGTGCAGAACCGTAGCATCACGGTGGTGGAGCACTCGCTGGGACGCGTCAACCTCATCCACGGAGGTCTGGATTACTCGGTCAAGTTCCAGGCAGATATTTGCATGCCTCACGCTGGACAAGTGTTCCGTGCTCCTGTGATGCTGCGGTCCAAGATTGGTCTTCACGCCGAATCTCCCCCCATGAAGATTCTGCTGTCTCGCGATCTCCACTTGGGCGACACCACATTCGAGGACATCAAGGACGGACAGGAGGTGGAGTTTGAGGTCAAGGGGTCTCGCTTCCAGCAGGGTGATGATTCGATTGTAGTTCTGGGTCATCTGCGAACAGTCGTGAATCCCCAGCAGGCAGAGATCGAGAGGGCTGAGGCTGGAGAGGAACCGCTGTTGGCGGCGGACACGGGAACCAATGCTGCGGCTGATGTCGAGCGCAAGGTGGTGGTCCCCAAGGATCAGCTGCCCGCTCAGTCCGCGCGGAAGAGGAAGGTCATCTCAAAGCCTGCTGCTAATACAAATGAACCGAGCGCGCAAGGAAAAGCTCAGGGACCAGCTGGACCTTCTGGACCCGCATGAGCACGCTCAGATCTTCGCAGTCGTCAAGCACCACACAGAATCCTTCACCAAGACTGAGACAGGTGTGCTGGTCTCGTCAGACGTTCTCACGGATGTCTGCATGATCGAGATGGAGAAGATGGTGTCTTTTTATTTGGATCAGCGCAAGAGGATGGACGCCGACGATGTGGCGCGGAAGACAATGGTAAAAAACGGATAAAGAGAATCCAGCCTTTAAGTAAGGGCAAATGGAGACCCAACGCTCGAGCTTGACGGCTCTTGTCAACTACGTCTCTCGCGACCCTCAGGCCGAACTTGAATGCAAGGTCCTTCCCAACCAGATCAAGACCAAGGATGTCGCCGACCGCATCGCGGCTGCCATCGCTGGAGTCTCTACGGGATCTGCAACGGAGGAACACCGTGCAACCTTCAGCTATCCCGACAATGTGCGGGTCGTCGTCACACAACCTGAGAATATCTTCAAGATCTGCGCCACCAGTAGTTTCCGCGGAACCAAGCTGTTCGTCGAGCGCAAGAGTCGGTACTTTGAGGGCCGAGGCTCAGAGTCCGATATGGTGGACCTCCCCGATGTGGGTGTCCGCTTCACGCTGCGAAAGGAAGAGGAGCTGCGTCGTGACTTCACGGGCGCCCCCATGGATCCCGTGGCTCATGTGCGCATTATCCACCGCCGATCGTGGACTACACTTGACGGTCTCCTGCGCTTCGACTTCTCGTTGGTCAAGTCGCGGGGCCGTGGCATGAAGACGCTGTCCGAGGTCATGCGCCAGCAGCCTGCATATGAGCTGGAGGTGGAGGTGATTGATCGTAAGGCGGCGCCAAAGGACATCGTGGACTCACTGTTCCGTCATGTGACCCTGGTTCTGGAGGCCTTTCAGGGCACGCCGTTTCTGCTGTCCAAATCCGATGTGGAGAACTACCGCATGGGCTTCCAACGTCTCGGATTCAACTTCATCAACCCCGTGACCATGGATCGCCGTCACATGAGCAAGGCGTGTCCGATGTCTGTGCTCACGGGCTACACGGTCACGAACAAGGCCGACGGCGACCGCTGCTTCTTGGTCGTAGCCACCGACAGGCGGGTCATTCGCGTCACGCCCAACAGGGACATCACCTGGACAGGTCTGACAGCCACCAAGGATATCCACGTGGGTGATGTGATGGACGGCGAGTACTTGTCCGACCGCAATATGTTCTGCATCTTCGATGTCTATGCCTTCCGCGGCAAGAATACCACGCGCCTGCCTCTGATGCTCACAGATGAGGACCTCACCATCACGAGCCGTCTGGGATGTGCCCGTGAGTTCATCAAGGATCTAGGCACGGACTTTATCACCGCTCCGAGTCAGAAACCCCTGCGCATCGAGTCCAAGGTGTTCCTTGCGGGAGACGGTCCAATCATGGAGCAGGCTATCAACACCCTGCTCGACACGGAGTTTGGATACCCTACGGACGGGTTGGTGTTTACGCCAAAGGCTACGCCCGTGGCCCCCATGCAGGATCGCCGCGGCAACACATGGCTCCGTGTGTACAAGTGGAAGCCTGCCGATCAGAACAGCATTGATTTCCTGCTGCGGTTCAAGCCAGGTGAGAGCTACGACACCACGCTCAAAACCCATGTGTTCAAGGGTAGTCTCTACGTCTCTCGCAACCGCGGGTCCGACATTCTGTATCCGCGTGAGACGCTGACGGGTGAGTATACGCCTCCGAAGATGCCTCCTGATCTACAGAGAATTGCCGAGACTCGCGACCGCGCTCCGTCGCCGTTTCAGCCCTCGGTTCCTCGCAAACCCGATGCGAACATCATCTCGCTACCGCTGGTGAGGGGAGTGCCAACCGACAAGGTGGGGAATCCCATCAGGGACAATACGATTGTGGAGTGCGCCTATAACACGGACACTAATCATTGGACCGTGTTGCGGACTCGCGACGATAAGACCTACCAGTACCGCGTGATGGGAGAACCGCAGTTCGGCAATGACATTGCTGTCGCCGAGTCCATCTGGACAAACATCCACGTGCCTATCACGGAGACCATGATTCGCCGCCTCGCATCCGAGCCGATTGACGATCTGTCCGAGGACGATCTGTACTACCGCGACAACCTGGATGCTCGCGATCGAGTCTTGAAGGATGTGTACTCCTTCCACAATCGGGTGAAGGAGCAGCTGTATCAGACGTGCATCAAGCCTGGCGACACCCTTCTGGAGTTGGGGGTTGGTCGTGCAGGCGACATGCTCAAGTGGAAGCGGTCCAAGCCCAAGTTGGTCGTGGGCTTTGATATCTCCGAGTCCAATTTGACTTCGAGCCGTCAGGGTGGATATGTGCGCTACCTGAAAGACGCCGAGAAGCCGAGCTGTGACAAGCTGCCACCCATGCTACTGGTGGTGGGTGACATGGCCAAGCCGTTGTACGAGTCCGATGATCGGTATGTCCGCATCCTCAACGGAACAGACCCTGCACCCACAACCTACCTGCAGCAGTTCAGGGGCGTGAAGGAGTTTGACGACATTTCCTGCCAGTTCGCCATCCACTACGCATGTGTGTCAGAGGAGGCGTTCAGGGCGTTTACAGAGAATCTCAAGATACATGGTAAGAAGCGGTTCTTCGGTACCTGCATGGATGGAGCGGCGGTCTACGCGCTCCTCCTTGGCAAGAAGAACCACATCTTCCGCGCCGATGGTCAGGTCTTTGGAGAGTTCACCAAGGAGTATCCTGACGGCGACGCGTGGCGCGCAGAGTTTGGACAGACTCTGCGCGTGTACCTCGAGAGCTTTGAGAAGCCCGTGCAGGAGGCACTGGTGCCCTTCGAACGGGTGGTCGAATTGCTGAAGGAGGCAGGATACGAGCTTGAGTCGACTCAGCTGTTTCAGGAGTACTATTCGCAGCAGACTGCGAGTACCCTCACACAGGAACAGCAGGCCTTCTCATTCCTTCACCGAAGCTTCGTCTTCAACAAGGTCGAGACCCCTGCGCCTTCATCGCCTCCTGAGGAAGAGGAATCCATTGAGGTTCCCACCGTGCAGGACGCAGAGGCAGCAGCGGCTCCAAAGCGGAAGAAGAAGATCATTACGGCGAAGGTCCCCGCCGACGAAGCAAAGGTTCAGCCAGCCGAAGAGGAGAAGCCAGTGTTCTTCTACGGGGCAGACGAAAGCAAGGGCGAGTACAGGTTCTTGAGCAACATGTACGTGGCGCCGTTTGAGATTGACGGCGTCACGTTCCCCACTGTGGAGCACTACTTCCAGTGGTCCAAGGCAAAGTTGTTCAAGGACGAGGCTTCGGCTACAAAGATCCTGACACCTCCGAAGGGGAAGCCGTATGTGGAGGCCAAGTCAGCCAAGGCGATTGGAAAGAAGGTGAAGGACTTTGACGGAACGCAGTGGAACGGCCTTGCGCCTGGACGCGGGTTCAAGGACGAGGTAATGCGTAAGGCCATCCGCGCAAAGTTCACACACCCCAAAAACACCGAGATGCTCGAGAAGCTCTTGGCAACAAAAGACAGGGTGATTGCAGAAGCAAACCCGCGGGACAGCTACTGGGGCATTGGGACATCGGCCGACACGAAGCCTGCACAGACGGGCAAGTGGAAAGGTCAGAACTTCCTGGGCAAGATGCTCATGGAATTGAGGACGGAGATTCGGGGAGAGAAGGCACAGGCTTAGGACTTACTTACCACCTCCCGTGTGGTCTAGCGGTTAGGATAGGGCTCTTTCACAGCCTCGGCCCGGGTTCGACTCCCGGCACGGGAATCCCAGAGGTATAGTGTAGTGGTCAGCACAGCGGGCTTTGAACCCGTTAACCTCGGTTCGATCCCGAGTACCTCTACACGGAGGTAACCCCTCCACCAACGCTGATAGTTCAGTGGTAGAATGAGGGTCTTCCACACCCTTGACGCGGGTCCGATTCCCGCTCAGCGTAACCAACCCAAAATCATATTTTCATTGCCGCATTGGCTCAGTGGTAGAGCATCGGTCTTATGTCATCGCATTAGCTCAGATGGTAGAGCATCGGCCTTTTAGTGGGTCTGTGAGCCTGAATGGGCGAGCGGGGCCAGTCAGCCGATAGTCGCGGGTTCAATCCCCGCATGCGGTATTTTCACACAATAGCCCCAACTATACAATGAGCCCCTTTTGTATTGCATACCACGGGATACACGAGCTTGACGAGACGAAATGGCTGATCTACTCGGGGTACAATACCTTCGCAGATGCATACGAGGATGTCGTGTCATACTATCAGTTCAAGGGCATGCTCGTGGACCATGGGTGGTTCATCTACAAAGTGGAGGAGGACGGAACAAAAGTCAAACTGAATCATGATGGAACACCTGTTTAACGAGCGTGTCCGAGTTGGTTAAGGAGACAGGCTTAAGATCTGTTGGTTCACACCGCATGGGTTCGAATCCCATCGCTCGTAATCCAAGGGCTTACTCAGCCCGTAACACGAATGTCCGAGTGGTTAAGGAGGCAGATTCAAGACCTGCTGCGCAAGCTCATGGGTT
>Ga0136642_1000420_pt1 | contig 23211 bp, 12 predicted proteins | sample LowCatLa1302831Y_FD_115313 | JGI IMG/M metagenome (GOLD analysis project Ga0136642, IMG submission 115313) | Freshwater microbial communities from Lower Cathedral Lake, Yosemite National Park, California, USA - 13028-31Y | ecosystem: Environmental > Aquatic > Freshwater > Lake ... | reverse complement strand
GCTTGCACCTGTGGGCCGAGCTGGGCTTGCACCTGTGGGCCGAGCTGTGCTTGCACACCTGAGAAGATTGACTGGAATCCTTCCTTGCCCTGGAATCCTTCTAAGTAATTCGACTCAAACTCCTTTTTCATTGCAAGCATCACTCCTGGATCGGAGCAATTAAGACTGCATCCAGAAAGGTCTGTAAAGCCCTGAACCTTCGCCCCCCCGAATATAGACACAAGGACTATAACAAGTATCGATACGCAGAGAACAGGTATTTTATGTTTGAATAGGAACTTCATCTTATTGTAAGGTGTTAAAATGTTCTGTACATCGATGTAGGAGGGCTTGCCACAAACGTAATGTTTTCCTTTGTAATCACTGGTGTAGCACACGTGTTGTAGAAATAAATATTAACAACTGGGTGCAGGTAGGGATTCCATCCGTAATCGGTATCACTCTGCTTCACATCATAGTTTCCAGCAGGGTTCTTTGCGGCTACGCGAGTTGTAGCGGCTGCGAGGCCAACATTTAGAACAACCTTGTACTCATATCTCTGATAGTTCACACCCTTTACCGTGATTTTTGCGGGGTTTGTTGTATCCACTGTAATACTATTAATCTGTGTGATGGGGAATGCACCACCCTTCACGAATAACACAGTTAGCACACCAGTTGTTTTCAGTTCATCATATTTGGCACGGAGTGCTGCAACTAATGCCGCATTAATTGAAGAGTGGGGGAAGACCGTCTGTGTTGTGCTAGTGGCACCAATGCGACTGCATGCAATCGATCTGTATGTGCTGCTAGGAGAGGACGTTAGTGGAACCGGGTCGACTGTTCCAGATATATCCATTGCTGCGCACGCAGTTGTGAGCTTGAGGGTATAGTCTGCCGCCGATATCGTGGCCGTCTTCACAACAATCGGCACCTTCGCTTTGAACACCACAGAGCGGTGAAGCGTGGAATCATAGGAGCCAAGTGATGATTGCGTAACTGCGGCCGTAGTTCCTACCGTGCGTGTCACAAGATACTCACATTTGTTTGTACCCGTCTTCACAGGTACTAGGGTAGGATCAATTGCATATGTAGTTCCAGAGGGTCCTGCTGCATTCAGTGCATTCACAACCTTCGTCTTGATTCCACTGTTGTTACAATCCAGAACACTGTAGCATGCGACGTTTTCAGGTATCTTGTCGCCGACCGTGTAGGAACTCTCTAGAGAAGCAATAGGGGTCATATTATACGCAACATAGTTGGTCCCATCACATACAGTGCCAGGGTTGAAGTTGAATGTGAAGTGGAACTTGCTGAAGTTGGCCGCCGTATTATCCCATACAGAGCTGTTTGTACCCGATTGCGTAGACACCTCGAATTCGCACGTGTTCGTGCCAGCGGCCGCCGCCTTCACAATATTCATCGTATTCGATATTCCGTTCGTGAGGACTGTCATCATCGACTTGTAGAAAGACTTCGCCTCATTCTGGATGGTAGGACTCGTGCACGGGATCGGCACAGAAGGGCACGAGTTGAGCGGGCGCACAAAGCTTGAAACGGCAGTCGCCCCCGCAGTCGCGGCCGTTTCAGTCCCAGCAATAAGTCCAGTAATGCGGTATCTGCAGATAGTGATATCCTTCGTAAAGGAGACCGTAAAGGTATTCATGTAGGAGGTCTGGGTTCCATTACGTGTGTAGCCGACCTTGAGGCTGCACGAAGTAGGAGATACTGTCGTTGCAGGAGTATAGACAGCTGTGATGATCATCGTGCTTGCCGCATTCTGCGCCGTAATAAAGAGAACCATATCAAGGATAGTTCCAGGTGCCGTGAAGATCGGTGCGGGGCAGGTACCTGTGTAGGTTAGACCACTTGTATCGCGTGTCGCCGTGATCGCCAATGAATTCGCAGTGGACGGTTTATTTGCTACTATGGCGAGAGTGTCAAAGGACGGATCATCCTCGAGCACAGAAAGGGTGTCGGTTAGAACCTGGACAGTCTTGGTATTTGGTGTGATATCCGACACGACAGTGTACTTGCATGTATCGGTTGTTGTCACTTGGAAGCGCTTTGTAATTGTTGTTTTATTGGCAGCGCCTCCTGTGGTCCCAGGGAAGGTCGTGTAGAACTGCGAGGTGTTCTCAAAGTTTATATCACATGTGGCGGTTCCTGCAACACTACTCGATGTACCCACCTTGAAAATCTTCGTCATTGTCTTTTTGATAACATTTGTTGTCGTCTGAGGATAGTTATCCGCAGCGTACTGCATCACAATTGAATTGAGGACATCCTGAGAAGAGCATGAAATCGTGGGGCAATCCACAAACTTCTTTTCATTCCCAGTCGCGGCATAAGACTTGAGTCTGGCTGTCTTCGCAACTCCTTCTAGGCCTGTACGCGTTGTATCAAGATTCCCTGTAATCGTTGCGACTGTCGCCGCGCTCCCTGGATCCATAAGGATTGCTCCATATCCAGCTTCATACTTAATCATCGCCGCCGTTTTCGGAGGGAGTGCTGCAAGGGAGTCCGTGATGAAGGTTCCAGTGCCTACCGCACCAATCGCCGAGACTGTATACTCGCAATCTTTACCTGTGATTGGAATCATCGAGACACTGCGCTTCTGTTCTGAAACAACTCCAGTGGATGAGATCACGTTCGCAAGCATATCACAGCGCCGCCCATTTACCGTGAAAATCTTCTTGATTGTTATGATTTTACTGGTACCACCTTCAGGGTCGGTTACCCCATTGAATTTTGTGAGAATTAAATCCATTATATAGGGATTGCTGCATTTCATAGGATAACATCCTTCCAAATCCTCTTCATCTCTATAGAGTTTTGTAGCTACAGCAAGGGGTTGGGCAATGGGTATCATTGCCTTTGTCGCCCCAGTCATGATGGATTGTTTTTCGGTGGCACTATCTGTGTCATTTATACGATTGAAGACCTCCGTTGAGATTTCTGTTGGTGTGAGAAGAACACCTGTAATACTTGTAGCATCTGTAGAGAAATCATAAGTTCCATCTGGGTTTCTTGTAGGTCCTTCTGACATACCTTTCCTGGACCAGATAAAGGCACCTGATTTACTCACCATCTTAGTACCATCCAGATTCGTATCAGGATTGTAATCAGACTCTTGCCACTGCATGGCACACAGCGTCTGATCAGCAGTAATGTCCTTATGGGCTGTAATGTATTTCACGTCAACCTTTTTGTTCTGTTTTCTGTAAAAGTCGACCTGCTTCTGTAAATCATCTGCACCGCCGCACGTATGCGTGTAGCCGTTAAAGTAGACAACAGGTACGTAGTTTTTGGTGTAGTACAAGCACCTCTTATTTGTGAGCATGAATGCATTGGCGTTTGTGTTCTGGAATTCATATGCAGTAGGGAGTCCTCCTGTGAGATAGAAACGGACGATCCAGTTTGTGATAGGTGTGATGGTTAGGTTTTTAGGAATCTCTGCATCAGCTGTTCCAGCTGGAGCCGCATACTGATTCACGTTGCAATGGAGTTCCACGCAGCTTTCACAAATATAGCCTAAACCGAATATCTTTGTTATATGGAAAAACTGGCCACGCAGAAGAATCTTTGTCTGATCGAAGAAGTACTGTGCAAGTGTATCGAGGAATGTATTGCTAAAAGGATCAATAAAGGTGCCGCCCACTGTAAGGGCACGTTCACTCATTGCAACCTGAGTATCCGTCTTCCACTTATCATATCGTGTAAGGTAAGACTTGAATTCCTCATCATTTGTTCCAAGCGCCATTAGATACATGATACGTGCCCTGCTAAGATAGGACTTTCCTGAACCTGGCGCATCAAGTGCTGGTTCACCCAACTCATCGGTGATTAAGGTTTCAATATATCCTGCTGAGCAAATCAGCGCAATATCCTCTTGATAATTGAGAGCATCTGTGTAATTAAAATATGCGCGTATAAATCTACTTTTCATGCTGATATCTTCAATAAGGGTGGGAGTTTGAGTTGTGGTGATTTTGGGGTCTGCCTTCCAGCCTGGAGTGGGTATCATTGCAGGGAAGCGATCCATTGCGGGAGTACCTTGATCCTGTAGAGCGGGATCTTCTTGAAAGAGTTCATCAGGTAAGAGAGAAGGATTTGCTACGTATAGATCTGCAAGTCTGCCTATTAATGTCTGAACGGTTGTGTCGGCAGTGTTCACCTGCCATGCAGCTACACCCCATGGCGCCACAGGATATTGCACAGTGCGGCCAAATTTACCACACCCGTTGCTCACGCGGTCGTACGCACTTGCAATCACACAAGCACAGCCTTGCACGCCATTTATATCGTGAACGTAAGTTGCTGTAGTGGAAGGTCTTACTGTACTGCCTCGTCCAACTGTCTTTAGAGTTTTTGTTTTGGGTCGGTCGACAGTCTTCAGTTTTACCTGGGTTTCGCGACGCCAATAGAGATTACCGTCTGTGATTGCACGCGACTCCCACTTATCATTTATCGCAGATTGGAATTTTAATCTAGACGTTCTGCCAATCCCTTTCGGTATTGTCGACATAGTTTGTTCAGTACCTACAAGTGATTTCGGCGCCGCACCTGATGTACATCTTCCTAGTGTTTGCATACTTAGACCCGCTGGGCAGTTTTGGTAGCATCTCGCAACTCTCTGTACTGGGTAACCTGAGTTGCCGCACCAATAGCTAATAGACTTAGTTTCCGTCCTGCCGCATCCTGATCGTAACCACCATCCTTGCCACCACCAACATACCGGTTCGTAGCATGTTAATGCCTTATCGTCCCACCACCCCCCAGGACAGCTACTTGTTCTAGAATTAACATCCACACTACTAACGTCAGTGAAACTTGTGTTACATGTTGCTACACCATCAAAACTTGTACCAGAAGGACAGTTATCTACACATGTTATTTTAGATGCAGCTTGCAACTGTTTTCCAGAAGGGCAATCTTGTGCATACGATCCATCAACTCCTGCTACATTATCGTGATACCCCGTGGGTGCTGCCCTTAGATAACAGGTTAATGAACCAGTTCCACCTGCATCTCTATCTGATCCACATGCATCATAACAACGTGTACCATTCTCCCATTGGCCAGCATCGCATAAATTATTTTCGCATGTTCCAAATGATGTATTTAATGTCCATCTAGCGTCGCAGCCATAGTAGCAGCGCTGTAAACCTGGTGCTCGAACGCGCTGTCTGAACCACTTTGCCAAGAGGTAATTTTCTACCTGCTGGCATTCAGTGTCATTGAGGTAGCGATTGTAGATGATGATTTCTGCGATTTGGGCGTTCGATTGTTCCCATGCATTTACTTTTAATCCATAAAGAGCGCTTGAGCCTACTGTAAGAGCATTATTACCGTTATCTCTTCTTATTACAGCTAACGCAGTTGCCGCAGTGAATGTGACAATATTTGTACCAAATCTAGCAAAATCTCCAGCACCATCTACTGCACGACGGTGTCTATAGAGATCCCATGTAGTATTTGCAGCTGTCCCGCCAGTAGTGGAAAGCCACCCTTCATTATATAACTGATTCTTCGCATTACCCCAGTATCCATAGAGCTTATTTCCGTCTCCCATAAATACGCGCCCATAAGTAGGACCAATTTGTCTAGAAACAAAAAACATGGTATGTGCTGAAAGGATGGGGGTAGGAGTCATTGTAAGAGTATCAGTTGTCGCAAGTTGCAGAACATTTTTGCTACCAGAGAACAACTGGTCCGCGACCAAACTAGGCCTTCCACCGACTGTCATCTTGTAGCCCAAACTCGCGGATGCAGAATTCCATACGGTGCCTCCATTCGTAAATCCCGACGTCGCGTCGAGCCATGCCATGCAGTTTCCAATATCTGTCGGCGAATTAATAGGCGGCACATTCGCCAAGCCAAGATTGGCTCCATCATTGTTATCAAACGAGCACTGTTTAATGCAGTTAAGTTTATTTGCACTATCTGTAATTGAATAGGCAGAGGCATAATCTCCAGGCGGCGAGCATTTATTATAGCAGGTGCCAGCAGTCTCTTCATCCCATCCACTATCACACGCATCTTTTGAGCATGTAAGATCGGACGCCCTGTTCCATCCATTTGTGCAGGGACCATAACAATTTGGTGATACTTCAGTATCTCCGTTGTCGCAGACTTGGCCGCACTGTAAAAGTGAATTCGCACGAGGATACTCACCGGTACAATCAGTGATACAGTTTGTCTTTGCGCCATTTGGATCGGGGATTGAACCACTTGGACAGTCCTTATAGCAGTTTACACCGTTTTGCCATTCCCCTGCGGCACAGTTTTTAAGACACATGGATACACTCTGGAACTCCACGCCAGCTACACAGGGTGTAGGGACAGGCTGTCCGCCAGGTTCAGTACAATTTGCCCCCCCTACATCTTTAAAATATCTAGCCTTTCTTAATTCTTTTAGAATATTTGGATTAGACATATCAAAGACACTAAAATCTGTATACATAGCCTGCATATTGTATCGCTTGATATTGCCATCATTCATACACTTCTGTGCAGTCCAGTTATATTCACCGCGTGTGCCGCCGTCCCATACATTACCTCCAGTTGCTTCAAGGCCAGCAGGTGATCTATTTAGAGCAAATGTAACACATTCAGTTCCTGAATTCCACTCCCACCCAACTGTAGGAGGGGCACCATAACTACTAATATCCGAGGGAGTCGGAGTAGCAGCAGCAATAAGATCATCTATTGCAGTCTTACCCGCATTTAAGGCACTTATCACTCGAGTGGCACCGGTTGGCGTAAGAAACCAGGGACATGCTTTTTGCATGACGGGGATTCCAAGGGCCTTTCCACGTTTACTTCCATCATATGTTTCTGTTAATCCTATGATCTGGCAGAAGTCCCCTATGGGTTTTCCAAGGGCGCTGGAAATAGCGATGGCGGCGGCTAAGATGGCGCCGAATGGGGGGAAAAGCATGAGGCCGGCGACGCCGCCAGCGCGGCAGAGATTCACCTTAAGGTTAATTTCCGCGTTATCTTTATTATTATCTTTAGTATAAGGATCAATCCAACCTGGGCAATTTATTGCGTTAATGTAATAATCACGTGTATCCTCGCACTTGTGATAATTAATTAGCTGAGCAATATACTCTGCTCGTTTATCTGTTACATCCTTTATAACAGCAGCTTTCTTACCATCTGTCTGTAATGCATAGAGTATAGACTTGGCTGTAGAAAGAGCATCCATTTCAATAGCAGTCTTGATATACCTTGATTTCCATGCAGTATATCCAATGCGTGCAGCGTCTGCGGTAATTGAACTAATATAGGCGGCATTCTTGTCCTTCTCTAAATCATCGTTGCGATAGGAGATTTCGGAAACAAATGTATTGAACTTTGCCAAGAAATCATTGGAACTTGTAACCGCTGCTGACTTATTCGTCGCAGCTAACTGTGCAATAATATTGGTGATAATTGTATTTATCGGGGATGAAGGAGTGCCATTGAAAGGTATGAGCGCATCTGCAGATCTCTTTGCTACAGCTGTCTTTTCTGCAGCAGTTGCAGTTGCATCTACCCTTGCGGCCACGGTGTTTGCGAGTAACCACTGGATTGTGCTCATCGCATATGGATCATTTTCCGTTGAAAAATCGGTTTTTATGGCCGTCCACGCCGCGATCGCTTTAACTTGGCGTGTCGATAAATCCGCATTAATATTTGTCTTTTTATTCCAGTAAGCACCCGAAACGTCTGTGCTGTATTTACTAATATAAGTGGGATGCGTATCGAGCTCATCAAATGTTACACCTGCCGCGGTTAAGATGCGCGTATTCGACACATCATAGATTCCACCGACTGCAGTAGCCGTCGCTTCATTCGCAATCTTTGTTAACCAAACTGCGGTATTTATCTTAGCACTGAAAGATCCTAGAGTGGTGTATGCAATATTAACAGGGTAATATACATTGAGGGCGGTAGTATATCCAGAAATAGCCGAATTAACAGCCGCGTCTCTTGCTGTCGTTGTACTGGGGGTTGCGCGACCGGCTGCGGCATCCTCTACAGATGCATTTGCTGCAGTCAACGCCGCCGCCGCTTGAATTTCAGAAAGAGGAGTATCACCAAGATTAGGATCTTCCGCAAATTTTCCAATTAAATCAGGATATTTATCCATCTCAGCTTTCATTGTTTCAATCTCCTTTCTTAGAGTTGCAGTGATCATAACACCCTTTAGTGTTCTGTAAAAATCCATTGGTTGACAGAGATACCTTGTGTTAACAGGGGGTGCCGTTGATCCTGCGACTGCACTATTATACGCATTATCTTTTGCAATCGATAACATCTTTGAAGCTGTAATATTAACGTTCGGATACTTTCCACACCCAACACTGGCAATATCCGCAACAATATGGAATCGTGGCGCGTGACGAAGAGTATTACCCCAATTAAACGGATTCTTTGCCATACGTGTAGAAAAGTTATCCGAATTTTTAGGCGTGGTGAGAGCATTTACACCACTAACAGGAGCTGATCGTACTGCACCCGATATATCAGACCACCATGCATTATAGCTTGAACGTCCTTCTTTTGACCATTCTATATTGTTCTTATTATACTGAACAAGATTGCATGCATCCACTGCCGCATTATAAGAAGACACAAAATCACTAGAGTTCGCGGCGAGTTTGGTTTTCATGGTACTCACAGCTGTAACGGCCGCCCACTCATATCCTGTTATATTTATATAATCTGAAGAAAGACTCTCAATTTCATCTGAAATCTTTTCAAGTAGATCAAGCACCGTTAAGCGAGAAACAGGTTCTGGTATCGCTGGCCAGACCTTTATAGGAAGAGGTGCTTCTGCAAAACAGGTTTCAGTATCTCCTTCTGGACATTGTACCTTTTTCGACATGATAGTACTTCCAAGAACATCTGTATATACACATGAAAGCCTCTTTTGCATGGCAACATCCTTAACTGCCAAATTTGCAGGAAGGGGTAAGACAGAGTAAATTGAAAAGAATTCATCATCTGGGAGAGATATAGCATCCATTGTACCGATGGGGCATTTAAGCATATGATCGGCAATGATCATATTTGCATCTTTAACTCCCTCCGCTATAAATAACTCTTTAGGAACAAGGTCGATAATCATTAAAATTATATCTGCAAGGGCCATTACAATAGCAATACCCCATCCAACTGGATTGGACGCAAGTGCGGCACTCATTCCTGCACTAAGGGCTGCAAGTGAAGTAGTTGCTGCAGTTGCGGCCATAATCGCTAGTTCCGCTGCTTTTTCTGTCTGTATTGCAATTTTTATAGCGCGCGCCGCGACAATTGTTGTTTTAACTGTTTTTATACCCCTATCAAAACCTAACGCTATAAATGCAAGCTCCTTCAATGCAGCCCCTGTACGCCCTGCAGCTGCCAACATTTTTAAGCCGAGTTTTCCTGTTCTAGCAACGATCGCCGCATCTTTGATAGTCTCTTGACCGGTTCTCGCAGATCTTAAAAGTGTGGCAATTTCCTTGATTTTCGCAGTTTGTGCGGCAAATCTTGAAACAAGCCCTTTTCCAAGATCAGCAAGAAGTGTTCCTTGAGCTGCAGAAGCTTTAAGAGTCCCCCCAAGTCCCTTTAATGCGGGTATAAGTCCTCTAGCACCCATTTGTCTTCCAACTACTATTCCAGCCTCATCAACTATTTCTTCAATTACTTCTCTATATACAAGATTAAATAGTATAGCTGCTCCAAGATTTCCACCGACAAGCATTGCAACCGTCATTTCAGCCCCTTGTGCATAGTTTCCTAGTTCAGGTGTATGAGCAAGATAATTCGAAGCAAAGTCTGGATTTTCATCATATAGTTTGGAATATGTCTTAAGTGCCAGTATTTTAGGCTTATTCTCAATCCAGTCGCGCGGCAGCTTAGTTTGAATAAAATCGGCACGCCAGTGTCTTAGTGCACCATTGTCTCCATCTCTTATATAATCTGAAAATTTATTATACAAGTTTACAGGATTGTTTGCAAGTGATGAGCACATGGTTCCGTTTGGTCCAATACAATTCTTTCCTCCATACTGGGCATCATAGGTTCCAAAGATAAGTGGAGTATTCTGGGGGTAGTTCGAGAAAGTACCCTGTTCAACCCGAATGATTTCTGCATTTATCATAAGGTAGACTACACGAACAAGACGGTCCGCGACAGGCCCAGAAATCCTACGGAGTTGTTTCTCTGTGATTTTTCCATACTGCGGAGTTGATACATACCAGCCGGCAGAGTTTGTTCCACCATTCGTTAGGACGAGTGTTGGTATCTTCTCATCAGTTGTACCTGTTCCAGTCGCAATTGCATAAAAATAGTTAGTAAAAGATTCATACTCGTTTATATCATCAATCATTGGCTGTGTAAGTGCAGTTCCATAGTAGGTGTGCACAATACTAGTACTGCCCACTATATTACCAAATTTACCGATACCAAGTGATTGAGTCTTACCTCCCGTTAGAAACCGTACGATTCCCGGGGCAAGTGTTGTTGTTGTATTTGAATAAACTGTTAATCCAGGTCCATCTGGTACGTCAAAACCCTCAACCTTTGGAAAAAAACGTTGTAAGATATATTTTGTGCTGATGAATACAATTCCAATCACGAGGATTAATAGAATTATATAGAAAAGGTACTTTTGAAGAGGCCTCGGTATCATCTAGATCTATGTTTGAAAAAAAACAAATCTTTAATACGTGGTTCACGACGATACTCAGAAATAAAGAAACTCAAGGAGCATCACAGAGTCCATTTTGCCTTGAGGTACTTCTCAACGTTAGCACACTCAGAATCAGTGAGCGACCGATTATAGATGATCACTTCTCCAACTTGCGCATTTGATTTCTCATTTCCACAACATCCACCTTCATTAATATAAAATCCATCAAATGCGAACGCTGTTTGAAAGTTTCCTATAACTGCACCTTGGCGCCACAAGCTTCCAGGACTACTAGGTGATACAGTATAGGTACCTGCTGCAGTTGTTGTAACAGTGGGTTCGTCTCTCCTTATTCTGTATAGATCCCAGTTTGTGTCAGAACTAGTGGTAGGGGAAATATTCCATGCTTCAGTATGCATGCAATTTTTATAATTGTCCCAGTATCCATATAATTTATTTCCGTTTCCTATAAAGACACGTTTATTTAACCCGCCTGTCTGTCGAGAGACAAAAAAGAGAGTATAGGCTGCCATCTGTAAATTCGCTGATAGACTCATTCCATGAGTCGCATCGAACTGTAAAACAGGATTTCCATTCAATATACTCTTTTTGAGTATTGCTCCACCCGTCATAGAATAATTATAAATAGATGGCGCAGATGAAGACCATGTATCAATGGTATCACCATCGGAAAGGTTGTTTAGTGTAACTGCATCCAGCCACAGCGCACATCCATCGAGATCAAGAGGTGAGGTGGTTGTCGGGAACCACTTGCGATTCAGATACTGTTCAACGAATCCGCACTCAGAAACGGTGAGCGCCCTGTTGTAAATGATGATCTCGGCGACCTGTGCATTGGATTTTTCACCTGTTCCATTAATATTAAATCCTACAATGCCATAGGGTGTTGTATAGTTTTTAATATTTGTGCCGTTCCAGAACAAGCTTCCAGCACTTGAAGAATCACGCGTCATTCGGATGAGATCCCAATTTGTATCAGACGCAACAGCCTTTTCATCTCCTTCTCCAACATTCCATGTCTCAATATAGACTCTCCGTTTCAGGCCATTATGATATCCATAAAGCTTGTTTCCATCTCCTCCAAACACACGCCCATTAAGTGCTCCACTCTGCCGAGAGACAAAAAACATTGTATACTCACCGGGTTCATTTATTCGTTTAGAGCTACACGAGACATTGCCAGCATTATCTGCTTGAGAAATACACATCGTCATCGTGCGCGAACCATCAAACTGCAAAACTGGTTTATTGTTGAGTACACCCGTCTTTATGATGGCAGACCCAACCATCGAATACTGGGTTGTACCAACAGCAGATGAAGAAGGCGCCCATCGTTTGATCTCAGTTCCATCCTTTTGATCTTTAAAGAGTGTTGAATCTAACCAAGAAACACAGTTAGGTATATCGAGAGGGGTGTTTAATATGAAGGTAAAATCTGATTTTAATAGAGCATTATAGATGCTTTTCGGCGCAGTAACAACGGCATCCGTCGCATTTGCACAGAGTGCAACAAACTTGCTAATTCCATCAACCACCGGAGACATGGTACTTGAAAAAAATTCACCATTTTTATAGGTGTTTGTAGTGTTTATTTGTTTCTGTAATGAATCAATTTGTGCAATTAGTGTTAGACATGTATAACTTGTGGATGCTGCTGTACAAGAAGCAGCCGTCTTCATGGCATTGAGTTCATCTAACATCGCTTGTGAGCTGGCGGTCGAAGAGGTTATCTTTTTATAGGCGGCGATTCCTGGAACTGCACTTAACGCGAGATTTTCTGCAGCAACAGCATCACATGCTTCTTTCTTATCAAAAAAAGATTCAGTTTCTTGTCTATTCCAGAGGATAAAAACAATTCCAATGATAAGAAAAATAAAAAGAAATATCTGTGTTTTATTCTTGTGCGCCACTCGCATACCTACCATATGAAGTTAAAATTAAGGAAGCTCAGAGAGCTTCCTTAATTTTAATATTCATCGGTTAGTTTTTAGCCACGACGGTAATGCAAGGGAAGAAAATCTACTCCTCCTTATCATCGAGCTCCTGCTTGAGTCTCTTCAGAAGGGGTACGATCGCTCTCTCCCAGGTGTATCCGAGAACCGTCGACTTCGCCGCCTTTCCATGGGCCTCCTTCTTCTCCGAATTAAGTACATACTCCTCCATGCCGAGGCAGACATCGTGGGGGTCGCATGCAAAGGCCTCGCCACCCACAGGAGAAAAGGCAGTCGGCAGATAGTAGCGGACCTTCGGCTTCACGAGGACAGTATTCTCAGGCGTGCAGAACTCCTTGAACCCACCGAGATCGGGTACAACCTGCGGGATACCAATGCCCATCTGCTCAAACTGGCAGAGACCAAAGCCCTCACCATCTGAGGTTGAGACGCCTACATCTGCGGCATTGTAGAACATATTGATATCCTCGTCGCGGAACGTCATATCCTGTGTGGTGAGCATGAGGCGGCCACCGAACTGCTCCACGTTCACCCCGCGGAGCTCGAGCTCACGCTTGTAGATCTCAAGAAGCGGCCATCCACCCTTCTCACCCTTATCGCAGATACACAGCATGAAGACGGGCTTTGTCGGATACTTCACAACGAGCTCCACAAACGCCATGATTAGGATATCATAGCGCTTGCGAGGCTGGTTGCGATTCAGATTCAGAAACAGGAACATCTCGGGAGGAAGATTGAGCTGCTTCCGAACCAGCTCCTTCGGTACAGGGAAGAACTTCTTACTATCGAACCCGTGCAGAATGATATCAATAGAGCGAGTGATGCCCTGATCCTTGAGGCACTTCTTCCAGTAAGGCGTGAAGGCGAAGACACGGTCCGCGTCGCGGTTCAGGATATCGAGGTAGGCCTGGAGCTGCGTGGTATAGACCTGGTCACAGTACACCCAGATCTTGAAGTTACGAGGGATGCCCGACTTGCGAATCTCCTCTGTGAAACGAGCGACGATCGACATGTCGTTGTAGATGAGAATCACGTCGGGCGACTTCTTGCGAATCACATCGGGGAGAGCAGTGAAGCCGAATCCCTGGGCTGCCGGCTTCTCGAGGGCCGCCGCATCGATTACATCAACATTGGGCGGGTATCCTCTGAAATCAGGAGGGGCCTGGGGAAACTTCTGAAAACCAAAGTGGGTGAGCTGGAGCCAGGGCTGCTTGGCGAGTTCATTCACGAGATTATGGGAGACTTTGGAGTATCCCGTGAACTGCTGGAGATGGGTGGAGACAAGCATGAAGGACAGCTTTTTCGTATCGGGCTGCTTCACATCGCTAGGTAGCTTTATTGTTGCTGTCGCCATACTTGAAGACGTAAACATGTTCCCAAATCCAATCGTGTTCAGCGTGAGCTGCGACTCAAGGCTGCGGAGGTACGCGGGGCCGTCGTTGGACATTCTATCCAGGGTAGCGCGTCGGCTTTAGACCAATATACATTATAAATGTATATGGTCGACAACTCGTGAAAATTACCTGGGTGCTGTGCCCAGGTAATTTTCATGAGTTTAAACATTGTTGAAGACAACTACATAAAGATGGCAAGCCACATGCATGTAATTATAAATAAAATACAAGATGAGACTGTTCTAAAAGCCAAATATAAGAAACAGAAGATCCCTGCAGCCATTCGTGAAGCTACGTGGATAAAACACTGTGGTCGTGTATTTGAGCATAAGTGTCTCACACCTTGGTGCTTAAATAAAATAACAGTGTTTGAATTTCAGGCGGGCCACAATATTCCAGAATCAAAGGGTGGGCCCACCACTGTTGATAATTTGGTACCTATTTGTGCTCGCTGTAATCTCTCCATGGGAGATCGGTACACATTTACTCAATGGGCTGCGCTACGCAATCCCCCTCAACCCACTTTTTTAAATCGATATTTCTGCTGCTTCAAAGCTCCAACTTCTTCTTGAACTCCACGACCAACCGCTCCTTCCAGCGCTGCCACGCAATCAGCAGATTCGCACGGTAATTCTCAAGGACCGTCTTATTCTCCGTGAGTTGCGTGATCAACAGCGCCGCCTCTTCCCAGGTTGACACAATCAGAAACTCCATATTCGCCATAATCATTTTAGTAAAGAGAGAATCATTTTCTTCCTTTACAACGATGGGTATACACCCGCATTCCAGGGCCTCGTAGAAACGATAGGTCTCCATGTTCTGCCCCCCTGGACACGGAACGAACACCGTATCTAGTAGCGTCGAAATATACTCCTCGCGCCCTATCGAGTTCGGTCCATTCCATGCATTCAGTAAAGAGAGACGATGGGGCTGGAGCCTTTGTAGAGGCTGGAGCTTCTCCTCGCGCTCCTTCCATGCAGTTCCAAAGAAACTCCAGACATGGGAACGGAACGGCAGCCTCGGTGTCTTCATCAGCGGAGACTCGCACCCGCCGCGGCCCAGAGCCCAGTGGTATCCTAGAGGAATAATCAGTGTCTTTGCCCTCTGCTCCTCTGTTAAATCAGCCCGATCGTACATGCGAACAACCCCCTTGCAGCCAGCAAGATCATACATGCGCAGATCATCGGTTAGATGCTCATCACTCAGATGGAGAATCGAAAAGCTGCATCCTGCTAAAGACCACTTCTGCAGGATCTTTCCACACAGTGCAGACCAAGGTCTCTGCACAATCATAATAGGAGAATCCTTCGGGGGATCCTGTTCGAGCGACACCTTATCAATCTCAAAGATTGCTGTCTTTCCTGAAAGCTCGAGGATCCAATCCTTTTCGTGCAGTTCAGCCAAATCAAGATTATGCTGATCATAGCAAACAAACCGACGTCCCAGCATCTTTGGGGGAATCGCAGCACTCTGTGAACTAACTATAGGCGCTACACTCGCAGCAAGAGAAGCATTCATCTGTTTTACCTGCTGCAGTACAAGAGGGATATCAAACTCCTTTTCATCCGACGCCTTCAGATTTGCCTCACGATCCTCATCCGCAAATCGTTCGTCGTTATTCCAGAGATCACTATCGAACTTGTCGACACGATTGAAATTGTTGAAGGCGCTCTCTCTATAGACAGGGTCGTCGTCCTGGTAGCACCCCGCAACAAGTGGATCCAAGAAATACAGATTCATCACATTCACAGGATTGCAGATCATATGATCCGCGCTTGTCCAGTATCCATCGTGGGCTCTGAGGACTTCCAAAATCTTCTGCGCACCGGACTTCGATAGTACATAGGCGTAGGCACACCAGTGGAAATAACGGTTCGGGGGTTTTTGCCCAAAGAAACTATTCGCCGCAACACGACTGAAATACGGATTTACCTTCTCCTTTATCATCTCAAATCCCGCACGATTCGGCGGAAGAATTCCGCCCAGGTAGATCACATCCCAGTCCTCAGGGAGATGAGGTTGGGCTTGCTTCCACCGCCCCTCCCACTCGGGCGACAGTTTCGCATCATCCTCTAGGATTAAGAAACTATTCACTTCCTGGTGTTCTGTGGCGAGCTTCCACCACAGCGATAAGTGGCTCAAGGCACAGCCCATAATCGCCTTCTTCCACATAAAGTCGTGGGGGCGGAAAAGACGGGCTAGTTCAGGAGTGAGAACCAACTTCTTTCCTTCAATGGCTGATACACGTGTTATACGCGACTCTAGATCCGGAGAGTGTTCGAACAGTTTCTTCATACGATCTTCGCGCCGATCAAGATTAATCACGTAGCAATCATCAATTCCGACACTGAATGGCAGTACAACACGGAAATTGCCTCTGTGGCAGTAAATTGAGTATCCTCCCTGGAAGGTGTTCCGCAGGCTCTTGTCGCAATAGAAATCGTCCAAGGCCAGCCTCTTCACCTTGAATCGGCTCGTTAAGATACTCAGAATGCTCTGGTCGTGGCGATGGCCGAAGGGCTTTCCATCTGCAGCAGCTCCAGACCACTTCTCTCCCACAATCACCTCGCGCATCTGACCATAGACCCATGCCTCCCGAAAGAGGCGGATCACCGTGGGGGCCCCTGCACGAAAGATCATCGCGCCCGCCCAAATCTGCTTCTCCTTCTTCTCCTCTTCATTCACAGCCAGAGCCTTCATGAACGCGTCGTGGCACCAGTGTGCATTGTCTTGGCGAGAATCCTCTAATACACATATCTCCTCGTCCTGGGCCGCACGCAACCAGGTGGTGGGCCAGCGACTGAGGAAGCAGCCCGAATCCATATAGAATACAAGTGATCCATCCAACCCGGACTCATTTGCAATCTCCTTGCAGATCCAGAGCTTCCATGCAAAGTGCTGGGCCTCCCAGAGATCCGGGAAGTCGGTAGGAGCCTCAGAAGGCGTGTGGCGTTCCTCCAGGAAATCGAACATTTCTAGACTATTCTTAATCGCCTCTGAAGGTACATCTTCACCATAATAGACAATGGCACGTAGACCGGGTACCTGTTTCTTCTGTGCAGAAAGCGCTGTTAGAAAGAGTTGAAGGGATGGAAGGAATCTCCGTGTTGCATAGGTAACAACAATAGGGGCCCGAAGACCCTTTCTCTGAACCGTCTCGGCTGCCCCGAGAAACTTCGGAAGCTGCACGGGTTCACCGAGAGCCCGTGTTAGAACTCTGCGCGCGCACTCGGAGATCGTCCTTCTTGTCCAATCCCTCTTATACTCATCGAGCGCAGGAACTGAGAACATCTTCTTCCAGAGTTCATCGTCCTTGTCTACCGCCGACACAAGATCAATGAGTTCCTTCGGGCTCGAAACCTGCTGTGCACTAATAAAGCCACCTGTGTCGAAATCACGGTTCACCTTAGGATCTCCCCAGTAAATCGGGATACAGCCTGCCGCCTTCGCATGTAGAAGCTTTTCCGTGCAGTATCCAGAGGCACTATTGTTCTCATATGTGATCACGAACTTGTAGTCCTTAAAGAACTCGAACTTCTTCAGCTCACCACCCCCGCCCCCTGGACCCGCAGCAAGTACAGGACCAACCGTATTAAAAAGTGCACCACCACTGTCAATCTCCTTGTACATCGATAGCCAATGGAAGGCCGCATTTCGCACAGGGTTACCAGGATTGCTCACGACGAATGCACAGAACTTCTTCTTGCGCTCGAGTTCCTCGGGGAACACCTTTGTGCAGCGATCAATCGGGATCGGCTTCGGGTTCTGTATACGATCTGGGTCCGCCCCAAACCAGTCGATCTCCAGGATCCAGAGAGGAAACCGCAGATAGGTATCATCCGACATATCCTTGTGCTGGAATCCGAGGTTCAGAAAGACATTCGGACCTTCGACGGGTGCCGAGTTCTCCCCCGTAAAATGGATCTTGGGAACAGTTGCAAATTGCTTCCATGTCTCGCCAAATGGGCCAAAGAAGAGGATATCTGGGGCTGCGGAGCTAGGTACAACAGCAACACCCTGGATCTCTAGAGCGGGTGATAAATGCTTGGCGGCCTCCTCGAGCATGAGTGTAAAGAAATTGTAGGAAGGATTGAACTGATCCCACATATCGCTGAAGCCGACGACAAGCTTCGATAATCTCTTTTGTTCAATCGGCGACGCAGGGAGAGGAGGTAAAGCTACAGGTACAGGTACAGAAGTAATAAAAGGCTGAAGGGTATCCTGCCATCCCTTCTGTACATGATGGCTCATTGGGCTAATTTTCATAAGAAGTTCCTGGCGAATTGCATTCAGGCTCTCGAGGGTAAAGATACCCTTGCTCCCTACAAAGTCCTCCTTCATATTACGAAGGGCATCACATGCCTCCGTAATACGATTATCCTTGTAATACATCCTCTCAAGACCGTGTCCCAGGTCGCGAATAAACATGGAATTGTGGACGAAGGGAACACCCACCCATGCAAGGTCCAAATGGATCGGGCGGAACGGCATGAACCGCACATGAGAAATCATACAGCTCATGGGCTCATGAACCCAGTCGACACTTCTCTGGCGACCAAGAAATTCCCCACTAATATCATCTACGCGAGCATGCTTCCATACATTGTCCTGGAAAAACTTGCTCTTGTAGACATGCTCTGCATTATGTACCCTGAATCGAGCCACGTCTACAATCTTTTGTAAGCGCTGCTCCTTCATGATGAGGACAGGAAGTGTGCAGGAAGATGCACTCGATATATTTGTTTCTGCAACGTGAAAGGACCAGGGTACAGAATCCCTGTTCTCCACCGGGCACGACTGAAGCCACACAGGAGACTGTGTTTCTGCACGATGCTTCTCCACAATCGATGGGGTCCATACATACGGTACAATGCGTACAGGGAGACGTGAAATTGTCTCCACAAGCTGAAGATCATCTGTACTCGCGTGTTGATCGAGCAACCAGATTTCAGAAACGCGATCAAAAGAACGAATGGCTGAACTCGTGGGGAAGAGACATTTCTCGATCTCATCGAGCACGGCATGTTTCCGTAAGACGATGATCGATTTATCGCAAATTGCTGTTCTCTGATTTCCTTCCAGAATCTCTCCCACCTCAAAGACCATATCAAACCGTTCACCGCTCAGATCCTTGAGGTGCCGCGTTGAATCCTTCCATTCCTCTTTTAATGAAACAACATCGTCCCACCAGGGCTGGCGCTCGTTTGCATTTATGAGAAAGGTAGAATGTCCCTGAAGTTTGAAGATCTCTGCAACAGCAAGAGTACAATTTGCTTGACTCCCGCTGAACATAGAGAACTGAAACTTCCCAAGAACACCGATGCGCATCTTGTTTCTTCTAAGAATGTATGGGCGTGGTTTAGACCACCGTTTAATTTCCCCCGTATCAATAAATGCAGTTTAACACGTTTGGTGCACTTTTTATCCTCTATGGACTTATCAAAGTACTAATTGTTCTCTCACTTACATGGTTCATTCCACATGATCTAGAAAAGAAGCTCTCCACAATTGAGGGACTCAATTTGATTGTGAGCGGGGATACCACATTAGCTGGACGCATGGTCGAATATATTCTTCTCGCGTTTGGAGTCTTCTCTATTGTACACGGCCTTGCACTCTGTGGTGCGTATTCGCACTCCTTTGAACGCTACATTGAATCGAAAAATTTACAGTACAGTGTCTACACGGCACTCGGCGTCTTCTCTATCCTTTTCTATTCACTTGTCCTCTATACACCTCTACCAATTTCTAAAGATCCGAAGGGAACCGATCATTATAAACTGTATGGATTCGCTGGTGGTCTATCCTTTCTAGCCGTTCCACCTCTATGGGAGGCATTTGAGTACCTGTTCCCCATACTTAACAGGATGAGCACTGAAAAGAAAATGATGTATATGACATTGGGTATGTTTACATTTATAGGATTACTTGGAGGTGTTTATTATACCATTAAAAATCTAAAGCGTCCAAATAGCACTACCGTCGTGACTAAAAAGTCTCATGAAAGAAGTTTCTCCCATGCAACATGAACATCTGGATTATACGGTGAATGCTTCCATGCAAGTGCTTGTGCGTGTCCCTTGTACACTTCGAGGCGATCCTGGTGGTGTTCACGCGCAGCCGTTATCATAACTCCTCCAGTGTCGAGATCCGATCCAGGATAATAGTATCCAAAGTCTCCCCAGCTCTTCGAATTGTGAAGAACAGGAAACCCGGCCCATAACATTTCAAGAACCATGTAGTTAAACTCGTTGTTGAACTGGTGGCAGACAAATGTCGCATTCGGGTACGTATTCAGCGTTGTGATGATATCCTTTCTTTCAGCCAGCTCTACCTTTCCATCTTTCACAATATCAAGCGTATCATAGAAATTCTGCTTGAAGTGGGGAATCTGCATGATACGAGGAGCATTCACTACAACAACACGCCCGTTCCACCCCTTGTTCTTACGATACCACCTGTCTATGAGAGCGAGAGGCACAATGGCGCTTTTCTGGAAACTGATATTGGGCTCTGTGATCACGAGAATCTCCTTTTCACCGGGCATTGTTGGCCTCCACGTGATATTTCTGCGACCCTCGTTTGTTAGAAAGGTGGGATCCCAGACATAGGCGCCCACCTGGGTCTCAGGAACGCTTAGCGAAACATGATTAAGAGAGCACGCATATTGGTCGTGCTGTGCATAGTGCGGGGAGACCCAGACCTTGTCGACCTCCCCGACCACGTGGTGTGCGAAGTTCATGTCGGGATAGAAAATTGGGGTCTCCACATCAATATTCAGGATATTTCCGAGATATAGCTTACATACCTTTGCACCGATCATCTTCAGGAACTTGCGAACACCAGGATCAATGCTCATTCCGATCTCGATATATGCAAAGACAGGCATGGGTTGCTTAAGAATCTCCTCTGCGGTCAAAATGCGGCAACGGCGAATCTGCTCAGGAACCTCTTCGATCTTTTTCGGCTTCTCATTCACAAGCAGAAGAGGTGTCCAGCCCATGGCCTCGAACATTCTATAAAAAAGAATGATGTTCTGAAAGAGTCCATTTGTGAATATACTTCCCTCTGTAATCGTGGCCGTAGCGAGTAAGACCGCTTTGCGATTCGGAATCGTGGGAACCTTGCACAGTGCAATGGTCGGTGTTATACTCTCAGAGGGCTCGACTCCCACGCGCGTCATGCCCGGAAGTTGTTCGCCGTGTGGATCTTCTTTGGAGGAGTACACCATTCTAGTGAAGGTAGTAAAGGTTTATCTAAGTCCTTCAACGCGGCTTGCTCGCCTTCCACTTCCGAAATCCATGAGTCTTCTCAACGAAATAAGAGGAACCCAGCATCTTTGCAGCCTCCTCATGGAGGATCTTCTCCTTCTCAGGAAGTGAGGCTAGAAACTTCTTCGCCTCCTCCGAGATCGGGTGAGGCGGAGGTTCGACGTATGTGTTCATTTTACTATCTAACTACGAGCAGCGACTTCAATTTTATAGTCTATCCGCTAAACAGGGATGTCGGTAGAGGAGATGTATACTGTTTTAAAAGAGAAGGGAAGACCCCTCTCCTCCTTTCACAAGGGCGATACGATTCATGTAAACAACCGAATGAAGAAAAGTGGATCCTATATACTCGTTGAGGAACCAGGGACAAACTTCGCCACCGAGTTCCAGCCAGCTCTTGATCCTGGAGAGATACTTGCCATGGGTGCTTTCGAGGGAAAGTATCTAAATGACTGTCTCCTTGAGTATCCAGCTGAATGGTTTCTTCGAGCTGCCGCTTTAGAGAAACTCCGACCTGGTGGTGGAGACGACTCTGTCAATTATTTTGCGGTGCATTCACGACTTCCCCTGAGTGAATGGGAAAAGAAGGGGTGGGTACCAGGTTCTGTGCGAAGCAACCAGCATCCCGAACTTTCAGATGCGAAGATCAATCCGGATGAGAGGGGCTGGTTCCAATGGTATTGCAGGTACTGGATGGGCCGTAGACTACCAGTGCTTGATGCTGTTCAAATCAAGCGTTGGAAGGCATTTAGGAGACACGCGGGTGCTATTAAAGCGAATTGTGCCAAGGGCGATCTCAGCTGTCGGCCAAGACAAAGACAAGCCCTGCTTCATTGGGCCTATAATCCCTTTATTTGAGGAAATCTCTTCATGGCATAAAATACAAGTGTAAATAACACTCCTCCCCAGAGTGAATCGAGAATTGCAAACTGTGTTGTATAGTGGGTGAGTGTGGCCAGATTTGTAAAGTCGTACACTGCATAGACGGTAAGGCCAAGGAGAAATGCATCCATTGCCGACTTCGGAATGGTTGCTAGATAGGAAAGAACAAGATAGACAATGATCGAAGGGACGAGTTTCATAGTGATTTTGTGGCCCTGAATCTTGCGAAACATCTCACCGGCTATTTTACTGGTAAAATAGAGCCAGGGGATATCAATCATAAAGATAAGTACTGCTCGTAGAAGAAAGGCCAACATTCTATTCTCGCGTATTATTTTATGGCATTGTATGAATGGATAGATAAGATGGCGGATATATTCCGTTTAGAGGGGTTTTCATCTCCTTTGAAGGGACAGCGTATATGGCTCTATGGAACACGTGATACCCTTGCTTCGCAAATCATAGACTGCCTCGGTATTGTTGAAGAAGAGGTTCTGAATCGTGGGAGGAAGGTGTTGATTGTGCAGGGAGCTCGTGAAGTGCCTCTCCGAGGGATTCAGTGGGACGCGACATTTAGAGTAAAAGAAACACAAGACCTACGACTGGCCGTTACCTATATACAAAATGCCGTAAAGCCGGTGAGGGTTGTCTGGCTAGGAGATGAACCTCCTTCTACGGTGCTGAATGTCGTTCAGGAAGCAACATTTATTGTGGGAAGTACGGCCTTACCAAGAGGATCTTGGTCAGCAATCTTCTGGCATCCGTCTGCACCTCAAGCGCAGATTGAAGAGGGACTCTCCCCCAGAATGGCTATACAGAAACTCAATCTTCCATCGGTTCTGCGTGAACTGAATGCATCGGGGGTCGGGCTTGTCTGGTCCTCCATCAAAGAATCAGAGAAGTCTGGAAGTATTTATTGGTATGATCTATCGGAATCAAAGGAACACGTAAAACGGTTTGATCCTTTGGAAGCGATTGAAACTCTTAAAGAGGTGTCTCAGTATTTACAGAAAACGCTTTAGCTTATTGCTTATTGCTTCTTG
>Ga0136642_1000419_pt1 | contig 23283 bp, 20 predicted proteins | sample LowCatLa1302831Y_FD_115313 | JGI IMG/M metagenome (GOLD analysis project Ga0136642, IMG submission 115313) | Freshwater microbial communities from Lower Cathedral Lake, Yosemite National Park, California, USA - 13028-31Y | ecosystem: Environmental > Aquatic > Freshwater > Lake ... | reverse complement strand
TCTCCTTCCGACCCCAGTTCCGATATATGACCAATCCTTGACGAACGGCACACGCACGCGTGAGAATAGCCCCTTACTTATGAGGCCTCCGGGTCTGCAGGTCCACGAACAGGAGAGCCCATGGCCATCACAACTAGAAACATTCCGGGCCTTGAAGGCATGGACCATGTGGGCATGACTGTCGCAAATTTAGATGAGGCAATTGCTTTCTACTCCACACTTCTCGGTGGCAAAGAAATATTTCGCCTTGGGCCTTTTGATGCCCGCGACTTCGATCAGGTTGATGGTAAAGACTGGGCGGAAGCACATGTCAATGTCGTTGACGGTCGTTTCACTTTAGCAATGCTGGAATACGCAAACGGTAGTCGCCTCGAACTTTTCCAATACGACCGTCCGACCGATCGCCCAGCGACTCCACCTAAAAATAACTTTCTTGGCGGACACCACATCGCATTTAAGGTTAAAGATTTAGATGCAGTTCTCGCACTTCGCGGTGAATATGCACTTCGTTTTATGGCTGGTCCGATTGAAATCAATGAAGGCCCGGCCGCAGGACAGAGAATTATTTATGTGCTTGACCCTTGGGATAACCAACTCGAGCTCGTTGAATATGATCGGAAATAATTAGTTAAATGACAAATCGCGTCTCCATGTTAGGCATCACAAAGCACTTCGATGCCGTTAAAGCTCTGCAAGGGGCAAGCCTAGAACTTCATGCCGGTGAAGTACATACTCTGGCTGGCGAGAATGGTTCTGGTAAATCCACACTCCTTAAAATTCTGGCAGGCGTAATTCGCTCGGATGATGGAAAGATTGCGATTGAAGGGTCGGAAGTTGTATTCACTGGCGTAAGAGATGCAATGTCACGCGGTATCAGCATGGTGAGCCAGGAGCTCAGTCTCGTTCCGCACCTCTCTATAGCTGAAAATGTTTTCCTTGGCCATAACCAGACGCGCGGTAAATTAGGAATTGATTGGCGAGATACCGAAAAGCGCGCAGTTGAAGTTTTGAAGCGACTTAATCTCAATGTTAATCCTAAAGATGAAGTCTCTAGCCTGCCCCAGCACGAACAACAACTTGTTGAAATCGCACGTGCGATGGCGGCTAATTCAAATGTGCTTCTGCTCGATGAGCCGACTTCTTCGCTTGCCCCCAATGAAGTAGCAGCGTTATTTAAAGTGGTCCGCCAACTCCGCGATGAAGGCGTTGCCATTGTGATGATTTCGCACCGTATGTCAGAGATGCTCGAAATTAGCGATCGCTTCACCGTACTTCGTGATAGCAAATTTATTGATACCAGTACTCGCGATGGCGTTACCGAAGATTGGCTGATTGAGCGCATGGTCCTCAATAAGCCTAAGAAGGCAATTCGCCTGGAAAAATCGAACGCGAAACCAGAACTCGTGCTTGAAGTTAAGGGAATGACAGATCGCGCTGGCGCTTTTCAAGATATCTCATTCAATCTATATCAGGGCGAGATTGTCGGCCTGGCAGGTTTAGCTGGTGCTGGTCGCACCGAACTTGTGGAAGCGATTGTCGGTTTACACCCGCGTCAATCTGGTGATGTAGTTGTATCCGGAAAGACAGTTGGGCATTCAACTCGAGCAACAATGAACGCTGGTATCGCACTAGTTCCTGATGACCGTCGTGAAAAATCTACAATTCACGAGATGTCTATTCGCGATAACCTCTTGCTTGCTATTCATGGTCGCCCGCAGAAGCAGCGTTCGAAGAGCGGGGAAGAGAAGATTGTTGCCGATTGGGTCGACAAGTTTAAAATCAAGATGTCGAACCCGTATGCACCAATTAGCTCTCTCTCTGGCGGTAATCAGCAGAAAGTTGTTATTGCTCGTTGCTTAGAGACCAAGCCCAAAGTTCTCATTCTCGATGAAGCAACTCGCGGAATTGACCTTGGTGCGAAAGCAGAGATTTATCAAATCCTTCGAGAATTGGCCGCAGAAGGTTTAGCAATTCTCGTTGTGTCTTCCGAACTTTCTGAAATCTTTGAGATTTCAGATCGAGTCCTGGTGATGCATGCCGGTGACCTCACAGCAGATCTAGACCGCAGTAATATCGAGGAGTCAGATGTTGTCTCCGCAGCGACAGGAGCGAAAAAATGAGCCGTGGAATAAAAATGCCTCGACTAAGCAGTCTGCCCGCATGGTTTGGAGTATTAGTACTCGAAATCATCTTGCTCATTATTATGGCAATCACCCAGCCGGTCTTCTTCTCATCTTCCAACATCTCTAACATTGTTCGCTCATCTGCGATTCCAATCATTCTCGGAATCGGTATGACCTTCACTATTCTGACTGCAGGTATTGACTTGTCTGTCGGCTCAGTCCTGGCATTTACTGGCATCTTGCTCTCTGGATTCATTACGCACATGCCACGAGTCTCGGCTGTGCTTCTTTCGATCGTCATCACAACAATTGTTGTCGGTGGAATCAATGGTCTTCTCATTGGAAAACTTGGACTGAACTCTTTCGTGGTAACCCTTGGCACTCTTGGAATTTTCCGCGGTATCGCTTACCTCGTTACTAATGGAACAACTCGAAGCATGGACACTGGCAAGTTGATCAATACCCTGGGCGATGGAAACTTTGGACCTGTCCCTGGCCCACTTCTTGTCGTAATAGTTGTTGCGGGCCTATCCATCTGGGCGCTTAAGTCCACATATTTTGGCCGCGATGTTTATGCGGTAGGCGGTAATGAATTTGCTGCACGCTTAGCAGGCGTATTTACCTCTCGCGTAAAGATGACGGTATATTTCATTTCAGCGTTATTGGCAGCACTTGCCGGCATCATGCAAGTTGGACGGTTGCAATCAGCAGCGCCAACAGCTGGAGCAGGTATTGAGCTAGCGGTTGTCGCAGGCGTATTGCTTGGCGGAACTCGCCTTAGCGGTGGCGTAGGAAGCATCACCGGAACAGTCATCGGGCTGCTCTTCCTACAAACCGTATCGAATTCCCTGACCATTCAGGGGGTCTCCTCATACTGGCAACAAGTTGTCACCGGTGTGTTATTAGGAGCAGCAGTTCTCTTCGATCGTTTTCGAGTGCAGTACTCGGGTCGGAGAAAATCTAGAGAGGAAAACAATGTCACTAAAGAATAAGAAGGTAGCGCTCCTACCTCTACTCGCAGTTGCTGCTCTTGTTGTAACAGGCACAGCTCCTGCTACAGCAGCGGCTTCAAAGGGTTTGGTTGGCTTTAGCTACCCAATCCAAGCTAATACTTACTTGGCAGCTATCGGCGGTGCAGCAGAGAAGACTCTTAAGAAGTCTGGCTACACCATGCTCGGTATCGATGCTCAACTTGATGGCAACAAGCAGATCTCAGATGTAGAAACAATGATCACCAAGAAGGTCACAGCAATGATCATCTACCCACTTGATTCAAAGGGCCTCAAGCCATCTTTGGATAAGGCGGCAGCAGCTGGCATCAAGGTCATCACCATGAACTACTCAACTGATGATTCAACAAAGGCTCCACCATCACCAGCTCTCGCACAGGTTCAAGATGCATTCACATCACAAGCACTTGCTGATGACCGTGTTGCATACCTAAAGAAGGTTCTACCAAATGGTGGAAACGTTCTTTATGTTGGCCTTGGATTCCCGGTAGCAGCACTTGAGAAGCACGCTGCACTCTTCGCAGCAACTCTTAAGGCTAAGGGTCCAAAGTTCACATTCCTCGGTCGCGTAGATAACCCATCAGATAACTCTGAAGGCGGACGTACCGCAACTGATGCAGCTCTCATCAAGTACCCAAATGTTGATGCAATCGTTGCTTACAACGATCCAACAGCTCTTGGTGCTTATGCATCTGTAAAGGCAGCTGGCAAGGCAGGAAAGATCAAGGTAATTGGTCTTCAAATGCAGCCAGAAGCTGTTATATCAATTAAGAACAACGAGATCAACGGTTCATGGGATTACAACCCAGTTCAATCTGGCGTATCACTTGCAAACCTCACCATCTCAATCTTGAAGGATCGTCCAAAGTCCTCATGGAACAAGACAATCCAGACCAAGGCTGATTTCTATGACAACTCAACCATCGCACAGTTCGTGCCATGGGCGACTCGTCTAGCAGCAATCAAATAACACATTAAAAGAAAGGCCCGAACTCATTGAGTTCGGGCCTTTCTTTGTTTAATTCAATTTAATAAAACTATTCGCGGAACTGCTTAAAGTCAGGCAGACGCTTCTCACTAAATGCTCTTCCACCCTCTTTAGCTTCATCGGTCTTGGTGTAAAGATCCAAGACATCGAAGGCGAGTGATTGAATACCGACGATATGGTCGCTGTCAGCATTGAATGAGTGCTTAAGAGCTTTAAGGGCAGTTGGGGATAGGTCGCAGATTTTGAGTGCCCATTCCATTGCGGCGTTCATAAGTTCTTCTGGAGCAACAACCTTGTTAACGAGACCCCAACGTTCCGCAGTGGCTGGGTCGTATTGCTCGCACAAGAACCAAATTTCGCGGGCGCGCTTCTCGCCGACGACGCGTGCGAGGTAAGCGGTACCAAAGCCAGCATCAAATGAGCCGACGCGTGGACCCACTTGGCCAAACTTTGCATTGGTCGAGGCGATAGAGAGGTCGCAGAGCACGTGAAGAACGTGTCCGCCACCGATTGCAAAACCGTTTACTGCAGCGATTACTGGCTTAGGAATTGAACGAATAATCTTATGCAGCGCTTCGACTTCAAACATTCCAGTCTCAGTCTCGCCGTAGTTTCCCTTCTCGGCGCGCTCTTTTTGATCGCCACCGGTACAGAATGCCTTTTCGCCAGCACCAGTCAGAATTACTGCACCAACTTTTGGATCGACCCAAGCGCTCTTAAATCCTGCAAGGAGTTCGTCAACGGTGCGCCCACGCATTGCGTTGTAGCGATCTGGGCGATTGATAGTAAGAACTGCGACCCCACGATCAATCACGTAGGTAATGTCAGTGAAATCCTTAGGTGAAATCATGGGTTTACCTTAATGGCTACGGCAACACCTAAGCCAACACCGATGCAGGCTGCGGCAATACCGATACCGCCACCGCGACGCTTTAGTTCGCGCGCACATTCAATGATTACGCGAGAAGCGGATGCGCCGACTGGATGGCCGATAGCGATAGCGCCGCCGTTAACGTTAACCCGCTCTGGATTGATTTCAGGCATCTCGTGCAGAACGGTTAAGACCATAGAAGCAAATGCTTCGTTGATCTCCCAAATCGCAATATCTTCTGCCTTCGCATCGATCTTCTTGAGGACTTTATTGATCGCATCCACTGGGGCAAGCGTAAAGAGGTCAGGTTCGGTGGCAACGACTTGTGCTGCCAGAATGGTTCCGATTGATTCAAGACCTAGAGCAGCTGCATTTTCAGCAGAGGTCAGAAGGGCAGCAACACTGCCATCGTTAATTGGTGAGGAGTTTCCTGCAGTTACAGATCCATTTTCGGAGAAGGCTGATTTCAAGCCGCCCAAGATCTCTAGCGAACTATCGGCGCGGATGGATTCATCGCGAGTTAAGCCAGCAAAGGGTGCAACCCAATCGTTGTGAATTCCACGATCCCATGCCGCTGCCGCACGTTGATGAGAGCGAAGTGCCCACTCATCTTGTTGAGTTCGGGTGATTCCTAATTTCTCGGCAACAACTTCAGCAGAACGTCCCAGGCTCTGTACCCAGTTACTAGGGAATTGCGGATTGGTCATACGCCATCCGACTGTGCTCTGGTGATAAATCGGATCCGTAGGTTGTTCTTTGCTAGTGCGTTCAACAATCCAAGGTGCGCGACTCATTACTTCAACGCCACCCGAAATAATAAATTGAGCATCGCCCGAGCGAATTGCGCGCGAGCCTTGAATGAAAGCTTCCGCGCCAGAACCACAGAGACGATTAAGAGTGACACCAGGAATGGTTCGAGGGAATCCAGCAAGGAGCAGACCCATCCGTGCGACATTTCGATTATCTTCACCGGCGCCATTGGAGTCACCCATGATGACATCATCAACTTTTGTCAGGTCTAATGAGGGAGTTCGCTCAGCCAAGGTCTTTAATGTGAAGCCCAAGAGATCATCAGGGCGGGTGTGGGAGAGAGCACCAAAATAGCGGCCAAAAGGGGTGCGGACCGCGTTTGCGATGATTACTTCCGGGGTTGTCATATGTCGTATTATTGTCTATCGTTAGAAAAACGCACCATACATTTATGCCCCTTTTTTCAGAGCGAAGAGACCTTCGAGATGGAGCGAGCCTTATATGAGCACTCCACTCCGCATACTGGTCACCGGCGCCGGTCGCGGTATCGGTCGTTCTATCTCCCAAAAATTATTAGAGCAGGGTCACCGAGTCGCACTCTGCGCTCGCACCCAATCCGACCTCGAACTGCTCACGGCGAACTACCCAGATTCTTCACTAGCAATTACTGCAGATGTTCTCGCACCGGGAATATCTGAATCTGTAATTGCAAATGTAACGGGACAGTGGGGAGGCGTTGACGTCATCATCCTTAATGCGGGTGATGCCGTCAGCGTTCCACTTGAGAAGACAAATGATGAGACCTGGGACCACATGTTAGATCTCAATCTCACGGCGCCTTTTAAATTTATGCGAGCAGCAATCCCAGCAATGAGGGCCCAGGGTTCTGGCAACATTATTGTTGTGGCAAGCAAGGCCGGCCTTATAGGCGAGCCCAATGTTGCTGCCTATACCGCTGCGAAACATGGCGTCGTTGGTCTAGTTCGAGCCGCAGCTACAGAACTTGGCAAGTATGGAATAACCGTAAACGCTGTGTGCCCAGATTTTGTTGATACACCGATGATTGCACGGTCACTTGAATTGGCCGCTGAACGAACTGGTAAGAATGTGGAAGAGATGCGTTCTGCCCTGGAATCAAAGTTGCCTGGCCAGAGACTATTAACACCAGACGAAGTAGCCGACGCGGTTATCTTATTTGTAGGCAATAAAGAGACCAACGGAGTAACCCAACTGCTTGAAGGAGGACACTGACGTGGCCATTGAAAAATTTAACCCGGAAAAGCTAGCCCCACCGATTGGTTTCTCACATGCGGTCCTAGGCGAAGGCAAGTTCATCTATCTTGCCGGTCAGACCTCATTGAATAAAGAGAACGTAATTGTTGGAGCGAACGTTGTTGAACAATTCGAGAAGGCACTCACCAGTCTCGTCACAGCGCTTAAAGCTGCCGGCGGAACTCCAGAGAACCTGGTAAAAATTACGATCTTCTCGGTAGACCCGGTTGATTACCGCGCTAACTCCCGCGAAATCGGCAAAATCTGGCAGCGATTAATTGGAAAGAATTTTCCAGCAATGACACTCGTTGGTGTTGTTCGTTTATGGGATGACGCAGCTCTTCTAGAAATCGAAGGAGTTGCCTGCATCTAATGAGCAGCCTCTCGGCTTTATGGAACGCGGACTCCGTTGCAGTTATTGGTGCAACTGAGCGCGCTGGCGCCATGGGCCGCGCACCCATTGAATATTTACAGCGCTATGGTTACAGCGGAAAGATTTATCCGGTAAATCCTAAAGGTGGAGTAATTCTTGGTTTAGCTGCATTCACGAAGATCACCGAAGTGAAAGCGCCTATTGAACTTGCACTCGTTATGGTTCCCGCTTCATCGGTAAAAGAAGCAGTTGAAGATTGCGCTGCTGCCGGCGTCAAAGTTGTCATTGTTATGTCCTCGGGTTTTGCTGAAGCGGACGAAGCCGGAGCTGTTGCGCAGAATGAATTAGTGGCAATCGCCAAGAAATCTGGCATGCGCTTAGTCGGTCCTAACTGCATCGGTGCAATCGGTGGCGCCAAAGGTTTAGTTGCCTCATTTTCACCGGTATTTGCATCTCTTTCCACAACAGTCGAGGCTGGCAATATTGCACTTGTTAGCCAATCCGGTGCGCTCGGCTATGGCATGTATTCACTCGGTATCGAACGCGGTCTTCCTATTGGCAACGTTATAACTACCGGCAACGAGGGCGATGTCTCTGCTATCGAAGTTGCTACTGCGTTAGCTGCCGATCCAGATGTTTCTGCGATCCTGCTGTACACCGAATCGCTCTCAGATATTGATGCTCTGCGCGAAATTTCACAGAATAAGCCGACCGCAATTCTCAAGGTTGGACGTTCTGCTGCAGGTGCTGCAGCTGCAGCATCACACACCGGAGCACTCGCTACCGAAGATAAAGTTATCGATGCTGCGATTAAATCCACGTCGGCAGTCCGTGTGGACGATGTAGAACAACTCTTAGATGCCGGTTCCATCTTTGCTTCAGGCGCCAAGTCACTCGGTAAGCGCGTGGCAATTATTACGACCTCAGGTGGTAGTGGAATTCTTGCTACAGATGCAATTGAAGTTAATGGGCTTGAACTCGCCCAATTCTCGGATGCAACTCTGAAAGAGTTAGCAGGCATCGTTCCTTCTTACGGAAATATCACTAACCCAGTAGATGTAACCGCCGCAGTAATGTCATCTCCTGATCTCTTTGAAAAATGTTTAGAAGTCCTCGCTCGAGATTCTGGCGTTGATTCCATCGTTGCGTGTTTTGCAGTTCTCGTTGGCGCTGATGTTGAACGTATAGCCAACGCACTCGGTGGCGTTCGCAAGATTCGCCCACTTCCTATTGCAGTTGCACGAACTGGATCTCAGAGCCTTGCGCCAGAGGCAAGCCTGCTCTTTAAAAAGATGAACTTGCCGGTCTTTCCTACTCCTGACCGCGCAGTTGCCGCGCTCCGTATTTTGAATGAATCAGCTCGACCTTCCAAGAAGATTGCTGCACCATCAGCCGGCAAGCACGGAATTCCTACAGACACCGCCTCGGAAGTTGAATTGAAAGCTATCTGGTCAGCAGCTGGCGTTCCGGTTCCGCTCTCAGAAGTCGTTGATAGCAAAGATCAAGTACTTGCTGCAATTACAAAAGTGGGCGGTCGTTCGGTGATGAAGGCAATCGTTCCTGGGCTACTGCATAAGAGTGAAGCCGGTGGAGTTGCACTCGATATTACTGACGCGAATGGGCTAGAAACCTATGAACGCCTCTCCCAACTACAAGGCAAAGGAGAACACAACTCAGTTCTCGTCGAGACCTTTGTCCCTAAGGGCGTAGAAGCTCTGGTTGGAGTCACATCAAGTTCGCTTGGAAAAGTATTAACAATTGGCGTTGGCGGAATCTTGACTGAGATTATCTCTGATGTCTCACTCCGCCTCTTGCCCGTAAATGAAGAGATCATTCGCGAGATGATTAATGAAACTCGCCTTCAAGCACTCTTCGCTGGCCCACGTGGTTCGCAACCGAGCGATGTAGATACCTTTGTATCAACCGTAATGAAGATTAGTGAAGTTGTTACTGCCTGGCCCGATGGTTCAGAGCTCGACATCAATCCACTAACTGTTCTGCCTAAGGGTGCTTATGTGCTGGATAGCGCATATTCCACCGGTACAACTACTGAAGGGATCCACCACTAAATGGACGTCGGAACACTTGTAGCGCGCGCTACCAACACATATCGCGATCGCGTAGCTGTTGAAAGCGAAGAGGGCAGTCGCACATTCGGTGAAATCGGTGGACGAATTTTCCAGTTAGCACGTGGACTCAAGGCGCTCGGACTTCAGGAAGAGGATCGAGTTCTCGACCTTCAGTACAACCAAATCTCCTACATTGAGAGCGACCTCGGTATTTCATCAGCCGGTCTATGTCGCGTTGCTCTTAACTATCGCTTGCATCCCAATGACTGGGTACGTATCGCCAAGGATTGCGGCGCCTCAGTTTTGATTATGGATCACAAGTTCTGGGAAGAATCCGCGCCAGTTCGCGATCTGGTCGACACCATCATTCTCATTCATGGTTCAGAGCCTGGCACTACAAGCTATGAAGATTTCCTGGCTGCGCAACCTGCAGAACCACTTCTTCTCTCAGTTCATCCAGACACTTTGGTTTCCTTGAATTATTCCAGCGGAACAACTGGCAACCCAAAGGGTGCAATCCGTACTCACCGCAATCGCTTTGCCAGCTTGAACAATATTGTCACCGATATCTTGAAGCGCACACCTGATGAGACCGACTGCTGGATTCACGCAGGTCCTGTCACTCATACCAGCGGCCTCTTCGTACTTCCTTATTTCACCTTCGGCGCAAAGCAAATAATCATGTCTAAGTTCGATCCAGATGTATTTGTGGATGCCATCCAAAATCGTGGCGCAAATGCAACAGCGTTAGTTCCCACCATGGTCGCTCGCTTACTTGCTATGCCAGATATGAGTTTGGAGAAGATGAAGAATCTTCGAATGCTCGGTTATGCAGGTGCACCAATGGCACCAGAGCAAATCAAACAATGTTACGAAACTATTACTCCCCATATGGTTCAGTACTACGGACTCGTTGAAGCGATTCCACCCGTCACGGTACTTAGCGCCGAAGATCATAAGAATGGCATTTATACGACGCCAGAACTTCTTACTAGCGCAGGTAAGCCATGCGTCGGTGTTGAAATCTTGATTGTTGATGAAGAGAACAATCCAGTTGCTACTGGCGAAATTGGTGAAGTTATTACCCGTGGCGATCACGTCATGCGCGGTTATTGGGGCGCAGCAGGAATGGATGCGACCGTCACCAAGGCAGTTCGCGATGGTTGGTTGCATACTGGAGACCTCGGCAAGCTAGATGCTGACAATCGTTTGTACCTCGTTGACCGCAAAGGCGACATGATTATTTCTGGTGGTTACAACATCTATCCTCGCGAAATTGAAGATGTCGTCGCAGAAGTTGAAGAAGTGCTCGAAGTTGCTGTCGTTGGTATTAAAGATGTGGAATGGGGACAACGCGTCGTCACACTCGTCACGCTTAAGCCGGGCGTCTCCATCTCAGAAGCAGATCTCTCCGAAAAGGTTATGGCACACTGCAAGTCCCGCATGGCCTCTTATAAGAAGCCAAAGGAAGTTCGTGTTGTCGCAGAGTTCCCTCTAAACTCCACTGGAAAGATTGCAAAGAAAGTTATCCGCCAAGAGTTAGAAGCAGAGAGCAAATAAGAATGAGTCCAGAGCAGCCAGGCCAGTATCCGTACACCCGTGGCATCAATCCAGATCCAGGTGTCTGGACCATGGGCCAATATGGTGGCTTTGGAACTCCGGCTGAGACGAACGAGCGCTTCAAGATGCTGCTCGACCAGGGTTTAACTGGCTTTAGCGTTGCCCTTGATCTGCCGACTCAACTCGGTCTCGACTCTGATGACCCCTTATCTCTCGGTGAAGTAGGTCGAGTGGGCGTTGCCATCGATAGCTTAGAAGATATTGAAATTCTGATGGATGGCATTCCGCTCGAAAAGATTACCCAAGTTCGTACGACCGCCAACTCCATTGGTTATATCTGGGCGGCGATGTTTATTGCACTCGCCGAACAACGCAATATGGACCCAAACAAGTTTGGCATGTTTATTCAGAACGATGTGCTTAAGGAGTACATCGCTCGTGGAACTCAGATTTTCCCTGCCGAAGCCGGCCTCAAACTTTCGACAGATGTCATCGAATACATTGCAACGAAAGTTCCGCGTTGGGTCTCGCTCGCAATGAGTGGTTATCACATCCGCGAATCCGGTTCTGATGCCGTGCAAGAGGTTGCATTTACCTTTGCTAATGCCCGTGAATACATGGATGCCGCTATTGCTCGTGGCGTCTCCGTTGATCAAATTGCAGCCACTCTCTTTACCTTCCTAACCTCCAACATTGAGTTCCTACCTGAAGTCGCAAAGTTCCGCGCTGCTCGTCGTACCTGGGCTCGCCTCATCCGCGAGAAGTACAACCCACAAGATACAAACTCAGAGAAACTCCGCATCTTCGCATTCACCGCCGGTTCATCGTTGACTGCACAACAGTCCAAGAACAACGTTGTTCGTACTGCCGTAGAAATGCTCGCTGCAGCCTTGGGTGGAATTCAGACAATGCACGTCTCAGCTTTTGATGAGGCGCTTGGAGTTCCCACCGAAGAGGCAGCAATGCTCGCACTTCGCACCCAACAAGTCATTGCTTTCGAGACCGGTGTCCTCAAGACCGCAGATCCACTCGCTGGGTCCTACGAAATTGAGCGGATGACTGACGAACTAGCTGACGCTATGTGGGCGATGCTGGAAGATATTGAGAAGCGCGGTGGTGCACTTGCCTGCATCAACAATGGCTGGTTCTCTACCGAGCTCTCCGATAAGGCATACGAATTTGCAATGTCCATCGAATCAGGTGAGCGCAAGCTAGTGGGCGTTAATATCTTTAAATCCGATACACCGCCATATGCTCCATTTGAGATCAATCCTGCCTCTGAAAGTGGCCAGGTAAAGGCACTTCAGGCACTTCGTGCAAAGCGCGATAACGCTCTTGTCGAGAAGACTCTCGCGGAGCTCCATACAGTGGCCAAATCAGGTGAGAATATTATGGATGCATGTATTTCAGCAGTTAAGGCATACGCAACTGTCGGAGAGATAGTGAATGAGCTCCGTAAGGTTTATGGAAAGTGGCAACCTACTCGAACTTTTTAAGTTCGTTCATTATTAGTTCAAATGCATCATGCCGTGGATCAATTAATTCGAAGTGCCCAGTCTCCTCTAACTCAATGTAGCCAGCAGTCGGATGCGCGCTCATGAAATTTCGAGATTGTGCAACTGGAACGCGAATATCTTCAGTTCCGTGAATCAGCACCGTGGGTTTAGATATGGGATTAGATTGCGGATTCAGGTCGAGTCGTTCAGCCGCAGGTGCACCAAGAAATTCAAAAACAGCGCCATCGTCGTAATTCTCTTCATGGCCAATTACTAGATCTGACACCGGAGCTAACACAATAACCGCTCGTACGCTCTCATGACCCTGAGCAGTAAGTGCTAAGTGACCGCCCGCAGAATGACCAATCAGAACGCAGTTCCCAATAGTGTCTAGCGCACTCTTTACATCATCAATCGATGCATCAGGATTTCCTGGAATACGTCGATACTCGACAAGATGAGAGCGCCAACCTTTTTCCGCTAGCGCTTGGGCAAGTGGGCGCTGGTGCATACGGTCATATTCAGGACGCCAATAACCTCCGTGAATTAGCGCGATTTCACCTAACACCGGAACTATGGGCTCGAACACTTCTATTACTTGATCTCTGTGGGCTCCGTAGAAAGTTATTGCATTCCCAGCTCGCCCAACTAATTCAAAGACGGAACGATCTTCCTCGGTCATTCCTGGCTCTTCAAACGAAATCTTTGTAGTTTTCCAGTCGTAGTTTTAGGTAGCGATTCAACAAAATTAATCCGGCGAGGATATTTAAAGGGTGCAATCTTCGCCTTCACCCAATCCTGCATCTCTTTCACGAGAACTTCATCGCCAGTGACGCCGGCATTGAGAACAACATAGGCAACAACGAGAACGCCGCGCTCTGGATCTTCTTCGCCGACAACTGCTACTTCAGAGACGGCCGCATGCGTGAGAAGAGCGTTTTCAACCTCTGGGGCAGCGATGTTGTAGCCACTCGAAATTATCATGTCATCTGCACGTGATTGATATTTAAAGTACCCGTTCTCGTCTTGCAGATAGAGATCTCCAGTCACATTCCAACCATTGACTGCATAAACCTTCTGTCGTTCATCGTGGAGATAGCGCACGCCGGTCGGGCCTCGAACCGCAAGGAAACCAATCTCTCCAGCAAGGAGCTCTTTAAAATCATTATCTACAACCATGGCTTCATAACCAGGAACGGCCTTCCCGGTCATGCCAGGAACAATCTCATCATCAGAAGCTGAAATAAAGATATGCAGCATCTCGGTCGAACCGATTCCATCAATTAACCTAATTCCAGTTGCTTCGTGCCAAGCGTGCCACGTGGCTTCAGGTAGATGTTCTCCCGCTGAAACACAGCGACGCAATGAAGCGGTGAGCTCTGGCTTATTAACCTTAAGCATCGCGCGGTAAGCAGTTGGAGCGGTAAAGAGAACACTTACTTTATGTTCAGCAATCTTTTCGAGCAGTACGGGTGGCGTTGCACCTTCAAGCAGAAGAGTTGATGCACCTATACGGAATGGAAAGATAACACTGCCACCTAAACCAAAGGTAAATGCAATCGGGGGAGTGCCAGCAAAGAGATCATCAGAAGTCGCCTTTAAGATTTCTTTTGCGAAGGTATCTTCAATGGCCAAGATATCTCGATGAAAGTGCATTGTTGCCTTGGGAACTCCGGTTGAACCAGAAGTAAAGGCCAAGATAGCTACATCATCGTTAGCGGTGTCACACGCAATGTGAACCGTGGACTCCTTGTCGGCCATAGCGAATAAATCATTCTCGCCACCGTAGATAAAAGTCTTACCTTTAAATTCAGTGACCGCGTTCCATTCTTCGGTATATCGATGATCAATTACTGCGAACTGCACCTCTGCAGCTTTTGAAATCTTCTCGAGTTCAATCGCTCGTTGAAGTGCAATTGTGGTTACAGCAACAGCTCCAATTCGAAGGACTGCGAGCCAGAGAATTACGGTAGAAGCATTGTTAGGTCCGCGCAGCAGCACTCGATTACCTGGCTGAACGCCCTGTGAAATAAGGAAATTACTGACTTGGCAGGTGCGATTCAAAATATCTTGGTAAGTGAATTCGCCTTCCGCGGCAATGATTGCACGGCGCTCTGCGCCAAATTTACTCATCGTTCTTTCTAAGAGTTCAACAGATGCGTTGAGTCGCTCTGGATAATGGGAGTCGATAAATTCTTGGTTCAGCCACGGCCATTGTTGGACCGGAGGCAGATTTTCACGGCAATACGTGTCTAAATGCGCACTCTTAAACATATGAGTTAGAGGCTCTCTCGATGGTCGTTAAGGGCCTTCATCAAATCTTCCACACCAGTTGACCTCTCCATTGCGCCAAGCAGAATTACTGGTGACCATTGTGGATTATGAGCCGAGAGGTGTAAAGACTTTTCTAACTCTCGTGCAGTCTCTGCCGCGCCATCGCGATCAGATTTATTGACCAGAAAAACATGACCGATTTCTAAGATGCCGGCTTTCGAGGCCTGGATCCCGTCGCCCATTCCTGGCGCGAGCACAATCAGAACAGTCTGGACGTATCGCATTACTTCAACTTCACTCTGGCCAACGCCCACGGTTTCAACAATCACGTAATCAAAGCCGGCCAGCTGCGCTAATTTAATTGCAGAGTTTGTGGATGCTGATAAACCACCGAGGTGCCCGCGAGTAGCGAGTGAGCGAATAAAAACTCCGGAGTCGAGAAAATGATTCGTCAACCGGATGCGATCACCCAATAACGCACCGCCGGAAATTGGCGATGAGGGATCAACCGCAATTACTGCGATCGTCTTCCCGAGCGAACGAAGATGAGTAATAAGTGCGTTAACTGTCGTTGATTTTCCGACACCTGGCGAACCAGTAATTCCGATGACATGTGCAGTTGAGTGAGTTACTTCAATAAGTGAAGCCGGGTTACTTGTGGAATCTTCGAAGAGAGTGATGGCCTTAGCAAGTGCGATGCGGTCACCGGCAGCAACTGAAGCCAGCAGCGCCTGCTGGGAAGCCGTGATATCGCTCTCGTTGCTCACAGAATGGAGGATACGGGATTTTGACGGTCGTTAAAGGGTTGATGTGAGCCTGCCCAGTTGATAAATTGAAGGCATGACCCCAGCCCGCGTAGTTATTGCAAAGCCAGGTTTAGATGGCCACGATCGTGGCGCAAAGATTATTGCTCGAGTTCTCCGCGATGCGGGATACGAGGTTATTTACACTGGACTCCATCAAACTCCAGAACAAATCGTTGCAACTGCGATTCAAGAGGATGTTCAAGCAATCGGCCTCTCGGTCCTCTCGGGCGCACACATGACTCTCTTTGTTCGAGTTCTTGATTTACTTAAAGAGAACGGTGCATCAAATATCGTCCTCTTTGGTGGTGGCATCATTCCTGAAGAAGATCGTAAAAAATTGCTCGCCCTCGGCGTCGGAGAACTCTTTACTCCAGGAGCGCCGACTCAAGAAATTGTGGACTGGCTCTCTGCCGCTCTTAAAGTAACTATCTAAGTTAAAGGAGATTGGTAATGGCTTACGGTCCCGATCAAATTCTTGAAGGTCTTGGTAAGAGCGATTACGAGCGTTACATCCGAACTCCTGAACTTCTCTCACTTCAAAAGAGCCCAGATGAGTGGCTACATCGCGACGAACTTCTCTTTGCAATTACGCACCAAACTGCTGAACTATGGCTAAAGCTCGCTACATCTGAGGCCTACGAAATGGCCAACTACTTAGCTGATGGCAATATTCGAATGGCGCTGCGCCTAGTACCTCGAATTCTTCTCTGCATTCAATATGCAGATGAAGGAATGGCAATGCTCGACCAGATGACGCCATGGGATTATCAGCAAGTGCGGCGTGCGCTTGGGCATGGCTCCGGCTTTGATTCACCGGGATTTAACTCCATTCGTAAAGCAATTCCAACCTTAGGTAAAGAGCTAAATCGCCTGGTTGAAAAAGAGGGCGTTCCGCTTTTAACAATATTTCTTGAGCACGAGAAGCACGACGAGCTCTTCTTACTCGCGCAAGCGCTACTCGAGATTGATCAAGCAATGTTTATGTGGCGCCAACGTCACTTCAAGATTGTCGAAAGAAGTATCGGTACAAAGGTTTCAGGAACTCAAGGAACTCCCGTAGAAGTTCTGAGCAAGCTCAATTCATTCAACTTCTTCCCAGAGTTATGGGATATCCGAACAACAATCACCAACCATGCAATTGCTGAAGAGGGCGAAAACTAGGCCTTTCACGCTGTAAAAAGTGCGAACTCTTCGCAATTTCTCGCATTGACCTGAATTTGCTATGGTTCACGCAGGTCATGAGTATCAGCGTTAAGCCTCAGCTAGCTGATTAGCAACCCTCCTCCGCGGTGGGGTGCTCTGAGTGAAGACCTGGTCGGGAGCAAATTGCACCGGCAAGCGCTGGTCCCTCAAGGATCATGAAAGGTATCACCCCTATGAAAAAATCAATTAAATTCGCACCAGTAGCAGCGTTCGCGTTTCTACTTTCAACACTTACATTCGCTGCCCCAGCTAACGCTGCAGCTGCATGTACTCCAGCATCACTAAAGACAATTGCTGCAAACACTTTGACTATCGCAACAGGCCAACCTGCTTACTCTCCTTGGGTGTTCGATGACAAGCCAGAATCGGGTAAGGGCTTCGAAGCAGCTGTTGCATATGCAGTAGCAAAGAAGCTTGGTTACACCAATGCTCAGGTCAAGTGGGTTCGTACCTCTTTCGATTCAGCAATCGCACCAGGACCAAAGACATTCGACTTCAATATTCAGCAATATTCAATTACTGCTGATCGTGCAAAGGTTGTGGATTTCTCAACCTCTTATTACAAGTCCAATCAAGCAATCGTTACCTTTAAGGGCAGCAAGCTGGATGGCGTAAAGAGCATTGCTGATGTTAAGTCGAAGAAGGCCACAATTGGTGCAGCAGTATCTTCTACTTCGCTAGATGCAGTCGAGAAGGTCCTTGGCGTTAAGCCACAGGTATTCAACGACAACGCAGCCGCTGTTACAGCACTGAAGAATAAGCAGATTGATGGACTTGTTGTTGATCTTCCAACCGCGTTCTACCTTTCTGCAGTAGAAGTTCCTAACGGTGTTATCGCTGGTCAGTTCGCAAATGTTGATAAGGCAGATAAGGGAGCAGGACTCCTGCTCGCTAAGAAGAGCCCAATCACTTCATGCGTTACCAAGGCGCTAGAAGCAGTTCGTTCAAGTGGCGAGCTAGCGACAATCACAACAAAGTGGTTGACCGCTTCAGCTGGCGCACCACTCCTTAAGTAATCCAATACTCTAAGAGTTATGTCGCAAGAGGTAGGGCGCAGCAACGGGGGCAACTCCGGCGCTGCGCCTTACTCATTTGGCGGTGAGTGGACGCCTAGTCCGATCGAACTTGGTCGGCGCGCATCTCGAAAAGCAAAGGGACGCCGCAACGGTTTAATCGCGGCCCTATCCAGTCTGTTGGTGCTTGGAACTATTGCGATAGTTGTTGTTACTTCACCTGGTTGGAAAGTTCTATCAGCAACTTTCTTTGACTGGGGATATGGGTTCAAGGTACTTCCTAAAATTCTGACTGGATTCTTTCAGTCGAATGTAATTCTTACTCTTATTGCAGCTACATCTGTTGGTGCCTTGGGATTAACCATCGCACTGATTCGTACCTCGCGTTCACCGGCGCTCACCCCATTCCGCATTCTTGCCACGGCCTATGTAGATGCCTTCCGCGGCATCCCGATGCTCCTGATTATTTTGCTCGTAGGTTTTGGAATCCCCGCTTTACAAATTCGAGGCCTCACTAACGATGTCTTTATTCTTGGCATCATTGCCGTCATCATTACGTATAGCGCCTATGTTGCAGAAGTAATCCGTTCGGGAATCCTGACCGTTCATCCCAGCCAACGGGCTGCTGCCAGATCACTCGGCCTCTCTAATTTCCAGACTCTTCGCTACGTAGTTCTGCCACAGGCACTTCGTCGAGTTACGCCACCATTATTGAATGACCTGGTCGCACTCATTAAGGACACAGGCTTGGTGTCGATCTTGGGTGTAACAGATGCAATTCGCGCCGCTCAGATTGAAACGAGCCGAACCTTTAATTACACCCCATATGTAATGGCCGCGTTGGTCTTCTTGTTCGTCACGATTCCACTCACTCGTTATACCGATCGCACACTTCGCAAATCTATTGAGCGACAGAATGCGCAGGGACAGGCATGAGTACGCCAGTCCTTGAACTCAGAGAAGTTCGTAAAGCCTTCGGCAACGAGGTGGTTCTTGAAGATATCTCCATCACTGTGCCAGAACACACTGCGACTGTTCTGATCGGCGCATCTGGCTCAGGCAAATCGACCATGCTGCGCTGCATTAATCTGCTTGAACTTATTGACGATGGGGTAATTAAATTAGATGGTGTGGATATTACGGATGTTTCAACTAATCCGGATGAGATACGTCGCAAACTAGGAATGGTCTTTCAATCTTTTAATCTCTTTCCCCATATGAAAGTTCTTGACAATATTATTCTGGCACCAATGCGTGTGCACGGTCTTGGGAGAGAAGAAGCAACCGAGAGGGCGCTCGAACTTCTGACTCGATTCGGACTTCGTGAAAAGGCAGATCAATATCCAGATCGACTCAGTGGGGGACAGCAACAACGAGTTGCCATTATTCGCTCGCTCGCCGTCCAGCCTCGATTACTCCTTCTCGATGAAGTCACTTCAGCGCTCGATCCAGTTTTGGTGAACGAAGTATTGAGTACGGTTCGAGATTTGAAAGAACATGGAATGACTATGGTTTTAGCGACTCACGAAATGGGCTTTGCAAAACAGGTCGCAGATGAGGTCTGTTTCTTAGAGCGCGGGCGCATTATTGAATGGGGTAGCCCGACAGAAATGCTCGAAAATCCCAAGGATCCACGTACACAAGACTTCCTTAAACGAGTACATGAGGCCGGTCGCCTCTAGTGGCTCAGAACTTTGAAATCATTCCGGGTGACTCAGCATCAACCGTAATTCTGCACGTGCCTCATGCCGCCAGATTTATTCCAGCTGAGGTGCGCTTTGAAATCCTGCTCAACGATGCCGAACTTTTAGCCGAGCTAAACTCTGTGACAGATAGTAGGACTGATGAGATAGCGATGGTGGCAGCCGATAAGTCTGCGATTAAACCATGGCTCTTTATCAATCGATTCTCACGTCTGGTCATCGATCCAGAACGGTTTCCAGATGATCGCGAAATTATGAACAAGGTGGGAATGGGCGCTGTTTATCGCAAGATATCTACCGGTCAAGATCTAAGAAGTACTGATTTCTCCGGCGAACAGGTGCTACTTGAAAGCTACTTTCACCCATATGCGCAAGCGTTAGAAGAATTAGTTGAATCACGATTGGAAGCAAATGGTTCAGTAACAATTATTGATGTTCATTCATATCGACCAGAGCAACATCTGAATGCAGTTAACCAAGGGCGGAAGAGACCAGCAATGTGTATTGGTACTGATGAATTTCACACACCCAAAAACCTCATTGATGCAACTACCACTAGTTTCTCAAACCTAGGTGATGCTTATGAAAATGAACCATATGCGGGAACTTATGTTCCACTTAAGTTTTACGGTGTAGATAATCGCGTTCACTCAATCATGATGGAAACTCGCGCCGATATCTTTCTAGATAACGCATTCGAATTTCACAGTGGTGCCCAGGCAGTTATCCGGGGACTTGCAGACCTGATCTCCAAAATTGGGGAATCTGCGCGCTCAGAGTAGGGATATCCCCTCAAAAAAATCTGCCTTTTGACCTAATCGTTACAAACCAGGGCTTCCCAAATTCCCATTTTTGTGCCCTTAATGTCCGAATTTATGATTGACCTATGGGTGAACTCTGGGGTGAAGCCGCGCTGCTTGTGAGCCCTGCCCTGAAAAAATCTCAGATCTGTCACGCTCAACCACGCTCATTTCTTATTTTGAAAAACTTCTCCTTATTACTGAGTGCGCATCCGAAACTTTTATGCTCACGCCATGCTCACGTGGCGCTCGCGTGTGAGTAACTTCTGGATCTTCAATCTCAAATCCGAATTTGCAGAGCGTGTAGTCCGAACGCTCGTCACCGTATTTATTCTCGGACTTCTTCAGAACGCTTTCGCCGCCCCTGCCTCATATGCAGTTACCGCACCTCCCGTTATTTCAATTACCGGTGATGACCTCGAAACAACTTTTGGTGAAGGTGCCTCTACGACTGTATCTGTGGCTGGTGGATCAATCGTTCATATGGGATACAACCTAACTTTATCTGCGCAGTATCCAGGAATCACACTTCGCCAGATTGATACAACGACGAGTATTTTTACTATCGACACAATGACGCCAGCCGGTAAGTACGAAGAGACACTTACAGTTGCAGACGCAAATGGATATACCGAATCGAAGAAATTCATATTTACTGTTAATCACGCAGCTCGAACTTTAAATCTTTATCAATCGCGAAACACGATTAGCGGAATTGAAACCGCGACTATTTATCCTTTTGTGGATTCAACAACACCGCTCATGAATGGTGGAATTATTGGCAGCGATGGTGCCATCAACTACAGTGCAGGAAATTCAACCGGATGTACTGTCACTCCAACAACAGGAGTCGTGACTCCAGCATTCTCTGGCGGAACATGTCTGATCACTGCTGTTGTTTCACAGGGTACTTATTACGAATCAGCTCACAAGTCTATCTCTTTTAAAATTGGTGGTGCTGTTGGGGATGTTGATTACTTCAGTAGCAACGATGATACCGCTACATTCAATTCAATTCAAGGTCCACACAATTCAACGATTAGAGCACCGGAAGCTCTAACCAGAAGTAATTATTTATTCTTAGGTTGGAGCCAGAGCACTTTAGGAGATTCACTAATCGCTCCGGGTGCAGACATCACTCTTACAAGCGATATGACTTATTATGCAATCTGGCAAAGCACTTTGATTCCTAAAGTTGTTAAGCCAAAAGTTGCAAACGCAATTGGTGATGCCGCAGTAATCAAGTTTGATACTGGTACATCAACGTCTGGTGTTCCACCAGGAATAATTAACGCGCTGATCGGCGACACCATCACCATCTCCGACACAGGTACATTAACAAAACCGCATTATCATTTTGATGGTTGGAGAAGTGGTTCCAATACCTATCAACCAGGTGACACATTTACCGTCGCGCTTTCGTCAACTACTTTTACTCCCGTTTGGAGTATCGATAAATACACAGTTATCTATAACGCAACCGGTGGATTGACTGATTCAATTACTGCGCGGGCATATGGAGAAAATGCGTTAGATACAACTCCTGTCGTAACAAAAACTGGAAATACCTTTGTCGGATGGTCCTTAGATAGCTCAACAGTTATATATTCGAAGACAATCGATAGCAATTTAACGTTCTATGCTGTCTGGAGCGCGAATCCATATGCAATTCTTGCGACATCAAATGGATTCGGAACTATTGACTCAAGTCCAGCTCGCGTTGCAACATATGGGGAAACTCAGACTTTCACATTTACTCCAAACGCTAACTACTTCTTACAGAAATTAATTATTGACGGTGTAGAGACATCGGTCGCCTCGACCTACACTTTCTATAATATTTCGTCGGTCCACACCGTAAGCGCGACTTTTAAATTATCGAACCCAACAATCACCGTGACTTCGGGTACTCGGGGTACGCCATCTCCTGGGACAACTGCTGTTCCATACGGAACCAATCAATCTTTCGATCTAGCACCAGATCCTGATTATCACGTAGAGACTCTTACTGTCGATGGGATCGTTGTTACCCCACCAGTAGATAACATTCTGACCTTTACCAATGTTACTGAAACTCATACGGTCGATGTTCGCTACTCCATAAATATTTACAACATCACTATCGGCGATATGCCAGGTGTAAATATTTTCTACAAATTAGATAATGCCTCCTTTGTGGCGATGCCAGCAAATCGGATAATTTCAGTCCGAGCTGGTCAAGGTGGAACCGCCTTTTATCTTCGCTTCAATGCAAAAGCTGGATATACCCTTGATCTCAACGGATTGGTCGTAGATGGATACTCTGATTCATATAGCGATGATGGTTCGACAGCGTCACCAAATACTTTAGTCGCGTACTACACCTCGTTTACTAACCCGCAGCAGAGTCATACATTGAACTTTCAATCGATTCTTGATCAATTTGCAATTTATACCTACGCAAACGCAAATGGAACGGTATCTCCGCTAGGCACTCATTCAATCGGCTATGGAAGTAGCGATACCATCACAATCGTTCCTAATGTGGGATATCACGTCTCGGCGCTAAACGTTGATGGCTCTGCCGTGGCGGTAGCTAATACATACGTCTTCTATAACATTACGCAGCCACACTCCATTACGGCAAGCTTTGCAATTGACACCTTCACTATTTCAGCAAGTTCTGGCTCAAATGGAGCGATTACATTTAGTGGATCCGCAACGTATAACTATGGAGATACCAAGACTTACAGCTTCACACCTTCATCTCATTATCATGTTGCGGCAGTTACGGTTGACGGAGCGAACGTTGGGACTCCGTCGAGTTATACCTTCAATCCCATCGTTGCAAACCACACCATTGCGGTAACTTTTGTAATAGATACATTCACAATTAACTTTGTAGGAAATGGTGGAACAGGTGGCCAGCTGAAGGCCTTCGATTACGGAACCAATGCCTTAGCTGTATCTAATCCTCCAACAGTTTCTCGAAC
>Ga0136642_1000418_pt1 | contig 23295 bp, 20 predicted proteins | sample LowCatLa1302831Y_FD_115313 | JGI IMG/M metagenome (GOLD analysis project Ga0136642, IMG submission 115313) | Freshwater microbial communities from Lower Cathedral Lake, Yosemite National Park, California, USA - 13028-31Y | ecosystem: Environmental > Aquatic > Freshwater > Lake ... | reverse complement strand
TTGAATTTCCGATCGGTGTACTCGGCCTTCTCATAGCCATGACCACAACTATCGAGTTTCTTAGACCCATAAAAAACACCTTGGATCTAAAAATACAAGATAAAGATAATTTGAAAGCTCTGTTATCGAAATACCGCGACCATGATTCCTTGGCATATTTTTCTCTACGCGATAATAAAAATGTTTTGTGGTCAACCAATAGCAAAGCAGCTATTCCATATTCAGTAACCAACGGTGTCATGCTCACCACGGGTGATCCCATTGGCGATAGAGAGTCTTGGCCAGATGCAATGGCGCAGTATTTAGAAGTTGCAGAATTACATGCTTGGGTTCCTGCAATTTATGGATGCACCGAAGAGGCAGGATCCATCTGGGTCCGCGAAACTAAATTTGAATCATTAGAAATTGGTGATGAAGCTATTGTCGGTGTAGAAAGTTTTACACTCGAAGGTCCCGCTATGAAGAATGTGCGACACATGGTTGGTCGAATATCTAGAAAAGGTTACACAACCTCTATTCGCACAATAAAAGAAATCGATGCCGCCGAATTACTCGAACTGAGAAAATTAGCTGATCATTGGCGCCGCGGAGAGAGTGAACGTGGCTTCTCTATGGCATTGGGGCGCTTGTGTGATCCACAAGATTCAGAGGCAGTGCTAGTTGTTGCAGAGTTTGAAAATAGACCAATGGGTATTTTGCAGTTTGTCCCATGGGGAGATGATGGACTCTCACTTGATTTGATGCGCAGGTCGCATGAGGCAGAGGCTGGGCTCAATGAATTACTAATAACCTCAACCATTGAATATTGTCGAAGTTCTGCAATAAATCGAATTTCTCTGAACTTTGCAACATTTAGAAGTATTTTTGAACGCGGCGAAAAACTTGGAGCAGGACCGATTACTCGAGTCACACATAAATTATTAGTATTTTTATCAAGGTTTGTTCAGATGGAATCTCTCTATAGATTCAATGGAAAATTCCGCCCAGTGTGGGAACCACGCTACGTACTCTTTCCTAAAATTGGAAATTTAGTACGTGTTGCAGTGGCTATTTTGATGATTGAATCATTTATCAAAATCCCAGGAAAGAAAGCAAAACTAATTACCCAGTGACGGTAACCGTTTTAGTTTTTTCATTTGAATGACTATAGAGAATTGCCGATGCACTTTCGCCTTTAGCTAAGCCATATCCTCGAATATCTGTTGCGCTGTGATAGTCGTAATCAAATGTGTCATCTCTGCCAAGTGCAATAACTGATTTTTCTCGAACATAGAGGGGGAGTGAATCAAATCCATGGGTTTCTTTTACCCATAGTGGGCCGACAATTTGCGTGCCTGTGAAGAAGTTAGTCCAGGTGCCCTTTGGTAGATAGAACTCCACTTCACCGCTCTCGCTAAATACTGGGGCAACTAACAAAGAAGAGCCGAACATATATTGCTGGTCAAGAAAATGACACGTGCGATCGTCAGGAAACTCAATCAACATAGCGCGCGCCATTGGCAGACCCAGTTCATTTGCTTCGTGGGCAGCGCTGTAGAGATAAGGCATAAGGGATGCTTTGAGCTTTGTAAATTTGCGAGTGACATCGACTGCCTCTTCATCAAATATCCAAGGCACTCGCACAGATTCATTGCCGTGCAAACGAGAATGCGAACTAAGTAATCCAAATGGCAACCAACGTTTGAAAACTGCCGGGTCAGGAGTGCCTTCAAAACCACCTATGTCATGACTCCAATATCCAAAGCCACTCAAACCAAGACTGAGTCCGCCTCGTAGCGTTTCTGCCATAGATTCAAATGAGGATGAATTATCTCCGCCCCAGTGCACTGGATATTTCTGTCCGCCAACGGTGGCACTGCGAGCAAAAACAATTGCATCTTTTGGATTTCGCTCTTGTAGTAGTTCAAAAACTGTCTGGTTATACAGGAGTGTGTAGTAATTATGCATATCGCCAGGATGTGAGTTATCGAAATAAACAACATCAGTTGGAATTCTTTCGCCGAAATCAGTTTTGAATGCATCGACGCCCATATCAATGAGCGCGCGAAGTTTTGATTTATACCAATCGCGAGCTCCAGGATTAGTAAAATCAACGACTGCAAGACCTGCTTGCCATAGGTCCCATTGCCACACAGATCCATCAGGACGCTTGAGTAAATATCCATGCTCTTTGCCTTCAGTAAATAATGGAGATTCCTGAGCAATATAGCTATTGATCCACACTGAAATATGTAGACCTTGAGATTTCAAACGCTTGAGCATTCCAGCAGGATCTGGAAATACTCGTGGATCCCATTGGAAATTACTCCATTCAAATTCGCGCATCCAATAGCAATCGAAATGGAAAACGCTCAAGGGAATGTCACGGTTCTTCATTTCATCGATAAATGATGTCACTGTTGCTTCATCGTAATCAGTAACAAATGAAGTTGAGAGCCACAATCCAAACGACCAATGAGGTAGAACAGGGGCGCGACCAGTTAGTGCGGTGTATTTCTTGAGAATCTCCTTTGGCGTTGGGCCATAGATGATCATGTATTCAACTTCTTCGCCCTCGACAGAGAACTGCACGCGCTCTACGGTCTCACTAGCTACTTCCAGTGATACTCGTCCTGCGTGATTGATAAATACACCATAGCCAGCATTGGTGAGATAAAAAGGAATGTTCTTGTAGGCCTGTTCACTTGAAGTTCCGCCATCTTCATTATAAATATCTACGCTTTGACCATTTTTAATAAATGATGTGAATCGTTCGCCAAGACCATAGACACTTTCACCAACACCTAAGCCGACTTGAACGCTGATGTAGTGCTTGCCGTCTGAATTATCGATACTTGCAAAACTTTTCTCCCTTTGTGACGTAACAACTTTGCCACCAGCGATAAATTCTAGATTCCATTTCTTACCTTTGTGTAATTTGGCACTGAGGGCCCCGGCACTAAATTCTGCGCTTGTTTCATTTTCGACAAAGGAAGTCTTTGGGGCATGTTCATCAAGATCAAATTTAATAGGGCTCTTGCCACCGCCATGATGCTGCACTTTGATTCGAATGACATCAGCTAATGGAGAGTCCATAAACATGGTCAGAGTTGGCGCATTGAGAACATCGCCTCGATGATTAATTGTTTTGGTTGCTGCAAGAACTTTTACTGATTCTTGTTCGTGTTGAATTCGATGGGGGTGAAGGGCATATTTAGCACTTACGCCTTTGCGCATAAGCCAGAAGCCGTCAGTAAATTTCATGGTGTGACGCTATCACTGGCCACATAGATACGAAAGTACGTTTTATAAAGGTATATTTCCGTGGTTTCCACGTCGGAGTGGTGTAAGTGCAATAGATTCAGCAATGACACGGCGAGTGTGAAGCGGTGCGACAATTTCATCAACGGCGCCAATATCTATAGCTCGTGCGACTCCACCTGAAACCTTTTCATGTTCAGCTGCAAGTTCTAATTCCATAGATTCTCTTTGATCTTCTGGTAAATCAGCTAAGAGCCTGCGATGCAATACTCGAACTGCGGCAACAGCGCCCATCACCGAAACTTCTGCATCAGGCCACGCTAGGACTTTTGTTGCACCGAGAGATTTTGAATTCATTGCAACATATGCACCGCCATATGCGCGACGTGTAATTAATGTAATGCGAGGAACGACTGCTTCTCCAAATGCATGGAGGAGTTTTGCGCCACGACGCACAGCACCTTCCCATTCCTGTCCTGCACCAGGAAGAAAACCAGGGACATCAGCAATAACAATGAGTGGAATTCCAAATGCATCACATGTGCGCACAAATCGCGCTGCTTTTTCCGCCGCTGAAGAATCAATTACTCCACCCAGGTATTGGGGGTTATTTGCAATGACTCCAACTGTGCGACCACCGAGGCGTCCAATTTTTATCACCATATTTTCGGCCCACATTTTTAGTAGTTCTAACTTCTCACTATCTGAATCTAAAATTGCATTGATCAGAGGATGGATATCGTAAGCGCGCTTTGTTGATGCCGGAACTAGTGGAGCTAAATCAAAGTCTTCAAGTTTGGTGGAGATATGTCCTTGATTTGCAAAAAGTGAGACCAAATCCCGAGTCATAGCAAATGCTTCATCATCACTTTGCGCTATCAAATGCGCAAGGCCACTATTTTTGCGATGCGCATCAGGTCCACCTAGACCTTCCATATCTACTTTTTCGCCAGTAACACTTTTTACAACGTCGGGTCCTGTTACAAATATTCGTCCTTGCGGTGCCAGAACTACAACATCTGTCATTGCAGGACCGTATGCGCCACCGCCCGCAGTAGGTCCGAGAACTAATGAAATTTGTGGAATCTTTCCACTTGCAGAAATGATTGATTGAAAAACTTCGCCGAATGCATTCAAGGACGAAACTCCATCACGCAAACGCGCCCCACCTGAATGCCATAAACCGATAATGGGTAATTGCGCGGCCATTGCAGCGCGATATGCGCTAACAATCACACGAGCGCCTTCAACACCGAGTGCCCCACCTTGAATAGTTGCATCGGAGGCAAATAGGACAACCCGACTACCTTTAATGGAACCTGTTGCAGCAATCATTCCTGATTGATCTCGTGGAGTAAGCAATTCGATTGATGCAGGATCAAGCAGACGCTCTATGCGCAGTTCTGGATCGCGTGGATCAGTAGTCATTGTTATAAAGACTTAAAGACCAATACAACATTGTGTCCACCAAAACCAAATGAATCATTGAGCGCAGCGATATCACCTACAGGTAAGGCACGTGGCTTATCGCGGACAACATCAATTGTCACCGCAGGATCTAAATTATCAATATTGATTGTTGGGGGAGCCATTCGATCTTGAATTGCCTTCACAAGGAATACAGATTCGATTGCACCAGCGCCACCTAGTAAGTGACCAGTCATAGATTTTGTTGCAGAGACTGCAACATGATCGGAGTCACTACCTAATGCGGCACGAAGTGCATTAGCTTCAGCAACATCGCCTGCGGGAGTCGATGTTGCATGTGCATTCAAATGGACAATATCTTTTGTTGATAATCCTGAATCGCGTAGCGCAAATTTGATTGCGCGCTGTACGCCTGCGCCATCTGGATCTGGCGCGGCAATGTGATATCCGTCAGATGTCAGACCCTGTCCTGCAATTTCGCAATAAATTTTTGCACCGCGTGCTTTAGCATGTTCATATTCTTCAAGAATGAGAACTCCGCCGCCTTCGCCCAAGACAAATCCATCGCGATCTACATCGTATGGGCGAGATGCGCGCGCAGGGTCATCGTTGCGAGTAGAGAGAGCTTTCATCGCTGCAAAACCCGCCATAGGTAATTGATGTACTGCTGCTTCAACGCCACCGCTAACAATGATGTCTGCGCGATTACTTCTAATCATTTCAAGTGCGTAACCAACTGCTTCGGCACCGGATGCACAAGCACTGACTGGAGTATGTACACCAGCCTTTGCTTGTAGCTCAAGACCAACATTTGCTGCAGGTCCATTGGGCATAAGCATCGGTACTGTGTGAGGACTTACCAAACGAGAACCTTTATTATTCAAATTGTCATATTGATCAAGCATTGTGATGACTCCACCAATGCCCGATGCAATGACAACACCAAGGCGCTCCTTATCTATATCTGGAGAGCCCGCATCTTTCCAAGCCTCACGGGATGCGATGAGAGCAAATTGTTCTGATCTATCGAGTCTGCGTATTTCAACTCGCTCCATTTGCTCACTTGGTTCAATCGCAACTCGTGCGGCAAATGAAACGGGAAGTAACGATGTCCAATCTTCAGTCAGTGTGCGAACACCACTAGTTCCGGCAAGGAGAGCCGACCATGTAGATGTGACGTCACCACCCAGAGGAGTTGTTGCTCCCAGGCCAGTAATTACGACTCGACGTTGTGACATCAAAACAGAGCGTCTATTAGTTATTTACTTTGCAGCGTTGACGATGAAATCAACTGCATCGCCTACTGTTACAAGATCAGTTACTTTCTCATCAGGAATCTTTACGCCGAAACGCTCTTCAGCTGCAACGACAACTTCAACCATGCTAAGCGAATCAACTTCTAGATCTTCAGTGAAGTTCTTGCCGAGTTCAATTGATGCTGCAGGTATTCCTGCTACTTCTTCAACAATCTCTTTGAGACCTGCAAGTACATCTGCTTGTGAAAGTGCCATGTGATTTATTTCCTAACGTTTCGATTGAACAACAGGTAGTAATTCTCTCTGATTCAGGTACTTACTTACGAGTATTGGCGCGGAAGAAGCGCGTATGAGTGAGAGAAATCTCAAGGTGCAGGGGGGAGCGTTACTACTTGGCCCGCATAAACCAAGCCTGCGCCATATCCAATAAGCAGCGCTGACTTGCCATGAAGATCAGGGCGCTTGGTGAGCAATGAATCCATAGCGATAGGAATTGATGCAGCTGAAGTATTTCCGTTGACTCGAATGTCATCAGAAATAACAACTGACTCTGGCAACTTCATCTCTTTTGCCATTGTTTCGATTATTCGAATATTTGCTTGATGTGGAATGAAAACATCTAAATCATTGACAGTCATACCCGCTTTATCAAGTGCACGCAAACACGCTTTACTCATTGCATACACCGCCCAACGAAATACAGCTTGACCTTGTTGCGCAATATTTGGCCATCCAAGTTCTGCAACACCAAGATGAGGATTTTTCTTAAAATCTAAATATGAAGGATTAAGAATAATTGCATCACGAGAATCAGCATCTGATCCCCATTCAGTTGGCCCAATGCCAACTTCTTGGCTTCGCCCAATGACAACTGCGCCCGCACCATCGGCAAAAATAAATGCAGTGGCTCGATCATCAGGATCTGTGTAGTCGCTCAATTTTTCAACTCCAACGACTAAAACATTTTTTGATGTTCCACCACGAACCAGGTCACTTGCCATTGCCACTCCATAACAAAATCCAGCGCATGCAGCACTGATATCAAATGCTGCGGCTTTGGGATTTCCAAGTGCAACAATGAGTTCAGTTGCAGCACTAGGAGCTTGGAAAGGATATGAAATAGTTGCAAGAATGACGGCATCTATTTCTTCGATAGTTAGCTTGGCACGCAGCAGCGCTTGTTCACATGCGGCCTTTGCCATCGTGATAACAGTTTCGTCATCTCCTGCGAATCTGCGAGTTTCAATACCAGTGCGTTGCACAATCCATTCATCCGTTGAATCAATTCGATCTACAATTTCAGAATTGGCAACAATGCGATGAGGGCGATATGCACCAACTGAAAGAATGGCGCTATTTCCTTGTTCGGTACTCTTTATTTTCATAGATGCCCCTTCGCAAACTCGTGTGCTTTATCAATATCTTCTGAGCTCTTTAGTGCAAGAGTTTCAATCTGTGGTGTGCCTCGCTTGAGTAAGCCAACCAGAGTTCCAGCTGGCGCTAGTTCAATGACACCCGTTACACCTAATGAATTCAATCTCTCCATACATAAATCCCAGCGCACAGGATTGGCAATCTGATTGATGATGCGCTCGAGCACGTCTGCACCATCTGTTACTACTTCACCATCTTTATTAGATATGACCTGAATTCTTGGAGCATGCGTAGCAATTGTTGCAGCGAGTGCACGTAATGGTTCAACCGCATTTGCCATATAAGAGGTATGAAAAGCACCTGCAACAGCGAGTGCTCTTACGCGCGAACCTGCGGGCGGATTCTCACCGAGTGTGGCAAGTGAAGCTAAATCTCCTGCGGCGACAATTTGTCCGCCACCATTTTCATTTGCAGCAATAAGTCCTAATCCACCGAGTGCACTAATTACATCGGAGCGCTCGCCACCTAGTACTGCTGCCATTCCAGATGGTTGTTGTGCTGCAGCTTTAGCCATCTCTAATCCGCGTGCTCGTACTAAACGCAGAGCATCTTCGTAGGAAATTGCGCCAGAGAGCGCCGCAACAGTTAGTTCTCCAACTGAATGACCGGATGTAACAGAATAATTCTCGATCCCCAGTGCGCGCGCTGATAAGAGACCAGCAGCAACGATGAGAGGTTGTGCATTAGCCGTATCTTTTATTTCATCAGCATCTGCAGTTGTACCTAATGCTAGAAGATCTAATCCAATTGCGTCAGACCAAGAACCGAGAAGAGATTTACTTTCGGCATCCTCAATCCATGTATTGAGCATTCCGGGAGTTTGGCTTCCCTGACCAGGAGCAATGATTGCCAACATGGTTTCAATATTAGGCGACTACTGCCTAGTAAGTGAAACTAGGAGACGCGAGCTTCGGAAACTTGTTGAAATTCTTGCTCAAAATGGTTAGAAAAATTTGGGAAGTAAAGTTGGCTATTTTCACCATGGCGCTTGAATATAAGTTTTCCTAATTCAATAATCATAAGAATAATTGCAGCAGGCAAAAGATCGAATGATCTCTTGAAGAACCACGGTGTTCCATTACGAAGCATCCACTTCATTGATTCTCGTCTTGATTTCTTCTCAGGTTGAATAATCTCAATATCTCCGATGTTCCAGTACTTCTTGAGAATTTCCCTGAAATGAAAAGCAATCATTTGATGCCCCAACTTACTTGGATGCATGCGATCGATATGCCAGACTTTTCTTTCGTAGATATTTTCAATCTTTCGAGTATGTAGTACATGTGAATCGAACTCTCGGGCAACTGCATAAGTTGTAGCATTGACAGCATTGACTCGCCGGCGCAGAACTTTGGCCAGAATTTGGGGTATGGGAAGTATTTGAGTTGGATCATGGAGTTGTAATAGCAAGATTTGAACATTGAGTTTATCTAACGAAGAAACTATCTCTCTCAGGTTTGTATAGAAAGCTTCAGGTGAGAAACCATTACGAAGTAAGTCGTTTCCGCCCACAATAACTGCAGCGATATCAGGTTTGCAGTCCAGCGCTTTGGGAAGTTGTGTATTTAGAACTTCAGCTGATTGCGCACCTGGCCTTGAGAAATTTAGGTAAACAAGTGGGTCTTCGAAACTTTGGGCAAGGTAATAGCTCCAACCGCGGGGATTACCTTGTGAATCCATGTCGCCGATTCCATATGCTGCACTGTCTCCAAGGATGGCCAAGGTTGCAATGCGCTCCATTTACGCTGCCCTTAGACGATGTTTGGATTTTCGTATTTCTTCTTTTTCCCCGTGCAAGTTGAGCAACATTGCAACTGTTGAACTCCAGGGATAATTCTCTGCTTGCTGATGAGCCCTCATTGATAGCGAGGTGTCAGCATTTCGAATCTGTAACATCTGTTGAACTGCATTTGCAAAATCAATTGGATTGCCATGAGCAACAGCTCCAACTTGTTCTCTAGAGTTTAGTAATAAGAACTCGCCAACAGCACTTGTATTGGAGGCAACAACAGGTGTTCCCGAGGCAATAGATTCAAGGGCTGCTAAACAGAAAGTTTCGATTGGACCAGGTGCTATGGATACATCTGCACTTGCAAGTATCTCGGCAAGGTTTTCGCGATTTGCTATGTAGCCTAAGAATGTAACGGGTAGGTCTGCACTGACTTTACGAAGTTTGGAATACATTGGACCATTACCAACATAAATGAGATGGGCATTAATTCCACGAGAGCGAAGTTCGCGAAGTGTCTGAATTGAAAGTTCAGGCTTCTTTTCCGGTGACATACGGCCACAATGTAAGAGGAGTACATCAGCGCCTTTGAGCAGAGTCTGTCTCAACTCGGAGTTGCGCTTATTAGGGTGGAAGTGTTCAAGATCTACACCTAGTGGAATCCTGACGATGTTATGAGCATTTATATGATGGAATTCCTTGGCTGCAAATTCTGTAGTTGTGACAACATGTTTGAAACGCGAAGCGAGCCTTCTGTTGTGCCAATTTACTAATTTTTGAATTGAAAACGGCAGATATGTCTTTGCAAGTCCGCTCAGTGTCTCGTGGCTAAAGACAACAGCTGGAATCTGCCGTTTCTCCGCCCATATTCCGATAGATGAAAGCGTGAAGCGATCAGATACTTCGATGATGTCGGGCCCGAGAGTTACAAGAAGTTTCTTCAAATCGCTATTGCTTCTAATGATTCTGTATCCACCACTAAAGGGAAGGATGAAGGAAGGAACAGTGATTTTTCTTCCATGGGGAGTCTCTTCACAGAAGAGTGCATTTCCTGGAACGACGTATGTAAATTCGTGACCCTTAGAGATATACCCGGAACCAATTTGATGCAGCGTTGTTCTGATGCCACCAGATTTTGGTCCATAAAAGTTTGCAATATGAACTATCTTCATGCGACAAGTTCTCCGCTTCTCTTTGCTTTAGCGCCAATAAGTTCGGAGTAGTGGCTAATAAGTTGAGAGTTCACGCTTTCCCACGTTCTATGAATTACTGATTCACGAGCTCTCTTTGACATAGTAAGTAGTTCAGGACTTCTAAGAACTAGATTTACTGCATGATTGAGTTCTTGTGAATCACTTGTATCGATGAGATATCCAGTCCATCCATGCTTGACGAGATCTAGTGGCCCACCAGAATTTGGTGCGATAACTGGGACCCCAGATGCAAGTGCCTCTTGAATTGATTGGCAGAATGTTTCGTGCTTGCCAGTATGAACAAAGAGATCGAGTGAGGCGTAATATTTTGCGAGATCTTCACCGCTCTTATAGCCAACAAAAATAGCATTGGGAAGCAGATTCTTCAGGCGGTTCTTTGCAGGACCCTCTCCAATAATTACAAGTTGTACGTCATCTCGAGAATCTAGAATCGCGAGGTCATCAATTCTTTTTTCATTAGCAAGTCTTCCAACATATCCAATAATTTTTCGATCAGGTCGCATGCCAAGTAGGGATGTTCGAAGTTCAATATCGCGATTCTGAGGATGAAATTTTATTGAATCAATTCCACGCTGCCACAAATGCACATTTGGAACTCCAGATTCGCGAAGGTCAGTGCAAGACCATGTCGATGGGGCCAAGGTGCGATTCGTTTGAGAATGAATATTTGCAACCCATTTCTTCAAAGATCCGTGGGCAATTGTTAGACCGTAATGACGTGCAAAACCTGCAACATCAGTTTGATAAATTGAGAGTGTTGGAATTTCTAAATCTTGAGCAATCTTTGCAACATATTTTCCGAGGAAAAATGGCGACGCAAGGTGAATGACATCTGGCGCAAAACCATCGATCAACGGTTTGATTGTTTTCTGAGGCATGCCAACTGGCAACAAACCTTTCACGGAGATACTTGGTACGCGCTTGACGCGAAAGCCCGCATACTCTTGAGGCGCATCCACACTTTCAGGTGCAATGACTATCGCTTCATGGCCTTGCCGAGAAAAACTTTCAAGGATGCGCAAAACAGAATTGGTCACGCCATTTACTTGGGGGAGAAAGGACTCGGTAACTATGGCCACCCGAAGCTTTCTGGTCATGGGATGAGAATGAGGGCTCAGCAAACTCTCAACTCATACTTGAGGTTACGTGTTGGCAAACCGTGCATGAAGGTTTGTCTCGCTGTGGCGATGCCCATTACTGCCGAGTAACCTGTCCTCCATGAAGATTGCTGTCTGCGTCAAGCAAGTACCAGATTCCTGGGCTGAAAAGAAGATGATCAACGGAACTCTCGATCGCGAAGGCGTTGATGCAGTTCTCAATGATCTCGATGAATATGCAGTTGAAGAAGCACTTCGAATTGCAGAAACTCACGGCGGAAATGAAGATGGCAGCGCTAATAGCGTGACCATTATTTCTATGGGACCAGAGCGTGCAACTGAGGCAATTCGCAAGGCACTTTCTATGGGTGCCAATGATGCAATTCTCATTAGCGATAGCGCGCTCGCAGGCGCTGATGCAATAACAACATCGGCAATTCTTGCAAAGGTAATTGAAACTGGTGGATTTGATTTAGTTCTATGCGGAACAGAATCAACAGATGCTCGTATGAGCGTTGTCCCAGCAATGATTTCAGCGCGCTTGGGTTGGGCTCAACTAACTTTTGCGGGCAGTGTTGTTGTTAATCCAGGTGCATCAACCGTTGCAATTACTCGTGTGACAGATGCCGGTGTTGATTCAATGGGCGCAAGTTTTCCGGCAGTGCTCAGTGTTATCGAAAAAATAAACGAACCGCGTTATCCATCCTTCAAAGGCATCATGGCTTCTAAGAAAAAAACAATTGATGTTCGCGATTGCGCTTCAATCGGAATTTCTCTTCAAGGTGCGTGGTCACTAGTTGCTGATTCCGCACCACGTCCTGCGCGAGCAGCTGGAATTAAAGTTACCGATTCTGGAGATGGTGGCAAAGAATTAGTTGATTTCCTAGCGGGAAAGAAGTTGATATGAGCAACGTATTTATTCTCGTCGACCTTCAAGGCGATGCAGTTAGTAAGACAACAGCTGAGCTAGCAACAGCTGGTGCTCGCATGGGCGATGTCACTGCACTTATTGTGGCGACACCTGGCAAGAGCGGTGCAATAGTTTCTGCACTCACTGGCCCAATTTCATCTGTTATTTCAATCGAGTCAGAAGACCTTGCAACACATGGTGTTCCTGCCTATGCCGATCTCATTTCACAAATTGTTACTGAGAAGAAGCCGGCAGCACTGCTTATTGCATCTCATGCATTTGGAAAAGAGATTGCTGCCCGAGTAGCAATTGCAACTGATTCAGGAATTATTACTGATGCAGTAGATGTTGCAGCCGATGGCACCGCAACTCAATTAGTTTTTGGTGGTTCTACAACGGTGCACTCGAAGATTTCTCATGGAGTAAGCATCATGACAATTCGTGCGAACACAATTGAAGCCAATAATGCGCCAGCATCTCCTACAGTTGAAAATGTAAGTAAGAGCGTTAGTGATGGTGCAAAGAAAGCAACAATTACTTCATCTAAACCATTTGTAAAAGGTGGACGTCCAGAACTTACTGAAGCAAATATTGTTGTATCTGGTGGACGCGGAACTAATGGAGATTTCGCAGCCGTTGAAGGATTAGCTGATGCATTAGGTGCAGCAGTTGGTGCATCACGCGCTGCAACTGATGCAGGTTGGTATCCACATACGCATCAAGTTGGCCAGACTGGAAAAACCGTAAGCCCGCAGCTCTATGTTGCATGCGGAATCTCTGGAGCAATCCAACACCGCGCAGGCATGCAGACAAGTAAGACAATCGTGGTCGTCAATAAAGATGCTGAAGCGCCGATATTTGATATCGCTGACTTTGGCGTAATCGGTGATCTCTTTGCCGTGCTGCCTAAGGCAACGGAAGGCGTTATCGCGCGTAAGTCCTAGACTTAGCGCCATGTCGTCCATCTATCTCGACCATGCGGCAACTACGCCGATGCTCGATTGCGCAATTGATGCGATGACTACTGCGCTTTCCAAATTAGGTAATCCATCAAGCTTGCACACACCCGGTCGTAGCGTTCGCAAAGATATTGAAGATGCCCGCGAAGTAATTGGTCGCGAAGTCGGCTCGCTTGCATCTGAAATTATTTTCACTGGTTCAGGTACTGAAGCGAACAACATTGCTCTCAAAGGGCTATTTTGGAAGCGTCGCGCAGAAGGGCGCAATGTAGTTCTTATCTCTGCAATCGAACACCACGCAATTATCGATCCAGCCCAGTGGTTAGCCACTCATGAAAAAGCTGAAGTAATCGAAATTCCTGTTACCAATGATGGAGTTATTGATTGTGCTTTTGTAGAAAAATTTCTTTCACAGCGCGCCGATGAAGTTGCTCTCATCGCAGTGATGCATTCAAATAATGAAACTGGAGTTCTGCAACCTATCTCTGAATTGGTAAATCTTGCTGGAGATATTCCTGTTCACTGTGATGCTGTCCAGAGTTTTGGAAAAGTTCCACTGTCATTTTCAGAACTCGGTCTCACATCCTTGACATTGAGTGCACATAAAATTGGTGGCCCACTTGGAATAGGCGCACTAGTTCTCAAGCGAGGTATTGAAATTCCTGCGCTATTACATGGTGGGGGACAAGAGCGTGAAATTCGCAGCGGAACTCTCAACACTCCGTCCATTGTGGCTTTTGCTTCTGCAATTTCATCGCATCAATATCTATCTGATGTAGTCACTAAATTGCGTGACTATTTTATTTCTAACGTTCAAAAACTTTTACCTGATGCAATTCTCAATGGTGCAAAATCAGCTCGACTTCCAGGAATCGTAAACTTTACTTTTCCTGGAACACAAAGCGACACTCTTCTTTTGCTCATGGATGGTGCCAATGTTTCTTGCTCGACAGGATCGGCATGTAGTGCAGGCGTGCATGAAGCGAGCCACGTCTTATTGGCCATGGGTCATAGCGAAAAAACAGCCCAATCTTCTTTGCGATTCTCACTGGGTGCATCGACTACACAAAGCGATATTGATTACGTGTTGTCAGTACTTCCTGATGTGATTGCTCGTGGACGGGCGGCAAATCTTTCATGAAACTAATAGCAGCAATGAGTGGCGGAGTTGATTCAGCAGTAGCTGCTGCGCGCGCAGTTGAAGCGGGCCATGAAGTAATCGGTGTGCATTTAGCGCTATCGGCTAATCCGCAGAAATATCGTTCAGGTGCGCGAGGTTGTTGCACAATTGAAGATTCTCATGACGCACGTCGCGCAGCCGATGTCATTGGCATTCCTTTCTATATCTGGGATATGGCCGAAGAATTTCATGATGGAGTTGTAGAAGATTTCCTTGCAGAATATGCACAAGGTCGTACCCCTAATCCATGTCTGCGTTGTAACGAAAAGATTAAGTTTGCTGCCGTACTAGATCGTGCACGCGCTATGGGATTTGATGGTGTTGTCACCGGCCACTATGCACGAACAGAGATAACTCCTGAAGGTAAGACACTCCATCGGGCAATCGATATTTCAAAAGATCAGTCGTACGTTCTTTCAGTTCTCACCGTTGAACAAATTGCTGGTGCAATTTTTCCATTGGGCGATACAACGAAAGTTGATATTCGCAAAGAGGCAGCAGAGCGGGGATTAGCTGTTGCCGAAAAACCTGATAGCCACGACATTTGTTTTGTTCCATCGGGAGATAACGCTGGATGGTTGCGTGATCGATTGGGTAGTGAAATAGGGCCCATTGTTGATCAAAGTGGCACCAAGATTGGAGAACATAATGGTGCTTACACATACACAATTGGTCAACGAAAAGGTTTGGGACTCACTGTTCCAACAGCCGATGGTTCACCACGCTTTGTTCTAAAAATTGAACCCGTCTCAAATACCGTCGTTGTTGGTTCGCGCGAAGAGTTAGCCATTACATCCATGAAGGGTGAACGTCCTGTCTGGTGCGGCCCTGCCGTAAGTGCAACACCAACTCGAGGCTTCGTTCAAATTCGCGCACATGGTCAAGCACTCGCATGTACATACTCATACGATGGAACACTTTTGCACGCAACACTTGATGAAGCTTTATTGGGCCTAGCAACTGGTCAAGCAATGGTTATTTATGATGGTGATCGCGTAGTAGGTTCAGCAACAATTTGTGAGACAAACTAAATGAGCAATCAAGCTCGACACCGAATAGATGAACTCACAAATAAAATTCGTGATCATCAATTCAAGTACTACGTATTAGATCAACCTTCAATAACTGATGCTGCATTTGATGCGTTACTGAGCGAATTATCATTACTGGAGAGCAAGCATCCAGAATTATTAGCCCCTGATTCACCATCTCTCAAAGTCGGCGGTGGATTTTCAACTCAATTTGAACAACGCGACCACATTGAAAAAATGATGAGCCTGGACAATGTTTTTGACCTTCAAGAGTTAAGCGCATGGTTTGATCGTGTTGAAAAAGATATTGATGAGCCTTCTTATTTATGCGAGCTCAAAGTAGATGGACTGGCAATTAATCTGACATATGAGAATGGCCAATTGGTTCGAGGACTCACCCGAGGTAATGGTGTGACGGGGGAAGATGTAACACTGAATGTGAAAACTATTAAAGTTTTGCCACATCAATTAGTTGGCAAAGATTTACCCTCACTCATCGAGGTACGCGGTGAAGTTTTCTTTCCTATAGCAGCCTTCAATGAACTCAACGAATCATTAGAAGAGGCAGGTAAAGCCTTATTTGCTAATCCACGCAATGGTGCTGCTGGTTCACTGAGACAAAAAGATCCACGTGTAAGTGCGCAGCGCCCATTGAGTTTGATAGTTCATGGTGTTGGCGCACGCGAAGGTATTTCCTTTGATTCTCAAAGTGAGGCCTATGCACTCCTCAAAAAGCTTGGTCTACCAACAAGTGATAGATACAAAGTGTGTGGAACCCGAAGTGATGTTGAAAAATTTATCGCTTACTACAACGAACATCGCCATGATGTTGAACACGAGATTGACGGCGTCGTTATCAAAGTTGATTCAATCCAATCACAAGAAAAATTAGGTTTCACCTCTCGTGCGCCTAAGTGGGCAATTGCCTACAAGTACCCACCAGAAGAAGTTATTACCAAGCTACTCGATATTAGAGTCAGTGTTGGCCGTACTGGACGTGTGACGCCATTTGCTTTTATGGAACCAGTCAAAGTTGCAGGCTCAACAATTACAAATGCAACATTGCACAATGGAGAAGAGATTGTCCGCAAAGGCGTATTGATTGGTGATTATGTTGTTATTCGCAAAGCAGGCGATGTTATTCCGGAAGTACTTGGACCAGTTATAGATCGTCGAACAGGTGCTGAGCGTGCATTTATCATGCCGACACATTGTCCTGATTGTGCAACTCAATTGCGTGCCATGAGTGAGGCCGATGTAGATATTCGTTGTCCAAATACGCAAAGTTGTCCTGCCCAACTTAGGGAACGCATTTATTACATTGGCTCACGCGCCGCACTTGATATAGATGTTTTAGGGTATGAAGCCGCTGTGGCACTTCTTGAGAGTAAAATAATTTCGGATGAATCAGATCTTTTCGATCTGAATGCAGACAAACTCATGAAATCTGAATTCTTTACTAAAAAAGATGGTACTGCTGGAAAAAATGTTGAATCACTTCTGGCGGCGCTAGAAGAGGCGAAAACTCGACCTTTGTGGCGCACAATCGTGGCACTATCAATTCGCCACGTTGGTCCAACAGCAGCGCAGGCACTTGCAACACATTGTGCTTCGATAGCGGCGATAGCGAAATGCGATGCGCAAGAATTAGCAGAAATTGATGGTGTTGGATCCACAATCGCGCAATCAATTATTGAATGGTTTAGCATCGAGTGGCATCGCGAGATTATCCGTAAGTGGAGTGCAGCTGGAGTTCGCGTGGTTGCTGAAAAAGTTGAAGAACTTCCTCAAACTTTGGCTGGACTAACATTTGTTGTTACCGGTGGTCTTGAATCATTTACGAGAGATGGAATCTCCGAAACGATAATTGCCCATGGCGGAAAATATGCATCGGCGGTTTCAAAGAAGACTGATTATGTATTAGTAGGGGCAGAGCCTGGATCTAAGTTAGCTAAAGCACAAGAACTCGGTGTACCTGTAATCGATGAGGCCCGATTCAAAGATCTCCTCGCTGGCAAGGGGTAGTATTTCGCCATGATTATTCGTGCAGCTGAATCTGTTCGCCACCTTCCAGCACCACCGTATGCCTTTGGAATTGGTGCATTCACTTTTTTCTCTTTACTTCTATACATAACACTTCGTTTCGACCGGGACTAATTTGGCAGCGGTTGGTATTTACGGAGGCACTTTCGACCCGATTCACTTGGGTCACCTTCACGTAATTACCCAAGTATTAGAACGCAAAATTGTTGATCACTTACTCGTTGTTCCTGCTGGCCAACCTTTATTGCGAAGTGACGCACCACAGGCAAGTGGTCCTCAAAGACGCGCAATGTGTCAGCTTGGGATCAACTCGCTTCCATCACATATTCGAACTCGCGTTGAAATAAATCCCATTGAAATTTTGCGTGAAGGACCAAGTTATGCAATCGATACAGTTGATGCTATTACAGCAACCCATCCAGATTCTGAAATAATTCTTTTCGTAGGTTCGGATGCTTATATCAATATTGATAAATGGCACCGAGTGGAAGAACTGAAAAAGAAATGTAGAATCATCGTTATTCAACGTCCAGGCTATCCTTTAGAAGGATTAGACATATCTGCTCTCGATATTTCTGCAACCCAGATTCGAGAAGAACTCAGTAATCAGATACCAGAATCTGTTGCTCACTATATAAAGGAGAATGGCCTCTATGCCAGCCCAAAGTAAGACAATCAAAATTACACAAGTAGCAGCACAGGCAGTCATTGATAAATTGGGTACAGATCTTGTAGCTATCGATCTCTCTGATCAATTAGTTCTTAGCGAAGTTTTTCTTATTGCAACTGGGCACAATGTTGCACAAGTAGATTCCATTGCCGATGAAGTAGAGCGTCAAATGAGTGCGATTGGTGAAAAACCAGCACGACGTGAACATGGCGCCGAATGGATTCTGCTTGATTATTCAGATTTAGTCGTTCACATCCAAAGCAGTGACTTACGGCGCTATTACATGCTCGATAAATTATGGAACGATTGCCCAATGATTGAATTAGACGCAGTCAAGGCTGCCGCACTTCATGGACGGTAATCGCGTACTTTTATGGCGTCATGGTCAAACTGATTGGAATGTAGTCAATAGATTTCAGGGCCATTCAGATATTCCGCTCAATCAAGTAGGCCAATATCAAGTGAAGCATGCTGCTGAAATTTTGGCTGGAATGAATCCAACCGCAATAATTTCGAGTGACTTACAACGTGCAAAATTTACCGCTCAGGCGCTGGCAGATTTGACGGGGTTAGAAGTTACTACTGATATAAATTTGCGTGAAACAAATGGTGGGTTATGGGAAGGCAAGACAGGAAAAGAAAACCGAGAAGAAGATTTTCAAAACTTCATTCGCTGGATAGACGGTGATGATAATCGTGCGGGAACTACAGGGGAGAAGCGCAGTGAAGTTGCAACTCGCGCTGTGGGTGCAATTACGAAAGCACTTGAAGGAAAGACAAATCAGTTATTAGTTGTAGCAACTCATGGTGGCACCGCTCGATGCGTACTTGGGGAATTGCTCAAACTTCCAATGACACATTGGGGAGTTATCGGTGGCTTATCCAATGCATCGTGGTCGATATTGCAACGCTTCCCTCGTCAATGGAATTTGATTGAACATAATGCAGGATCTATCCCAGAACCGGTTTATGGTGAAGAAAGTGGTGCAGTACCTTCGGAATAGTGCCATTCTCAAATTACGGTAGGTTTACCTTCTCGTAGTTACGGGGCTATAGCGCAGCTGGTAGCGCACCTGCATGGCATGCAGGGGGTCAGGGGTTCAAATCCCCTTAGCTCCACATGACAGATGTAACAACTATTGCGCGCGGATGGAACGCGATAAATATTCCTGACCTCACTGGCAAGAAATTTATAATCACAGGTGGCACGAGTGGTCTTGGAAAAGAGACTGCTCGCGAACTCATTCGCAAAGGTGCACACGTAACTATTACCGCTCGCGATGCACGCAAAGGCGAAGCAACCGTCATTGAACTCGGTAAGGATAGGGTTTCGTTTTCAATTCTAGATCTCACATCACTAGCATCAGTGAAAAATTTTGCTCAATCGGTAAAAGAAGATTTTGATGTTCTGATTCTCAATGCTGGAGTCATGGCAACGCCTTTGAAGACAACTGAGGATGGCTTTGAATTACAGTTTGGCACAAATCATCTCGGGCACTTTGCACTTGCTGCTTTATTGCGCAAGAGAGTCCAAGAACGAATTGTGAGTGTTGCAAGCCAAGCACATCGTTTTGGAAATTTTGGCGATCGTAGTATTGAATCAATTAGAAGCCGCGCACTTGCTCAAGGTGAATACAAGCCATGGGGTGCGTATGGCGCGAGCAAATTAGCAAATCTTCTTTTCATTAATGAACTTCAACGGCGTTCGGTAAAAAATGGTTGGAAAATTAGTGCCTACGCAGCTCACCCTGGATGGTCCTCAACGCATCTGCAAAGTGTGGGACCTGAGATGCGCGGAGCTAATTTGGAATCAAGAATTACCGGTGGAATGAATTCTCTTTTCGCACAATCAGCTGCTCGCGGTGCGCTTCCCACTCTATGCGCTGCTACATATCCTGATTTAGTCGGGGCTTCATATATAGGACCAGATGGTTTGATGGAGATGCGTGGCTTTCCAAAACTAACCCGTGGGACATCACTTGCATATGATCAATCACTTGCTGCAAATTTATGGTCAGTAAGTGAAGAACTAACTGGCATAACCTGGGCATAAAGCCCGATAAACTCACCTCATGTCCACATCGCAAGGCAATGAAGAGCGCGAACACGCTGCTTACGACTTTGCCTACGTGCAAGAAAAGTGGCTACCAATATGGGATGAACTCACTCCATTCAAATCTGGCCGAATCGATGATTCTCGTCCTAAGAAATATGTCTTGGATATGTTTCCCTACCCATCAGGTGATCTACATATGGGTCATGCAGAGGCGTATGCACTCGGCGATGTAATCGCTCGTTACTGGGTTCAAAAAGGTTTCAACGTTATGCACCCAATTGGTTGGGATGCATTCGGCCTTCCTGCAGAAAATGCTGCGATAAAGCGAAATGAAGATCCACGTATTTGGACTTACGAAAATATTGCAACACAGAAAGCATCGATGCGTCGTTATGCCTGTTCATTTGATTGGGATCGCGTATTCAATACATGCGATCCGGAGTATTACCGCTGGAATCAATGGCTTTTTCTCAAACTTCATGAGCGTGGTTTGGCATACCGTAAAGATTCAGCAGTCAACTGGTGTCCAGGGTGTCAGACAGTTCTTGCTAATGAGCAGGTAGTCGCTGGATTATGTGAGCGCTGCGATAGCGCTGTTACAAAGAAGAAACTCAATCAGTGGTATTTCAAGATTACGGATTATGCAGATCGATTACTCGATGACATGCAACAGCTTGAAGGCTTGTGGCCAGACAAAGTGCTCACAATGCAGCGCAACTGGATTGGCCGCTCAACTGGTGCCAATGTGCAATTCGTTATCGAAGGTCGCACAGAACCAATCTCCATTTACACAACTCGTCCCGATACTTTGTATGGCGCAACATTTATGGTTGTTGCAGCAGATTCAGAACTCGCAGCAGAACTTGCAGAGAGTACAACTGCAGAAAAAGATTTCAAGGCATATGTCGAAAAGATTAAGGCAGATAGCGATATTGATCGCTTAGCAACAGATCGCCCAAAGAGTGGTCTCTTTTTAGAGCGCTACGCAATCAATCCAGTCAATGGAGAAAAACTACAAATTTGGGCAAGTGATTATGTGCTCGCAGATTACGGAACAGGTGCAATCATGGCCGTTCCAGCACACGATCAACGCGACTTAGATTTTGCGCGCGCTATGAAATTACCGGTACGAGTTGTTGTTGAAACTGGCGAAGAAGATCCAAACCAAACAGGTATTGCAACTGTTGGTGATGGCACTGTCGTAAATTCTGGCTCGCTCAATGGCTTGAATAAAGCCGATGCAATTGCTGCAATCAACGCTCAACTTGAAAAAGATAGTCTAGGAAAGTCAGCGCGTAACTACCGTCTGCGCGATTGGTTAGTCTCACGTCAGCGTTATTGGGGCACACCGATTCCAATTATTCATTGCGAAAAGTGTGGCGAAGTTGGAGTTCCAGAGAACCAACTTCCACTGACTCTTCCTGATGCAGCAGGCCTTGATCTCAAGCCAAAGGGAACATCACCACTTGGTGCTGCAACTGCATGGGTCAATGTGACATGCCCTAAGTGCGGCGCCGATGCAAAGCGTGATACAGACACAATGGATACTTTCGTAGATTCATCATGGTATTTCTTGCGTTATCCATCATCGACAAATAACAACGAACCTTTCGCTCGCAAAGATCTTGATACCTGGTTACCAGTTGATCAATATGTCGGCGGTGTAACACATGCAATCTTGCACTTGCTCTATAGCCGCTTCTTCACAAAAGTACTGGGCGATATGGGCATGCTCTCATTCAACGAACCATTTACGCGTCTGCTAAACCAAGGAATGGTTGTCATGGACGGCTCTGCAATGTCGAAGAGCCGTGGAAATTTAGTTCGACTCTCAGATGAATTAGCGCATCACGGCGTTGATGCGATTCGTTTATCAATGGTCTTTGCTGGTCCACCAGAAGATGATGTTGATTGGTCTGATGTCTCACCATCGGGTTCTGTGAAGTTTTTGACACGTGCATGGCGCTTATCAGGAGATATCACCAGTGCTCCTGGTGTTGATTTCACTAAGGGTGATGTGACATTGCGCAAAGCAACTCATAAGGCACTTCATGACGCCGGAATCGCAGTTGAAACATTTAGATTCAATGTTGCCATTGCTCGCGTGATGGAACTAGTAAATGCAACGCGCAAGGCAGTTGATTCAGGGTGCGGCCCAGCCGATCCTGCAACTCGCGAAGCAGTAGAAGCAATTGCAATCATGCTTTCACTCGTTGCTCCATATACATCGGAGGAAATGTGGGAGCGCCTCGGTCACAAACCAGCAGTAGCACTTGCTGGCTGGCCAACTGTTGATCCATCACTACTTGTTGATGAGAGCGTTGTAGCCATCATCCAAATCAATGGAAAAATCAAAGAGCGTATTGAAGTTTCACCATCTATTACTGATAGCGAACTCGAAAAGCAGGCAATGTCGCACCCTGTCATCGTTGAAGCGCTCAAAGGCGCCACCGTTCTCAAAGTGATTGCTCGCGCACCAAAACTCGTCAATATCGTTATCAATATTTAATATAATTCAGTACACTTTTGAATTTTAGCTAACTTTACAAAATTCTTTGAACAAAATTACATTCGGATAAAATTTTGAATGGGCAAAGTGATTATTTTTTTACTATAGTCCAAATTTCTCGCGCTGGACTAGTTATCAATCCTGAAGATTTAGCCTTAGTTCTTGCCCAAGCAAGTCTGTATTGCAACTCAGTTCTTTTTCCAGAATGGATTTGGGAGGTCAATACGAAGGGCATACTTAACTCGGTTATTACCCCTATTTCAATCTCGGTATTCGAGAGCGGTTTCCCTGCCTGACTGAGTACCTTCAGCATAGGCGCGATCAAGTCTTGATATTTCGGAATTTGTTCCATGGTGTAAATGTATATCGAAATTTTTGTGTTGCCAATGGAATTGTCAGCCCTATCCCATAAGGTTCCACTTATGAGTTTCAAATTCGTGGACCTATTTGCAGGCATCGGTGGCTTTCATGCAGCACTTGGCGCCTTAGGTGGTGAATGTGTTTACGCCTCAGAATGGGATGAAGATGCAGCACGAATA